>Ga0208916_10000003_pt1 | contig 132037 bp, 80 predicted proteins | sample DEB19_08_DNA_5_FD_184523 | JGI IMG/M metagenome (GOLD analysis project Ga0208916, IMG submission 184523) | Aqueous microbial communities from the Delaware River and Bay under freshwater to marine salinity gradient to study organic matter... | ecosystem: Environmental > Aquatic > Marine >... | reverse complement strand
GCGCCGCACTGCCTTGATATGCGCTCGCAAGCTCGCACACCAGTTACCGAGCGGACACTGATGTACCTTGTATAACTTTTGAAATCCCAGTGCGCCGCACTGCCTTGATATGCGCTCGCAAGCTCGCACACCAGTTACCGAGCGGACACTGATGTACCTTGTATAACTTTTGAAATCCCAGTGCGCCGCACTGCCTTGATATGCGCTCGCAAGCTCGCACACCAGTTACCGAGCGGACACTGATGTACCTTGTATAACTTTTGAAATCCCAGTGCGCCGCACTGCCTTGATATGCGCTCGCAAGCTCGCGCACCAGTTACCGAGCGGCAACTGAGACGCATTTTATAACTTTTGGAATCCCAGTGAGCAGCAGCGCCTTGATATGCGCTCGCAAGCTCGCGCACCATTTACATAGTGGTTATATGACAAGTCTAATATAAACTATTTAAGTTATGGTTTGGTATACTGTTTCTTTATGCGCTCGCAAGCTCGCGCCATTTACAAAATGGTATTTTATATATTGATATCTAAACCAATAATTAATTATTCACCTAAATATACTGAATACTTTATTTATGCCTAAAATACTAAAGAATAGAGGCTACCTCTTTTTTCCAAGATTTCAAAACCCAAAAAGTTTTTTCGTTTCAAATTGTCTATCCTCCAAAAAGTCATCTTGGAACGCACATCATTGTATCATCGTTATAAAAGTGTTATAACAATGATTCCTAAACCTACCAATCACTTTCCTAAATACCAAAGAATAGAGGTAGCCTCTCTTTTCCAAGATTTCAAAACCCAAAAAGTTTTTTCGTTTCAAATTGTCTATCCTCCAAAAAGTCATCTTGGAACGCACATCGTTATAACAACGAAGAACGAATGACAACAATGATTCCTAAACCTACCAATCACTTTCCTAAATACCAAAGAATAGAGGTAGCCTCTCTTTTCCAAGATTTCAAAACCCAAAAAGTTTTTTCGTTTCAAATTGTCTATCCTCCAAAAAGTCATCTTGGAACGCACATCATTGTATCATCGTTATAAAAGTGTTATAACAATGATTCCTAAACCTACCAATCACTTTCCTAAATACCAAAGAATAGAGGCTACCTCTCTTTTCCAAGATTTCAAAACCCAAAAAGTTTCTTCGTTTCAAATTGTCTATCCTCCAAAAAGTCATCTTGGAACGCACATCATTGTATCATCGTTATAAAAGTGTTATAACAATGATTCCTAAACCTACCAATCACTTTCCTAAATACCAAAGAATAGAGGCTACCTCTCTTTTCCAAGATTTCAAAACCCAAAAAGTTTCTTCGTTTCAAATTGTCTGTCCTCCAAAAAGTCATCTTGGAACGCACATCGTTATAACAACGAAGAACGAATGACAACAATGATTCCTAAACCTACCAATCACTTTCCTAAATACCAAAGAATAGAGGTAGCCTCTCTTTTCCAAGATTTCAAAACCCAAAAAGTTTCTTCGTTTCAAATTGTCTATCCTCCAAAAAGTCATCCTGGAACGCACATCGTTATAACAACGAAGAACGAATGACAACAATGATTCCTAAACCTACCAATCACTTTCCTAAATACCAAAGAATAGAGGTAGCCTCTCTTTTCCAAGATTTCAAAACCCAAAAAGTTTCTTCGTTTCAAATTGTCTATCCTCCAAAAAGTCATCCTGGAACGCACATCAAAAAATTGATTTTTATCTAATATAAAAAGCAATCATAAAACAAACATACAATCATAAAACAAACATACAATCATAAAACAAACATACAATCATAAAACAAACATACAATCATAAAACAAACATACAATCATACAACAAACATACAATCATAAAACAAACAAACAATAACAAACAACCAACAAAATACATCATCTAAAATGTCGTCTAACAATATTGATATCATTGGAACTTTACAAAATCTGAAAGACCAAGGCTTTAATGTGAAAAACTCAGCAAGCGAAAAAACCGATAACTCTTTGGATTGGAAATCACAAAATATTACTATTAAACTGAATACAAATACGAATATTGGAATGTTTATTGATGATGGAACCGGAATGGATATGGATGGCCTCGTACATGCTATGAAACTTAATGGTCGCTCACAGGAATCCAACGACAAACAAGGTAAATATGGGATTGGACTTCCACAGTCATTAGTTGTTGACACACAATTGAACGGAACGGCTCAAATCATATCCAAACCCCGGGATAAAAATGATATTTATAGTATAAAAATTGATTTTCAAAAATGTGTTAAAAACCGCGAATACATTACGATTGCTACAGAAGCATCTTCGTCTCAGGAACGCATGTTTAATGACAATTCAATACAAAATTATGGAACTATCATAATTGAAGAATACGAAAAAAGTAAAATGAATGAGCTGGTTGCCTTCATTAAGTCGTGTGATGTGTCTAAAAGTTTATTGTATGAATTTGGATACAAATATGCTGACCAATTGAAAATTGGGAAAAAAATCCAGTTTTGGATTGATGACGATGTATTTGATGTTATGCCAGTAGACCCGCTATGTATGGATAACATAGCAAATACAGATAAACAAATTGTCCAGTGTGATGTATATAGCCTTGGATTAGAACGTAGAGTGTTCTATAAAAAAAATGGGATACTTGGTTATAACGAAAAGCCGGGTAAGCGCGTAAAGTTTACAAAAAGCGATATTCCAGAAGATTGGATAAAAGACGGCTCATTTATAATTGAATCTGCATATAGTTCAAACTGGGATAGGCTTCAAAAACATATTATTGCCAATATTGAGGAAGATGACCAATCTGCTGAACCACACGATGACGACGTTGATGTTGATGAACCGATAAAAAAAGTACACGAACGTTCAAAGTTTATGGGCGGTAGATATTATAACCGTAATTTAAAATGCATTGACAAGGTCAGTATTGAACAGCCAACCGTTGGTGATAAAGATAGATATAAATATGTAACTGATTCGCGCCATAGAATTAAGTTTCCGGTTGAACTAGATGTACCATTTGACATTCAAGTTAATAAATCAAGAATCCGAGAAGAAAATATATGTCCGAAAATATTTATAACTATTATTCAAATCTCAAATGACTTTGTTTCAAAAATGTATAAATTGTATCGTCAAAATAACGACTCGGATTCAGATTCTGTGCCTGAGCCGGAGACCATTGTTCCAGAGACCATTGTTCCAGAGACCATTGTTCCAGAGACCATTGTGCCGGAGACCATTGTTCCAGACACCATTGTTCCAGAGACCATTGTTCCAGAGACCATTGTTCCAGACACCATTGTTCCAGAGACCATTGTTCCAGAGACCATTGTTCCAGAGACCATTGTGCCGGAGACCATTGTTTCAGAGACCATTGTTCCAGAGACCATCTTGTCAGAGACTATCTTGTCAGAGACCATTGTTTCAGAGACCATTGTTCCAGACACCATTGTTCCAGAGACCATTGTTCCAGAGACCATTGTTCCAGAGACCATCTTGTCAGAGACCATTGTTCCAGAGACCATTGTTCCGGAGACCATTGTTCCAGAGACCATTGTTCCAGAGACCATTAATCCGGAGACCATTGTTCCAGAGACCATTGTTCCGGAGACTAACATTCCAATAGTTATTCGTGATATCGGACCATCTAAACACACAACAATTTCGGTTAAATATGGATTACAACTTCTTACAAAAGCCGACGAATCTGTTCTTGATACATTACTATTTATGTATTTTGATAAATGCGCAAAAGACCAAATACAATGTATGCTGGATGCGTTAAATGGAAAAATTACAGAAAAAAGAAATATATTAATTAGAATGATTGAATCGCGATATATGGGAAACATTGAGACTGATTTTCTTGGCGGAGCCGAATTAATACGATATATATCCAAATCTGCTTAGGAACGACAAACATCTTTACGGGGTCGCATAAAATTGAATACACACTGTCCTATCTTTTTCAAGATTTCAAAACCCCAAAGTTTTTTCTTCACCGGTATAAAGGGAACGACGTGTTCTCTTTATACAATGCCTCTATCCATTTTGGAAACCCACGCCCAAATACTCGGTGTGATTCCCGCCTCCAAAACCCAACTCATAAATGAATTGTGCGCCTTTGTTAATAACGTCCAGTCTAGACACGCTGATAAAAAATACACATACTCCGATTATTTACACATTCTCTTGAACCACATACCACAGAGGCCTCTCACAAATAAAGACCCAAACTGGATGTGGGAGTGCCAGGAAGTTTTTAGTCACGGGTTTCACGCCGACGCATAACTCTCCTTGTTTTTTTCACGCGAGTTTTATGTTTGCGTGTTCTCTTTTTGCCACCCCACCTTTTGTAGGTTCCGGACCCAGGTTGAACGGACTCGCGTACAATTCGTCTAGAAAACACGTCTCTCCATATTTGAGGGTCGTTTGGGTCCGCTTGTGTTTCAATTCGTTGTTCAACATATCGTGGTCCAAACTTCTCAGTATCATCACTCATAACTGGTATTCCATTTTTATCGTGAAATGCTTTTGCTAATCCTGATAAACGAGAATAACTATGACCTGGAATTGTATCGTCATATATTGTGTATAAAAACTTCATAATTTCTCCAACAACTGGTTTTTCCTCTTCGGTAAAGGTTGTAGCATTTATAGAAAGCATTTTCTTCAATATTGCCGCATTAAATGCTTCTTTTTCGTTAATTGTGGTAAGTGGAACGTGATGAACACCATTATCATCTACAAGAAAAGCTCTACGTATTTCTTCTAATAATGCTGTAGTGCGTTCAGACATTATATTATATACATATAAAATTACCTCTCTTATAATATAATGAAAGCTTGTGAAACAAAACACGAATCACGCGCGACTTGTGCCATATGTGATTTCACTGACAACATAGAGGAGGGAGCAGATTGCCGCAAATGCCGGAATTGGGTATGTGATGAATGTGTTTCATTCGGCGACGACGGCAACTACTACTGCGCCGAATGTCTTCCAAAACAATAGATTTACCACCGGTATATATGAACCGCGTAGAAAAAATGAAAAAATACAGGATGAAGCGTTGGAGATTTTCACACATAAAAATGTCATTGCTCCAAAAAGTCATCTTGGAACGCACATCCTTGTATCATCGTTATAAATGTTATAACAATGATTATTACACCATTAATTAAATCTTTACCGGTATAAACCCACCGATCACTTCATAAATACCAAAGAATAGAGGTAGCATCTCTTTTCCAAGATTTGAAAACCCAAAAAACTCTTCGTTTCAAAATGTCATTTCTTCATAAAATGTCACCGTTTAACGATACGTGAAAGATGAAAACTTGTTACTTAGTCCAGCTCCAGTTGTAAGAGTAACGCCAACAGCTACAGCACTAGTGCTATCAGGTGTTACACAAGTTATTGTTGTATCATTAACTACATTAATATTGGTAGCAGATTTCAAACTAAATAAAATATTACTTGCTCCAGTAAAGTTTGTGCCTGTAATTGTAACACTTGTTCCTCCTGCTTTAGGTCCAAATGCCGGTGAAATACTAGTAATAACAGCAGGCGTAACATAAGTGTAAGATGAAAATGCGCTACTTGGTCCGCCTCCAGTTGTAACAATCACATCAACAGGTCCAGCAATAAGGTTAACCGGTGTTTTACAAGTTATTGTGGTATTGTCAACTACTTTAATAGGAGTAGCAGCTTTTCCATTAATTGTAACTGAAGTTGCTCCAGTAAAGTTTGTGCCTGTAATAGTGACAATCGTTCCTCCGACTGTGCTTCCGGATGATGGTGAAACACTAGTAATAACAGGAGGTGTAATATAATTAAAAAATGAAAATTGTTTACTCGGTCCACCTGCGGTTGTAACAATAATGCCAACGCCACCCGCACCAATGCGTGCGGGCGTTATACAAGTTATTGCGGTAGCACTAACTACAGTAAACGATGTGGCTTCTACTCCACCAATTGTAAGTGAAGTTGCTCCTGTAAAGTCTTTACCTTTAATAGTGACAAACGTTCCTCCATTTGTACTTCCAGATAGTGGTAAAATACCAGTAACAGCAGCAGGTGTAACAAAAGTGAAGGATGAAAATATAGTACTTGGTCCACCTCCAGTACGAACAATCACTCCAACAGCTCCGGCTTTATTAAGAGGCGTTCTACAAGTTAGTGTTGTATCATCAACTACAGTAATATTGGTAGCAGCTGCTTTGCCAAATATAACTGATGTTGCTGCTGTAAGGTTTGTGCCGGTAATCGTCACAATATTTCCACCAAGAATACTTCCGGCTGGTGGCGAAATATCACTGATAACTGGAGGTGTAATATAAGTGAAAGGTGAAAATGTGTTACTCGGTCCGCCTCCAGTTCTAACAATCACATCAACCGGTCCAGCAGTAAGACTAACCGGTGTTTTACAAGTTATTGTGGTATCATTAACTGCCTTAACAAGTGTGGCATTTATTCCACCAAATAGAACTGAACTTGCCCCTTTAAAGTTAACACCTGTTATCGTGACAACATTTCCTCCAGTAGTGCCGCCAAAGGGTGGTGAAATGCTTGTAATGACAGGAGGTACAATATAAGTGAAAGGCGAAGATTTCTTAGTCTGACCGCCTCCAGTTGTAACAATAATGCCAACGGGTCCAGGAGCAATTCGTGCGGGGGTAATACAAGTTAATGTATTACTATCCACTACCGTAAACGAAGAACAACTTAAATCACCAACTGTAACTTCGGTAGCTCCTATAAAGTCTGTGCCTATAATTGTAACAGTATTTCCTCCAGTTGTACTTCCAAATATTGGCGAAATGCTTGTAAGCTTAGGAGTTATAATATAAGTGTAAGATGAAAATACGTTACTAATTCCTATGCTATTTTGAACTGTAATGCTAACATCTCCGGGGGTAGGTCGTGGTGCCGTGACACAAGTTATGGTTGTATCATCAATTACCCTAAGAGATTTGACTTTTAAACCACCAAACAGAACAGAACTAACTCCTGTAAAAGATTTTCCTGTAATTATAACAATACTTCCTCCAACTGTACCACCATAAGATGGTGAAATACTAGTTATATTCGGAGGTGTAATATAAGTGAAAGGTGAAAATGTGTTACTTGGTCCGTCTCTTGTTGATACAATAACACCAACATCCCCCGCAACAATACCAGCAGGTGTTTTACAAGTTATTGTGGTAGGATTAAATACAAAAACATTAGTAGCAGGTATTCCGCCAAATGTAACTGAGGTGGCTCCTGTAAAAGCAATACCTGTAATTTTAACACTAGTTCCTCCGGTTCTTGTTCCAAATGCTGGTAAAATAGCAGAAACAAAAGGAACATAAATAAAAGTGGAAAACGTGTTGCTGGGTCCGCCTCCAGTTGTAACAATAACACTAACCATCCCTCCAGTAGTACGCTCAGGTGTAATAAAAGTTATTGATGTACCATTCACTACATTAAAAGATGTGGCATTTAATCCACCCAATGTAACTGAAGTTGCTCCTATAAAGTTTGTGCCCGTAATGGTAACACTAGTTCCTCCGACTCTTGATACGGAGGATGGTGTCATGCTTTTAATGTTAGGAGGCAAAATATAAGTGAAAGATGAAAACGCGCCACTCGGTCCGCCTCCAGTGGTAACAATAACACCTACTGCCCCAGCAGTAGCGCGTGCCGGTGTAATACAAGTGATTGTGGTACTATCCACTATGCTAAGAGAGGTAGCAGCTATTCCACCAAATGTGACTGAAGTAGCTCCTGTAAAAGATGTGCCTGTAATAGTGATACTAGTTCCTCCGGTGGTGCTTCCGATTAATTGTGTAATGCCGGTAATATTCGGTGGCGCAATATAAGTGAAAGATGAGGCAAATATGGTACTTGGTCCGCCTCCAGTTGTGACAATAATGCCAACAGCCCCAGCAGTGTGAGCAGGCGTAATACAAGTGATTGTGGTGTTATTCACCACATTAATAGTTGTGGCAGCTAAGCCATCAAATGTAACTGATGTTGCTCCTGTAAAGTTTGTGCCTGTAATTGTAACGCTCGTTCCTCCAAGTATACTTCCAGATGATGGCGAAATGCCTGTAATATTCGGAGGCGTAATATAAGTGAAAGATGAAAACGCACCACTTGGTCCGCCTCCAGTTGTGACAATAATGCCAACAGCCCCAGCAGTAGTGCGCGCAGGCGTAATACAAGTGATTGTAGTGCTATTCACTACGCTAAGAGAGGTAGCAGCTAATCCACCAAATGTAACAGATGTTGCTCCGGTAAAGTTTGTACCTGTAATTGTAGCACTTGTTCCTCCTGCGGTACTTCCAGATGATGGTAAAATACTTGTAATCACAGGAGGCGTAATATAAGTGAAAGATGAAAACTCGCCACTTGGCCCGCCTTCTGTTGTAATAATAACACCAACGGCCCCTGCGGTAGTGCGCGCAGGCGTAATACAAGTTATTGTGGTGTTATTCACCACATTAATAGTTGTGGCAGCTAAGCCATCAAATGTAACAGTTGTTGCTCCGGTGAAGTTTGTACCTGTAATAGTGACACTCGTTCCTCCAGTGGTGCTTCCAGTTAATTGTGAAATGCTTGTAATATTCGGAGGTGTAATATAAGTGAACGGTGAAAATGTGTTACTTGTTCCGTATATTGTTGTAACAATAATATCAACATCTCCAGCATTGTGTGAAGGCGTACTACAAGTGATTGTGGTGTTATTTACTATGCTAAGAGAGGTGGCAGCTAAGCCACCGAATGTAACAGATGTTGCTTCTGTAAAAGATGTGCCGGTAATTGTAACACTCGTTCCTCCAAGTATACTTCCAGATGATGGTGTAATGCCGGTAATATTCGGTGGCGTAATATAAGTGAAAGATGAAAACTCGTCACTTGGTCCGCCTGCTGTTGTAACAATAATGCCAACATCCCCAGCAGTAGCGCGCGCAGGCGTAATACAAGTGATTGTAGTATTATCCACCACATTAATAGTTGTGGCAGCTAAGCCATCAAATGTAACAGATGTTGCTCCGGTAAAGTTTGTGCCTGTAATAGTAACATTCGTTCCTCCAAGTGTACTTCCAGATGATGACAAAATGCCTGTAATATTCGGAGGCGTAATATAAGTGAAAGATGAAAACTCGCCACTTGGCCCGCCTTCGGCTGTAACAATAATGCCAACAGCCCCAGCAGTGTGAGCAGGCGTAATACAAGTGATTGTAGTACTATTCACCACATCAATATTTGTGGCAGCTAATCCATCGAATGTAACTGATGTTGCTCCGGTAAAGTTTATGCCTGTAATAGTAACATTCGTTCCTCCCGCGATGCTTCCAGATGATGGTGAAATGCCTGTAATATTCGGATTTGTAATATAAGTGAAAGATGAAAACGTGCTACTTGGTCCGCCTTCTGTTGTAACAATAATGCCAACAGCTCCATCATTTTCAACATCCGGCGTAATACAAGTGATTGTGGTGTTATTTACTATGATAAGAGAGGTGGCGGCTACCCCGCCAAATGTAACTGATGTTGCCCCGGTAAAGTTTGTGCCTGTAATTGTAACACTGGTTCCTCCGGTATTGATTCCAGATGATGGTGAAATGTCTGTAATGCTAGCAGGTGTAATATAAGTGAAAGATGAGGCAAATATGGTACTTGGTCCGCCTCCTGTTGTAACAATAATACCAACCGCTCCAGCAGTAGTGCGCGCAGGCGTAATACAAGTTATTGTGGTACTATTCACTATGCTAAGAGATGTTGCGGCTATTCCATCAAATGTAACAGATGTTGCTCCTGTAAAAGATGTGCCTGTAATTGTAACACTCGTTCCTCCAAGTGTACTTCCATATGATGGCGAAATACTAGTAATCACAGGAGGTATAATATAAGTGAAAGATGAAAACGCATTACTTGGTCCGCCTTCTGTTGTAACAATAATGCCAACAGATCCAGCATTGTGAGCAGGCGTAATACAAGTTATTGTGGTGCTATTCACTATTGTAAGAGAGGTTGCTGATATTCCATCGAATGTGACTGAAGTAGCTCCGGTAAAGTTTGTGCCTGTAATAGTCACACTCGTTCCTCCCGTGATGCTTCCGGTTAATGGTGAAATACCTGTAATATTCGGAGGTGTAATATAAGTGAAAGATGAAAATGCGTCACTCGGTCCGCCTCCTGTTGTGACAATAATGCCAACATCCCCGGCAGTAGTGCGCGCAGGCGTAATACAAGATATTGTGGTGTTATTTACTATGATAAGAGAGGTGGCGGCTACCCCGCCAAATGTAACTGATGTTGCTCCGGTAAAGTTTGTGCCTGTAATTATAACACTCGTTCCTCCAAGTGTGCTTCCAGATGATGATGAAATACTACTAATAACCGGAGGCGTAATATAAGTGAAAGATGAAAATGCGCCACTTGACCCGCCTCCTGTTGTAACAATAATATCAGCAACTCCTTCGCTATGAGCAGGCGTAATACAAGTTATTGTAGTGCTATTCACCACATTAATAGTTGTGGCAGCTAAGCCATCTAATGTTACCAAAGTTGCTCCGGTAAAGTTTGTGCCTGTAATAGTCACATTCGTTCCTCCTGCGGTGCTTCCAGATGATGACAAAATGCCTGTAATAATCGGAGGTGGTATATAAGTGAAAGATGAGGCAAATATAGTACTTGGTCCGCCTCCCGTTGTAACAATAATGCCAGCAGCTCTAGCACTGTCAACAGCCGGCGTAATACAAGTTATTGTGGTACTATTCACTATGCTAAGAGATGTGGCGTCTATTCCATCGAATGTTACCAGGGTTGCTCCTGTAAAATTTTTGCCTGTAATAGTCACATTCGTTCCTCCCGCGATGCCCCCAGATGATGGTGAAATTCTACTAATAACCGGAGGTGTAATATAAGTGAAAGATGAAAATGCGCCACTTTTTCCGTATAATGATGTAACAATAATGCCAGCAGCCCCAGTACCGCGAGTAGGCGTAATACAAGTTATTGTAGTGCTATTCACTACGCTAAGAGAGGTAGCAGATAATCCACTAAATGTTACCAAAGTTGCTCCTGTAAAAGATGTGCCTGTAATTGTAACACTCGTTCCTCCTGCAGTGCTTCCGGTTAATGGTAAAATGCTAGTAATCACAGGAGGTGAAATATAAGTGAAAGATGAAAACGCATCACTTGGTCCACCTCCAGTTGTGACAATAATGCCAACAGCTCCAGCACTGCGAGCAGGCGTAATACAAGTGATTGTGGTGCTATTCACTATGGTAAGAGAGGTAGCAGATAATACACCAAATGTAACTGATGTTGCTCCTGTAAAGTTTGTGCCTGTAATTGTAACACTAGTTCCTCCTGCGATGCCCCCAGATGATGGTGAAATGCCTGTAATATTCGGAGGTATAATATAAGTGAAAGATGAAAACGCACTACTTGGTCCGCCTCCTGTTGTAACAATAATGCCAACATCCCCGGCAGTAGTGCGCGCAGGCGTAATACAAGTGATTGTAGTACTATTCACTATGCTAAGAGAGGTAGCAGCTAAGCCACCGAATGTTACCAAAGTTGCTCCGGTAAAGTTTGTACCTGTAATTGTAACATTCGTTCCTCCTGCGGTGCTTCCGGTTAATTGTGAAATGCTTGTAATATTCGGAGGCGTAATATAAGTGAACGGTGAAAATGTGTTACTTGTTCCGTATAGTGTTGTAACAATAATGCCAACAGCCCCAACACTGCGAGCAGGCGTAATACAAGTGATTGTAGTGTTATTCACCACATTAATAGTTGTGGCAGCTAAGCCATCAAATGTAACAGATGTTACTCCTATAAAAGATGTGCCTGTAATTGTAACATTCGTTCCTCCCTCGGTGCTTCCGGTTAATGGTGAAATGCCTGTAATGCTAGGAGGTGTAATATAAGTGAAAGATGAAAACTCGCCACCTGGTCCGTCTTCTGTTGTAACAATAATGCCAACAGCTCCAGCACTGCGAGCAGGCGCAATACAAGTGATTGTAGTGCTATTCACTATGTTAAGAGAGGTTGCTACTATTCCATCAAATGTAACTGATGTTGCTCCTGTAAAGTTTGTGCCTGTAATTGTAACACTAGTTCCTCCCACGATGGCCCCAGATGATGGTGAAATGCTACTAATAGCAGGAAGTGTAATAATACCAACCGCAACACCGAATCCGGAAGTAGAAAAAATGGAAGTACCCCGACCTGTCCAGACAGTCCCATCCGTACTCGTCGCGATGGCGTTTGTACCTTGTCCAACGGCTATCCAGAGTCCATTATTAAAGGCGACACCTATTCCCTGATTAGAAAAAATGGAAGTACCTGTGCGCCCAGTCCAAGTAATCCCATCGGGACTCGTCGCAATACTGTTTGTACCTTGTCCAACGGCAACCCAGAGTCCATTTCCATAGGCGACACCGCGCCCCCAACCAGATAAAGCGGTTTTACCCCGACCAGTCCAGACAGTCCCATTCGTACTCGTCGCGATGCTGTTTGTACCATCTCCAACAGCAACCCAGAGTCCATTATTAAAGGCAACACATATTCCCTGAATAGAAAAAATGGAAGTACCCCTACCGGTCCAAGTAATTCCATCGGGACTTGTTGCTATGGTGTTTGTACCTTGTCCAACGGCAACCCAGAGTCCATTATTAAAGGCGACACCTATTCCCTGATTAGAAAAAATGGAAGTACCCGTGCGACCGGTCCAGACAACCCCATCGGGACTTGTTGCAATACTGTTTGTACCTTGTCCAACGGCAACCCATAAATTGTTTGCATATGTTACGCAGATTCCTTGAGTAGTAAAAACACTAGCACCACGACCTATCCATGTAGTTCCGTTTGTTGAAGTAGCAATGGTATTCCCGCCTTGTCCAACAGCAACCAATAAGTTATTGCCCGAACCATCTTTGCCAAATGCTACGCACGATCCACTAGTAGTAAAAACAGTAGTACCGCGCCCAGTCCATGTAAGACCACGGTCTGTGCTTGTCGCAATGCTGTTTCCACCTTGACCAACCGCGATAGATAAAGGCACATTAACCATTATGGTAAGGATTCCGGTAATCGAACCAGATAAATAATTGGTCGTGCTTGCTTGAACAGCAGTAATGGTTGTATTACCTAGTCCAACAACGGTCACCATACTTCCATCCATTGTAGCCACCGATGTGTTAGAACTTGTATAAGTAAAAGCACCGCTACTATTGGATGTAGGATTTACAAGTGTAAAAGGCGCGGTTCCAATTGCTTTTGCTGGGACATCAAATATGGTTATTATAGGTGTTGCTTGGCTCACAGTCATAGTTGCTGTAATTGTTCCAGCTAAATAATTTGTTGTGGTGGCTTGACTAGCAGTAATAGTGGCAGTGCCGCCTCCAACAATGGTTACAGTGCTTCCGGCAATTGTAGCAACCGCTGTATTTGAACTTGTATAGGTGAAGGAACCAGCACTATTGGATGTTGGAGCAACAATTGAGAAAGCAGCGTTTCCAAATGTTTTTGTTATTGCGGAAAAATTAGTTATTGTTGGGGTTGCTTGGTTCACAGTCATAGTTGCAGTAGTTGTTCCAGCTAAATAATTTGTTGTGGTTGCTTGAGTAGCAGTAATAGTTGCAGTGCCGCCGCCAACAATAGTCACGGTGCTTCCTGCGATTGTCGCAACTGCCGTGTTCGAACTTGTATAGGTAAACGCACCAGTGCGGTTGGATGTTGGAGCAACTAAGCTGAACGCCGCGTTTCCAAATGTTTTTGTTATTTCAGAAAAATTGGATAGAACTGTTGTTGCCTTATTTACTGTAAGGGTTGTAGTATTCGTTCCAGATACGTAATTAGCTGTCAATGATTGACTAGCAGAAATGGTTGAAGTACCGACACTAACAATCGTTATCATGGTTCCAGAAACAGTCGCAACCGCTGTATTTGAACTTGTATACGTGAAAGCACCATCACTGTCAGTTGTAGGAGCTACGATGGAGAAAGATGCGTCTCCAAATGTTTTTGTTATTGCAGAAAAATTGGTTATTACAGGCGTTAGACGTACTATGAAGGTAGCAATAATTGAACCAGATAAATAATTTGTGGTGCTTGCTTGAGTAGCAGTAATAGTAGAAGTACCTTTTCCAACAATGGTCACCACATTCCCTTCAATTGTAGCTACTGATGTGTCAGAGCTTGTATAAGTAAAAGCACCACTACTATTGGATGTAGGATTTACAATTGTAAAAGGGGCATTTTCAGTTACTTTTGCAGGAACAGAAAAGTTAGTTATTGTGGGCGTTGCTTGGTTCACAGTCATAGTTGCAGTAGTTGTTCCAGCTAAATAATTTGCTGTGGTGGCTTGAGTAGCTGTAATAGTTGCAGTACCGCCTCCAACAATGGTAACAGTGCTTCCTGCAATTGTGGCAACTGCCGTGTTCGAACTTGAATATGTGAATGCACCAGTGCTGTTGGATGTTGGCGCAACTAAGCTGAACGCCGCGTTTCCAAATGTTTTTGTTATTGGGGAAAAATTAGTTATTGTTGGTGTTGCCTTATTTACTGTAAGGGTTGCAGTAATTTTTGCAGAACCGTAATCCGCTGTGATTGCTTGACTTGCAGTAATGGTTGAAGTGCCGACGCTAACAATGGTTATCGTGCTTCCAGCAACAGTGGCTACTGCCGTATTTGAACTTGTATAAGTAAATATGCCATCACTATTGGATATTGGTGCAACAATTGAGAACGCCGCATCTCCAAATGTTTTTTCTGGGACAGAAAAATCGGTTACTACAGGTTTTACATTTTCTACTGTAAGTGTTGCAGTAGTTGTACCAGATATAAAATAGTCAGTGTTTTCTTGAACAGCAGTAATTGTTGAAGTACCCATTCCTACAATGGTTACTGTGCTTCCAACGATTGTTGCAACTTCAGTGTTTGAACTTGTATATGTGATTAAACCAGTGCTGTTAGATGTTGGTGGGACAATTGTAAAAGGTGCATCTCCAATATTTCTCAAAGGAATAGTAAAAATTAACGTGGGTTCTGCAGTTGTTAGACCTAGAACATCCTGTCCAGCAGTGGTAAAAACAGTGGAGCCACGACCAACCCACTGTGTTCCATCTACCGACGTTGCAATGGTGTTTCCGCCTCCTTGACCACTTGCAACCCATAAATTATTTGTATATCTTATGCCATTTCCTTGAGTAGTAAAGACAGTTGTTCCAAATCCAGTCCATGTAGTTCCATTCGTTGAAGTCGCAATGCTGTTTCCACCTGAACCCACCGCAATCCATAAATTGTTTGCATATGTTACACGATACCCTCGAGTAGTAAAAACAGTTGCACCACGACCTACCCAAGTAGTTCCATTCGTTGAAGTTGCAATGGTATTTCCACCTTGGCCAGTTGCAACCCATAGGGCATTACCCGAACCATCTTTGCCAACTGCTATGCCACATCCACCCGATGTAAAAACAGTTAAGCCAGTGCGACCTGTCCATACAACTCCATCACTACTTGTTGCGAATGAGTTTCCACCGTAACCAGTAGCAACCCATAAACCATTACCTGAACTATCTTTGCCATATGCTACATAGGATCCTTGTGTAGAAAAGACTGAATTACCTGTCCATATAATGCCATCTGTTGAAGTTGCAATTGTATTTATACCGTGTCCGGTGGCGACCCACTGAACTCCGTTCCAGGCAACACTGTATCCGGCAGTAATAAATGGTTTGTTATATGAAGGTGTCCATGTCATGCCATTGGTTGAACCGACCATGGTGGTGGGTCCTTGACCAACAGCGATGTAAGTCGGTTTTGTGTAAGTAGATGAAAAATAAAATATATCAGAACCGCGAATTTTATTACTACCTACCCAATTAATTCCATTGGTTGAAGTTGCAAATGTGTTTCCACCTTCACCAAAAGCAAACCATAAATTGTTATAATATCTTACTTTGGTTCCGCGAGTAGTAAAAATGGTTTGACCGCGACCTGTCCATTGCATGCCATCCGGTGAAGTTGCAATGGTGTTAGTACCTTCACCTACTGCGACCCAGAATCCGGCACCTGAACCATCTTTGCCAAAAGCTACTCCCCATCCAGAAATAGTGAAAGGATAACTACCAAAATCTACCCAATTACCTGTTTGAATAGTTGTATTATTAGCTATTACCATAGTATTGAAACCACTACCAACAGCAACCCATTGGCCGTTTCCATACGCTACGGCACGTCCAACCTTAAAAGCACCCAAGCCATAATTACCCCAACTACTTCCATTTGTTGAAAGAAATATAGTTATTGGCATGCCTAAACTATAAGGAGTTCCACCAACAGCAACCCACCTATTATTTCCATACACTACATCATTTATTTCACTTGTAGAACTATTCATTGAACTAGCATTACTCCAAGTTATTCCATCACCAGATGTTGAAAAACCTCCTCCACCAACAGCAATCCAAGTATTGTTAGCATATGATAGACCAGATACTGGAAGTGTAAGATTCGTTTTAGTCCAATTCACCCCATCTAAAGAATAAGAAAGACCACCATTGCCACCCGCGAGCCACACATTGTTTGCATACGCTACACATTTTCCTGGAGTAAACCCAGTAGAACTACGTGCCGTCCAAGTATTTCCATCTTCACTTGTTGAAATAATTCCACTTGAATCAATGATGGTATATAAACTAATTGACACAGTAGAAACATCATAAGTTGCTGGTCCAGCAACTCCGTATCCTGCTGTTGCGAAAGTGGTTGCACCTTGGCCCGTCCATGTAAGACCAAGGTCTGTGCTTGTCGCAATGGTGTTACCATAATTGCTGGAACCAACCGCGATTGATAAAGGCACTTTATCCATTACGGCAAGTATTCCACTCGTTGTTGCAGAGATAAAATTGGCAGTGCTGGATTGGACTGCAGTAATGGTTGTCGTGCCTAATCCATTAATGGTCACCATACTCCCATCAATGGTAGCAACTGCAGCATTAGAACTTGTATAACTGAAAATGCCATTACTATTGGTTGTAGGAGGAGCTATGGTGAAAGGTGCGGTTTCAAGTGTTTTCACGGGAATATCAAATTTGGGTATGATGGGGGTTGCCGGATTTACTTGAAAGGTCGCAGTAATTGAACTTGATAAAAAGTTCGTATTGCTGGCTTGATTCGCAGTAATGGTTGCAGTGCCGCCCCCAACGATGGTAATTGTGCTTCCAGCAATCGTAGCCACGGATGTGTCCGAGCTTGTATATGTGAAAACACCATTACTATTGGTTGTAGGAGCTATGATACCGAAAGCTCCATCTCCGAATATTTTAGTAGGGACAGAGAAATTGGACAGAACGGTTGTTGCCTGATTTACTACGAGGGGTGCAGTAATGGTTCCAGATACGTAATTGGCTGTCAATGATTGGGTAGCAGTAATGGTTGCAGTGCCTGCTCCAACAATGGTTACCGTGTCTAAAGCTAAAGGTATTCCTCCCTTTGTAACTCCGTATCCATAAGTAGTTAAAACAGTTTGTCCGCGTCCGGTCCAAGTAATTCCATCTGTTGAAGTTGCAATGCTGTTTGTGCCTTGACCGGTAGCAACCCATAACCCGTCTGCATAAGTTACCTTGGATCCTGTTGTTGTAAAAATAGTTTGTCCGCGACCTGTCCAACTAATACCATCTGATGAAGTTGCAATGCTATTTACACCTGCACCGACCGCAACCCATAAATTGTTACCCAACCCATCTTTGCCAAATGCTACGCCGGATCCACGAGTAGAAAACATAGAATCGCGACTTGTCCATGTTGTTCCATTAGAACTTGTTGCAATAGTGTTAGTTCCTTGGCCTACAGCTACCCATAAACCATTACCTGCTGCATCTTTGCCATACGCTATGCCAGACCCAGTAGTAGTAAAAACAGTAGCACCACGTCCTGTCCAGGTAATACCATCTGTTGAACTCGCAATTGTGTTTCCGCCATTACCAATAGCAACCAATAAATTGTTACCCAAGCTATCCTTGCCATATGCTATACCCATTGTATTATTAGTAAAAACAGTAGAACCGCGACCTGTCCACGTAATTCCATCTGTTGATGTTGCAATTGTGTTAGTTCCTTGACCAACTGCAACCCATAAACCATTTGCAAATGTTACGCCATTTCCATTAGTAGTAATAACAGATGAACCGCGACCCGTCCATGCAATTCCATCTGTTGATGTTGCAATAGTGTTAGTTCCTTGACCAGTTGCAACCCATAAACCATTTGCATACGCCACGCCTTGTCCAGCAGTAAAAACATTTGCACCACGACCTATCCAAGTAATTCCATCGGTTGAAGTTGAAATCGTGTTTCCGCCAGAACCCATCGCAACATACAATAAACCGCCGCCAACCGTAGCAACCGCGATATTTGAACTTGTATAAGTTAAAGTTCCATCACTATCGGTTATAGGAGGAATGATACTGAAAGACGCATCTCCAAATGTTTTGGCAGCGACTGAAAAATCAGTTATTATGGGCGTTAGACGAACAATCAGGGTAGCAGTAATTGAACCAGATAAGTAGTTGGTTGTGCTTGCTTGAACTGCAGTAATGGTTGAAGTGCCTTTTCCAACAATGGTGACCATACTTCCGTCAATCGTAGCCACGGATATGTCGGAGCTTGTATACGTGAAAGCACCGCTACTATTGGTTGTAGGGGCTACAAGCGTGAAAGGCACACTTTCAGTTACTTTTGATGGCACAACAAAATTAGTTATCTTGGGAATTGCCTGATTTACTTGAAGAGTTGCAGTAATTGAATTTGGAACAAAATTGATTGTGCCGGCTTGATTCGCACTAATGGTTGCACTGCCGCCACCAACAATGATTATCTTGGTTCCAGCAATTGTAGCCACTGCTGTGTCAGAGCTTGTATATGTGATTAAACCATCCGCGTTGGTTCCAGGAGGTATGATGTTGAAAGACGCGTCTCCGAATGTTTTTGTGGGGACGGAAAAGTTGGTCATCACTGGTGTTGCCTGATTTACTACGAAAGGCGCAGTAATTGTTGCAGCCGCATAATCCGGTGTAGCTAATTCAACTGCAGTAATGGTTGCACTGCCGGCTCCAACAACGGTTATCACGTTTGAAGTTGTTATAGGTACTACACCCTGTGTAACGGCGGATCCAATGTATAAACCACTGTTACCACGACCTGTCCAGTTAATTCCATTTGGTGAAGTTGCAATTGAATTTGAAATATACTGACCACCACCATACTGACCACCACCAGTTGCAACCCATAAACCGTTTGCATAATATATACTTTTTGGATAACTATAAGCACCACCTGATGATTGATAAGAAAAAACACCATTACTACTAATACGACTTGTCCAGTTAATTCCATCTACCGATGATGAAAAGTCAGGTTGGTTTTCACCAACAGCAATCCATAAACCATTACCTGACCCATCTTTGCCATATGCTACGCTAGAACCAGCTATACCTGATGAAAAAATATTGGAACCACGACCCGTCCAAGTAATTCCATCCGTTGAAGTAGCAAGAGTGCTGTCTGTGTAAAAACTATTAATGGAGCCGACCACGACCCATAAACCATTACCTGCTACATCTTTGCCATATGCTACGCTGTATCCAGAACGGGTAATGGCACTGGCACCACGACCTGTCCAGTTAATTCCATCTGTTGAAGTTGCAATGGTGTTCCCTCCTTGAAGTTGAGAACTGGAACCAAGAGCAACCCATAATTTGTTTGCATATGCTACATTAGTTCCACTGCCACTAAATATAGTAGTACCAGTTCGGCCTGTCCAACTAATACCATCGGTTGAACTTGCAATGCTGTTTCCGCCTTTGCCAACAGCAACCCATAGACCATTGCCCGACGCATCTTTGCCATATACAACACCCGAACCACTAGTAGTAAAAACAGTTGAACCACGTCCTGTCCATGTTGTTCCATTAGAACTTGTTGCAATGTTGTGACCACCTCCGTACTGATTACACTCACCCACCGCAACCCATAACCCAGCACCCGAACCATCTAGGCCATATGCTACATTATATCCAGCAACATTAAAAACAGTATTACCACGACCTGTCCAGTTAATCCCATCCGGTGAACTTGCAATGGTGTTTGTGCCACTTCCAACCGCAACATAAAATAAGCCGTTCCCAATCATAGCAACTGCACTATTTGAACTGGAATATGTGAAAACACCATCGCGGCTGGTTGTAGGAGCTATGATACCGAAAGACGCGTCTCCAAATGTTTTGGTGGGGACAGAGAAATCAGTGAGAACTGTTGTTATTTGGGTTACGGTAAGTGTTGCACTAATTACTCCAATTGTGTAGTCTGCTGTGCTTGCTTGAGTTGCACGAATGGTTGTTGTACCACCGCCAACAATGGTCACAATATTATCAACAACTGTTGCAACTGCTATGTTCGAACTGGTATATGTGATTACACCATCACTGTTGCTTGTGGGGGCAACCAATGAGAAAGAGACGTCTCCAACGGTTTTTGCGGGGACAGAGAAATCGTTGAGAACCGTTGTTATTTTTGTTACTTGGCTTGTTGGTCCAACTACCTCATATCCTTTACCAAAAACTTGGTCATTTCTTTGCGTCCAATTAATACTATTAGTTGAAGTTGCAATCATGGCAACACCAGAGTTGTAGCCAGTCATAACCCATAAACCATTTGCATACGCAATACTAGATACACTATAATTAGTATTCGGCAAGATATTGCTACGTAAAGTCCAAGTAATACCATCAGTACTTGTTGCATTGTTTCCTGAACTATTACATGCAATCCATAAACCATTACCGTATGCTAGGTCATTCATATAATAAGAACCACCACCTGTACTTCCTTTACCCGTCCAAGTAATTCCATCCGTACTTGATGCAATGTTATAGCTTGTACCCCCACCAACTGCAACCCATACATTGTTTGCATATATTACATCAGCTCCATAAGAAAACCCAGCGGAACTGCGAGTTGTCCAAGTAGTACCATCTACAGACGTCGCAATGCAGTTTCCAGTTACAGAATTTTGACCAACCGCAACCCACAAATTGTTGCCGGAACCATCTTTGCCATATGCGACAGAATTTGCACCATATGAGCCGTTACCATTAAATGGAAAAATACTGTTGGTATTACGACTTGTCCAAGTAATACCATCGGTACTTGTTGCAATGCTGTAAGAAGTTGGACTAGTATAACCTTGACCAGCTGCAATCCATAACCCGTTACCGGAACCATCTTTGCCATATGCTACTTTATTTACATAAGCAATAATTCCACCAGTTGAGGTTGTTGAAGTCCAATTAGTTCCGTCTGTGCTATACGCAATTTTATTATTACTGCAAGCAACCCATTTTCCATTGCCGTATGCTAAACAATAACAACTACTAAGGCCACCACTAATTGTTAAATTCAAATCTTTCCAAATAATTCCATCGGTACTTTTCGCAATTATGTTTTGTCCTGAATTTGACGAACCAGCTATAAACCATGAATTATTAATATATGTAACGTGATATCCACTATTTAATTGTGTAGGTACATCCCAAGAAATACCATCGGTTGAAGTTGCAAAATTGTTGAATCCTTCACCAACCGCAACTAATAAATTGTTGTCATAGGTTATTCTACCTCCAGCAGTAGAAAAAACAGTGGTACCTTTGCCTGTCCAAGTAATTCCATCTACCGACGTCGCCATGGTGTTTGTGCCGCTACCAGTAGCTATCCATAAACTATTTGCTGTGCTATAATAAACGTTATTGCCTGAAGTTGTAAAAATGGTTGCACCAAGGCCTATCCAGTTGATGCCGTCGTAAGAATAAGCAATTGTATTTCTTACGGAACTACTCGACCCATATGGGACCGGCATAAGACACACTCCGACACCTACCCAAATTGTTCCATTCCAATAAACGTCATTTACCGTTGTAAATGGTTGATTCAATATATCAAACCAAGAAAACCCGTCAACCGAACCTTTCATTCCTTTACCGCCAACAATGTATCTGGGTTTTTGGTAATTGAACGTTGATAAACACACTCCATTCGTTGAAAAATACACGGATGATGTGCTAACCATTACAAAGTCACTCATTGATGACGGATTATTTGTATTTGAGTATGCAAGATAAGATGCACCTCTACCTGTAATATACCACGTGTTATTTACGTTTTGAACACCATTGACTGATGTGAAATACGAGGTATTGTATATTGCAACTTGTGTCCATGTGGTTCCATTGTTGGTTGATTTTACAATTACATTTTCGGTACTTACATTGTCTCCACCAACCGCAAGCCAGACACCATTGTTGTATTTAACGTCGTTTCCTGATCCAGTCAGCAATAATCCTTTTCCACTCCAAGACGAACCCAAATCGGTGGAAATCGCAAGTGTATTTACAGTTCCTTGACCAACCGATACAACAACACCATTACCAAATCCAAATGACTTGGCTAGATTTGAATAAAGATAGGATGATGATGATGAATAGTTCCATGTGGTTCCACTGTCGTCCGAATAATAAAAGTATATAAGATCCCAAACAAACCATCTGCCTTGATAATATGCAACACAACGACTACCAATATCCGTCAAATTTGTCCAAGTAACGCCGTCGGTTGATTTCATAATGCTTGAACCAGCAGTTCCTCTGGTTCCTGCGGCAATGAATATACCATTACCATATGCAATTTGATTCACATTACTCATTTTGGTGCTGCCGCCTCTACCAGTCCATGAAATTTGGTCCGTGGATGTTGCAAAACTATTTCCACTTCCAGTTGGGGTGCATCCTGCTACATAGACACCATTTCCGTATGCAATTGTATTGAATCCTTGACACGCCAAACTAGTAGAAGTTTCGGTTCCCATTTGCCATGTGGTTCCGTTTAATGAATATGCAAGAAGAGAACCTGTTGAATACCCACCGAGTAAATATGCTGAAAAGTTTTGTGTCTCCGAATAAATTGCCGGGCCATACAGACAATTTACAGGAACATACGATGGAAAAATGGATCCTTGGCCAATCCAGGATGTTTTTGGGTTGGTTGATGTTGCAATTGAATTTCCTCCGTCTCCAGTTGCAATCCATAAAGCCGCACTTGGATCGTATAAAATCCGATATCCTGCAGTTGAAAATACAGTTTTTCCTAATCCAGTCCATTTGTTTCCATTCGTGGTTGAATACGCAACAGTATTCGCACCAGAACCAACCGCAACCCATAAATTGTTTGAATACGCAATACTTTGTGGAGCACCACCGAGACCAAGACCTTTCCAAACAATCCCATCATAACTGGATGCAACTGTATTTACAGTACCATAACCAACAGCAACCCACAAATTTCTGGATACACTGAAGGTTGTACTAATTGTTTGAGCCAAATAATTTGCATTGCTTGCTTGGTCTGCAGTAATGGTTGCACTACCAATTCCAACAATGGTTGCCACATTTCCGGCAATCGTCGCTACGGTTGGGTCCGAACTTGTATAACTAAATAGACCCGTGCTGTTGGTTGTTATGCTAGGAATTGTGAAAGACGCGTCAGTAATTGTTTTTGGGCCGATACTAAAATTGGCTAGAACGGTTGTTGCTTGATTCACCGTAATAGGTGCAGTAATTGTTGCGGATGTGTAATTGGTTGTGCTTGCTTGAGTTGCGGTAATGGTTGAACTGCCGCCTCCAACAACGGTGATTCTATCTCCAGAAATGGTAACCACGGTTGTGTCAGAGCTTGCATAACTGAAAGTACCGTTTCCGTTGATTGTAGGAGCTACAATTCCAGTGGTTGTAGGAGCTACAATTCCGAAAGACACGTCTCCAAATGTTTTTGTGGGGACAGAGAAATTAGATAGAACGGTTGTTATCTGATTTACTACGAAGGGTGCAGTAATTGTTGCAGATGCGTAAGTTGATGACATTGATTGTGTTGCGGTAATGGTTGCTGTGCCGGCTCCGACAATGGTTACCATGTTTCCATCAACAGCAGCAACCCTTATATTTGAACTTGCATACGTGATTAAACCATCACTGTTAGTTGTTGGAGGAGCTACTGCAAAAGATACGTCTCCAAATGTTTTTGCGGGAACAGAGAAGTCGGTTAGAACAGTTTCTACGCCTGCGGTTGATTGAACTACTTGGAAGGATGCAGTAATTGTTGCAGATGTGTAACTAATTGTGCTTTCTTGGACTGCAGTAATAGTTGTACTGCCCATTCCAACAATAGTTATAACGTTTTTGACAATAGTTGCAACTGATGTATTCGAGCTTGTATAAGTGAAATCGCCAGAACTATTGGACGTAGGAGGAACCAATGTAAAATTTGCGTCTCCAATGGTTTTTGTGGGGACAGAAAAGTTGCTTATAACAGGTGTTCCTGATAACGCACTAATACCACGTCCATAACTAGTAAAAACGGATTTACCACGACCTGTCCAATTAAATCCATCTGGTGATGTTGCAATGCTGTGATTCGTACCTTGACCAACAACAACCCATAAATTATTTACATATGCTACACTATATGTAGTGTAATTCAATATATTACCGACATTATTATGAGTCCAAGTAATACCATTGGAACTTGTTGCAATGCCACTTTGACCAACTACTACCCATAAATTGTTACCCGACCCATCTTTGCCATATGCTACACTTGTTGCATAACTAAAACCAGAAGTTCGTCCTGTCCATGTAATACCATCTGTGCTGGTAATAATTTTGTTTGTACCTGAACCTACAGCAACCCATAATCCATTTGCATACGCTACTGCATATCCAGCACCACCATTAAAATAATTGTTACGAGCTGTCCAATTAATACCATCGGGACTTGATGCTATAGTCGTAGTGTAAGAATTACCACTATTATTACCAACAACAACCCATAACCCATTTCCGGACCCATCTTTGCCATATGCTACACCATATCCATATCCAGTGCTACTAAAAATACCGGCACCACCACGACCGGTCCAAATAATTCCATCGGTACTTGTCGCAATGACGGTTCCGTTTCCTACGTAATTAGAACCTGCATAACCAACTGCAACCCATAAATTGTTTGCATATGCTACACCGTGTATAGAGAAAAGAAAAGAGTTGGTACGAACTGTCCAAGTAATTCCATCCCAACTTGTTGCCATGTTGGAATTAATTGTTTGGCCAGCACTACCAACCGCTACATATAAAGTGTTCCCAGAACCATCTTTACCTTTTGCTACACCCAATCCTCTATTGAGAACGTTGTTGCCACGGCCTGTCCATGTAACCCCATCTATTGACGTTGCAATACTGTTTGCGTCAGTTTCGCTGACAGCTACCCATAAATTGCTTGCCATTTTGTATATAGTAGTTCTAAATATATAAAATATTCCAAATATTTCAATTATTTTATATATAATTTTTCAACAGTTTAGATATCGTGCGAAACGATGTTTCTGTCAGAACCCTTCTTCCTACGTGACCTGGGAACATCCCCGTTCAAATCTTTCAAAGAAGAGGCACTAATCATTGAATCGCTATCCTTGTTCTCCTTGGATATTCACCGTCTTTGGCTTCAATCCGCTCGAAATGGAGTCAATATTCTTGGGTCCGGACATTTCAGGTCTTTGACTCATTGGGTCGTTCCTTGTAAAGTCGTTCCTTGTAAAGTCGTTCCTTGTAAAGTCGTTCCTTAACGGTGGTCTCCCATTCACATTATCAAACTTATTATTCAAATCAACTCCTGCCTCGCTAACATCACTCAATATTATTCAAACCACTATGACCTCTCGCATTGAACAAATGAAAAAAATACAGGGCGAAGCGTTGGAGCCGTTTGTTAAATTCACCCTAAAGGGAGAATTTAACAAAGTACTTATACCGAGCGCCCTTTAGGGAGCTCGGTATACAGCTATTTACTCGGAAAACGCCGAGTCCCAATAGAGGTCTGTTAAATACCATATCAAGCCGTCATCACAAATAATATAGAAACAACACTCAATATTATTCACACCACTATGACCTCTCGCGTTGAACAAATGAAAAAAATACAGGGCGAAGCGTTGGAGCTTTTCACTCGGAAAAATGCCGACTACGGTGACGCCTTCGCAAAATATGGCGTCATCGGCGTCCTTATGCGCATAGAAGACAAACTCCAGCGCTCCCTCTCCATCACAAAGAGCGGTGTCAATCTAGTCGCCGATGAGGGCATCCGCGACACGCTCATTGATTTACATAACTACGCCGCAATGGCGCTCATGTTGATGGACGAATAACCACAAAATTGAAATAAAAATGGCCAACTATAGAATAATAATAATAATACTACAAAATGGCACTCGTAAAACCTTTCTTAAAATGGGTCGGCGGAAAGACTCAAATCATCCACGACGTATTGACGCTTTTCCCGAAACACATCCACAATTACCACGAGCCCTTCTTGGGCGGCGGAAGCGTACTTCTCGCCCTCCTCTCTGACGAATCGGTCGTCGTTACCGGGCGCATTTATGCCAGCGATATCAACCCCCACTTAATCGCCATCTACAAAAACATCCAGCACCGACCCGAAGACGTCATCGCCGAAGTGAAACGTCTCGCCGATGAATACGCAAAATGTACGGGGTCCGTCATCAACCGAAAGCCCGCCTCCATAGAGGAGGCGATGTCGTCGCCCGAATCATACTATTTCTGGATACGGAGCCAGTTCAACCGGATTACGAAGAGCGCCGCCGAACATATCTCATCCGCCGGGTCTCTCAAAGCATCCGCGTTGCTGCTATTTATGAACAAAACGTGTTTTCGCGGCCTCTATCGCGAAGGTCCCAACGGGTTCAATGTCCCATTTGGAAACTACAAGAACCCCACCATCATTGACGAGGCTCATATTCGCAAAGTGTCGGCGCTCATCCGCGATGTCATATTCACATGTGAGTCATATGTGGATTCACTGGCCCGCGTAAGCGGGCATCCTGACGAAGATTTTGTCTATATGGACCCGCCCTACGCCCCCGAGACCAGCACATCTTTCGTGGGATATACCGCCGATGGATTCTCCCTAGAAGACCACAAAATACTGTTTTCAATATGCGACAAAATAGAGGCGCGAATGTTGATGAGCAATGCCGACGTTGCCTTGGTGAATGAGGCGTTTGCCGAGCCGAAATATGCGAAAAAAACAATCAGTTGTAAGCGGTCAATCAATTCCAAGTCGCCGGAGTCACGCACCAATGAGGTCCTCATTACGAACATAGTCGCATAAGCAAATCCGATGCGCCGACATATTCAATGCCTTGTTCACGCCAAAAGGATAGGTACTTGTTTTTTTGCGCACTACATTTGGGCCCGGGCAAATTGCCATAATTTTCCCGACACACCTTTTCGGCCCCGCCCATACACAGAATCTTGAGAGGCTTTCCATAGAGGTCAGGGATTTCGGCATATTTATATTGGCGAAGATTTAAAACTGCACCCCGAATGGGGTGTTATGTTTTAATTCATCACCGATACCGCTCCATTGGAGAATTAAAACGTGCCGTTTTAATTATCAAATGGTGTAAAAGGGCAGCCCAGTATCTTCTCCCCAGCAGTGCCACTCGTATAAAATGTCTGCGTCTTCGCTTCCAAAATAGCGTCGTCCGTTTCCCAATCGGGCTGTTTGTTTTCTTTTTTTACGGGTTTTGACACGTTTTTTCCGAGCAATGTGTATATCTCCTCACAAATATACTCGCCGAACCGGTTCGTCCATTGTTTGTCCAAGGATAAATCGGGGCGGCGCGCCTTCATTGTGTTTTGCCCCCATTTGTCTTCCAGTAGTTTGTATTTGCCATCGTCAGTGGTTTTATTTTTCTTTTCAATTTCGGGCAAGAAAGAGAGGTCGCCGAATAACCACTGGACTACCGAGGACTGCCTGAGAAGAACAATCCGCGCATCATCCTTCTTTGAAATGAAATCCATAAACTTGGCAGTGTCGGACACCCTCTCACAAACGCGTGTATTTTGGTCAAGTAATTCCTCAGTCATTGTTGTAATTATATTTTTATAATTAAGTTATAAAAATATTCAATTTTATACATCACGATTCTTCACACTCATTTGGTACAAATGCCACCAATAAGACTTGGCCATTTCAAACACGCCCGACCTCTCAATATAGGTGACCCCATTTTTGGCACAATAGTCGCGAACTACGTACTGGATTTGCCGCAATGTACTGTGCGGAATGTTGGGAAAAATGTGGTGTTCAATTTGAATATCCAACCCAAAACACATACACCGCGCCACAATATTGTCGGTGCGGTAATTGATTGTGCTGGTGACTTGGTTCTCTAAGAAATCTTTTGATAAGCCTTTAACACACAAGTGTTCACCTTTAACACATTCGGGCTGAATATGCGACAACTGGGCCGTCACCAAAAATAAAAACCCAGTTAAAGAATAAAATACAACTGTGTTGTAAAATCCAAACCAATAGAGGATACCCAAAAACAACGCAATATTCCATCGTTGGTGCTTGACACTATCTATTTGCCCGCTGAAGCCGCCGACACACATCAATGCGCCAGCATACAGATGCTGAAACCGGTGTTGAAAATAGTGGGGGTGCTCCGACGAATGCCGAAACGTGAGTTGATGTCCGTTGAAATCGGGGTCCACAACCGTATTGGTGAACCCGTGGTGTAAATAGTTGTGGTCCCATTTCCATTCCTCCGTGGTTATAACGGGCGCAACCGCAATGTGTGAAATCAATGTATTCAGTTTCTGGTTTTTGAAACCCGTGTAGTGAGAGGTTTCATGAAAAAGGAGGGCGCAATGACCGATATTGATAGTTGCCAGCAAGACAAACCACCACGCCGAGATGGGACCGTATGCCGCCAATTTGATACAGTGTGTCCAAATCCAAAGGTATGCCGCGAACCCGCCGATTTGATATAGGGTTTCGCCCGCCGACCAATAGAGGGGCAATCCTTTGCTACGGATTTCATCATAAACGAGGGCTTTCAATTCATTGTACCTATCGTAGTTGTAGTCCACGACACCCACGCAATTCGTACTCATATCATACTTTGACAATACGTCAAAAATCAACGCGGGGTCCTTATGATAAGTGTATATCATCGGCGTAATATCCGTGTGCGACTTCAAATTGGAAAAAACATTGGTGCCACCAGGATGTTTGCTCACAAAATCCGCTAAATCGTAGAGTTTGTCATGAACGCAATATATTTGGTCGGACATCGGATATTTATAATACAACCATTTATAAAAAACAATTCAATTTTATGTCAAACAGCACGTCGCGAAAAGGATCGCCGTGGCCGCGTAAACCTCCACATTGGCCGCAGGTCGCCGGTCTTCAAAGTACCCGCACCCTTCCGACACGGTCTGATTCGGGATTCTCACTGAGGTGTTTCGCGTTCCTTCGCCGAAGCTGAACTCATGAAAAGACGACGTCTCGTGTTTGCCAGTCAGTCGCAAATCATTGTACAATCCATAGACCTCAATATGCTCGTCGTGTTTTTCAGCCAACTTTGGCATACACGCCTTGATAACATCTAGGCCACCGGGTTCGCGCGTAGCGCGTGTGCTGAAATTGATATGGCACCCCGAGCCATTGGCTCCGGCAAACGGCTTGGGATGATAATTGATTCGCACACAATGCTTCTCCGCGATTCGTTCCAGCAAATACCGCGCGACATAGAGTTGGTCGGCGGCGTCAACACCCGTGGCAGGACCAATCTGGAACTCCCATTGCCGGGTGGAGACCTCGGCATTGATGCCCGAAATCGTGAGCCCCGCGACCAAACACGCCGTCAAATGTTCTTCTGCGACCTCGCGCTCCAAAGAGTTGGCGAGTCCACAGTAATGGAGGCCATCGCCATTGGATGATATGTAATCGTACTCTGGAAATACCATCACGTATTCTTGTTCAATGCCGAACCATGGTTCTTCGGCCTGTCCCTGGTCAAAAATGCGGTCGGCTTTGGACCGAGGCCCGTCCTCTATATCACAAAGCACCAAAACACATTCGTACCCCGTGATGGAGCGCAGCGGGTCCGGATACATCGCAATCGGTTTCAAAATCACCTCGGTATTTCCATCGGCATCCGCCTGGCCTGTAGAGGAGCCATCGTAGTTCCAATCGGGTATATAAGCAAAATCGGGGCCTAAAACACGCGTCTTGGAACGCAATCCGCCGAACCCGTCCATCCAAATATATTCGCACACACGTCTAGTCATTTGTATTCTATTCTATTATATTATAAAAAACGCTTTATGTCTTGATAATAACATTATTTACCGCCGATTTCGTGAATAGTTTTTATCAAATGTTTCTCGCAAGCCTCTGGCGATAAATGCTCCACTATATAATCTCGCGGCCGATATGTCTCCAATTTTGACAAGAACAACCCCAACTTGGACTCCAGTTCGCCCCCCTCATAAAACACCTCTCCACAACGGTCGTCCCAATAGGGCACCGTGGTTGCTTGAATGTCTGGATAGGATGATCTATATTCTTGATTCATAGAGGTGACGCTCCATACCAACAAAGGCACTCCGCATGAAAGCGCCTCCTCTATTGCGAACCCTTGGCTTTCGTGCGCATCCACGATGATTCCAAACTTAGATTGCTGTAAACAATTCAAATATTCTGCTTCATTGTACTTGCCATATTGGAAAAAAACACAACCAATACCGTGTTTTTGTAGCACGGACATAGCAAATTGGGCATCATTTGGCGACCTATTTTTATAATATACGAAAACCTGGTTACGTTCTTGGATGGGTCGCACTTCACAGAAACGATCTATATCCACGGCAAAGGGTACAACTCGTACATCAATATCTTTACAAAATGGACTATCGCGCCAAGTTTGAGCAGCCCATTCACTTGGCTGAATGTATATGGCATTTGGCGCCTTTATAATTGTCATTTGTTGTTCATTTGGAAAAACGCTGAAATGCGGCCCAAAAATGAACTTTATTCCGGGATATTTGGCGGCATTTATTGGTGTGGATGGAGAATATACACAATCATATTGAGACAAATCCAATTTGTCCAAATCGGATATTTGACTGATTGACTGAAATTGTATATTTTTATATAATGATAACGCAAATTCGTTCTTATGATGAATACCGAGTCCCTTAAAAAATAGTATTTTCATTTGTATACTGTAATGAAAATACTTTATATAATAATTATAATAACTTTAATTGGTCCAAGTAGCAATATAATTCATTCTTTGTTAATGGATTGATTGTACTATTGTAATCAATTAGCGCATCAACATTGATTTCATCCTTAAAATTGAACGATGACTTTATATGTGTGTATTCATTGTGTTTTCGTATCCTGGCAGACTGAGAACTATTAATGAGTGATTCCAACAGTTTCTCGCCCGGTTTTATACCAATATTTTTTATAGGTTTATTGTATTTTTCCGAAAATATTTCAATCAAATCTTTTACATTCATTGAAACTAACTTCGGTATAACAATATCTCCAGATTCACCATTGACAATTGCCTGCTCTATAAGGTCAACGCTCTGTTCCAAGGTCATCACAAATCGGGTCATACCATCATTTGTCAGTGTGAAACATTTTTTATTTTCGTCCTTGCCAATAGTATGAAGCAGCGGAATGATACTCCCCCGTGAGTTCAACACATTACCATAACGAATGTTCACAAACTTAAACTCTTTAATGTAATGGGACTTTTCAACAATCAACGTTTCGGATAACGCTTTACACATTCCATATACATTAATTGGACTACACGCCTTATCGCTACTCACAAACAATGCGGTTTCTAATACACCTGACAACCTCGTTTTGTGTAGTTCAATAATATCCAAAATATTTTTAACACCTAGCAGGTTTGTATTGAGGCATTGGTCAGTATTGTATTCACATTGGTCAATATGTTTCATCGCGGAAGCAATAATGATTATATTTGGTTTGACACGTAAAATGGTCTCCTCTATCTTGTTCCTATTTATAATATCACCAATGACAAAATGTAGGTTTGGATTGTTATTAAAATCCAGTTTCATTTGCCAATGCTTACACTCGTCGCGCGAATAATTGTAAATAACATTTGTATTAATGTATCGCTTGACAATCTCGTACCCCAATGACCCAGTACCGCCAAATAATAGTATCGTTTTGTTATTCATTATTTATATTATATGTAAATATGTATTTAAGTAATATCTTTTTGTGATATTATATGTACTAATATTACACATTTTATCATTCACAAAGGCGGCGGTGACGAGCCTTGTATAACACCCATTTTTTAGCATAGCAAAGGGCAGTTTACCAAAGGGAGCAAAATTGTGTAAATCTAAAATATGCGATTTTACTAGCATTATAAGTAAAATATATAATACAAAAAAAGGAATATTAAATAATAATATAATATAATTATAATGAAAATTATATTATTTGGTTCAACCGGAATGCTCGGTAATTATGTTCACATGGTTTTGAGCAAAACATATGACGTTCGGTGTATCAACCGCGCCGAATACGACATTGCCAAAGATGATGTCAGTGTTATGAATCGGATTTTATCAGAAATATCAACCGATGATATCATTATCAATTGCTGCGGTGCGATTCCGCAGAAAAATAAACTGACGGATTATAAAACATACATATTGGTGAATACAATGTTCCCACACCGGCTGGAAACCATCGCAAACCATAGAGGCGCGCATTTTATACATATTACAACTGATTGTGTATTTGATGGGAGAGCCGGAAATTATAATGAACAATGCGAACATACCGCACAAGACGTATATGGAATATCAAAATCGCTAGGTGAACCCAGGTTGGCAACAGTAATTAGAACCTCTATTATTGGTGAGGAGATAAGTGGGAAAAAATCATTATTGGAATGGGTTCTAAGTAATAGAGGCGGCGAAATCAATGGCTACACGAATCATTACTGGAATGGCGTTACGTGTTTGACTCTGGCCAATTTTATTAAATCCACGATTGACACCAATAATTTTTGGAAAGGTGTACAACACGTATATTCAAAAAATGTTGTATCCAAATATGATTTGTGTTGTTACATAAATGAAATATATGATTTAAACATTCGGATTAATAAATATGAAGATAAAACAGAAAAAAATATGACACTAAGTGGAATAAATAACATTGCTGAAACTGTATTTGACCAGATTAACGACCAGAAACAATATAGTATAACCAAGAATTAAAATAAACGTTCAAATCGCAATAATCTGTTTATATAATTTGCGAAATCGCGAGTATAAATGTATTTATCCCATTCAGCATCATTGCCTTCATACCATCCATCAACATTACACGTTGGTATAGTTTCATCAATGGTAATATTTGCGGTATTATTGGATTTTACTTTAAATACAAAGCTACCTCTTTCAGTATTTGGCTCAAAATAAATTACATCACTCATATCAATTATTTTATCTAATATATTGTAGACGGCTTTCCAAACATCACCGGTTTGAGATCCTACTTTTTTCAAGTTTAAACGTTCTTGTTCATATTCACAATGTGGGAAAACATCATCTAATATTATCCAGCCACCATCGTTTAAATGTTGTATAGAGTTGAAAATATCTTTACTCACCTGATATGCTGTATGTAATCCATCAATAAAAATAATATCATATTTTGTTTTAATATGATTTTCAAAAAAATCATCCGATGTCATTTTATAATTAACATATTGACAATCACAATATTGCCCAGGATCTATACCATCTTTGATAGTGGTATTAATATCTTTAAAAGTTGTTCCGTGCCATACACCGATTTCCAAATATTTGGGATTAACTAAACCATATTTTGAAATAATTTTATTTATTGCGGCAGATCTTAAAACTTCCTGATTATTCATAATTATATTTATATAATTACGAGTTTGCTTTAAATGTCTTTTACGCGTATTCCTATTTTATCTGGAAAATATTTTCTACCAAATATTTTATTATTATTATATGTTTCTGGAATATGATGATTGATACCAATATGATGGCAAAACCCTTTTATTCCATTTTTGACATTTTTTATTACAACAGCATAATATCCTATTTTATTAATTTCTAATTCTATTGTGTATTCATCATCCCACAATTCATATGGCATTCTTAATTTTTGTATTTCAATTCTTTTCAATGATGGTCTCCAAGAAAATATGTTCAAGGCACCATCACCATTATTAACATCATTTATTTGAGGATTATTTGTAAGGACCTTATAACACAATGGATTTCCAATATCTACTTTATACCGGTGAAGATTTTAGAACTTGTAAAAATGAGAACTGTGGTCGGTGCCCCGTATGGGCACCTCCCGAATCCCCGCAGGGGTGTCATTTCAAATCGTTACTACCCTTCGGGAACCGCGCCATTTTAATTCTTCAATGGTGTAAAATAACCGTGTTGTTCATCTTCTAATAAAACTTGTGATATTTTTGGGTCAGAATCCATTATTTGAAATGATAATTCAATAAATCCGCTATCAAAAAACTCATAATCATCTTCGAGATGAAAAACATAGGGAGTTTGTATTAATTTTGTATATTTTTCAATAGTTTTCATTTGACCAACCCGTTCTTGGTTGTAACAAAATAATAGAGGAAAAGGTACTATTGTTGTAACAAAATCTACAATATTTGGTATTCCAGAGTCTTCGCATAAAATAGCTTCCTTAATTCAGGTCTACCGCACGAGGTTATAAATAATGTGACTTCATTATCCATTTATAGTTATAATGTATAGTTTTTTATATAGTAATATTTTACAAATATTTTACAAATATATTTTGATATAAATATCATTATATCTATATAATGAATAATATTTTTTCAATTGGAGATAGTCATTCAATCTATTTTTTTGATAGTGAATATGTAAATCATCACTGGGTTGGTTGGGGCGGAATGCCAGTTACTATATATCAATTAATACAACATGGAATCCCTTTATACAACATAGTAGAAAGATTACCTCCAGGTGATATTTGTCATATAAATCCGAAGGAAAATGATATTGTTATGTTTTCATATGGTTTCAATGATGTTCAAAAAAACATTCATAAATATGGACATAATTCGTATAAAGAAGCAATAGACTATCTAGTACAAAACTATATCAGCTTAGTAAAAAAATATAGCGACGGAACATATTATAAAATTAAACCAATTATTAGTTGCGTTTTTCCTATACCACAAAATATTAATAATGAAACAAATGGTTCAAAAGAGGAACGAATAAGCTACACAATTTATATGAATCATAGTTTAAAAGAACTATGTTTAAAAGAAAATATTCCATTTTTTGATATATACAATTTACTACATGATAATAATATATTAAGTTCAGCCGTAGCAGACGATGATACAACCCATTTGGATAGAAAAAACATTGTTCTTAGAGAAAAAATAGAAAAAAATCTAAAAGAACTAATTGAAAATTATTACAAATAAATATTATGTACACCATTTGGTGCCATGACGCATTTTACAAACAGATTGAACACGTGCGGATTTTACAAGCAATATAAAATCTATCTTTATATAAAAAATAAATAAAGCTTCAATAATTTAATTACAAAATGCTTCATGTTGCGGTTGATTCATGTTGCCAGTTACCAACATTAGATGGTTCTGCCCAGAAACTTTTTATATCTAACTTTCTAAAAATATCATTCATCCACCAATCAGGTGAATTATTAAAAGGCAAATAGTTATCAAATAATTTTTTTGCGCAACTCTTATTTAAAAAATAAAAACAAGCACATTTTGTACCACCGTGGCACTGATTTGTTATTTCATTTGATTTTGGATATACAATTTGCCCTTCAATAAGACTTGATTCAATATACGGAACCGGTGTAGGGTGCCATCCATTATCAAAAACTATATCCCAATCATGGTATTTTTCATTAAGCTGAGAAACAAATACAGAAAGACGTTCTGGTACATTTCCTAGTATTTTCATATTATCTTCCATAATTACGGCATAATCATAATTTTTCTCAATTATATTATTTAATGCTAAGTAATGCTTATATGTACAAGATACTTGTCCCAAACGAATTGTATCTCGCGCAGAAATCGGTATTCCGCATGTATAAGATATACCAGATTGAACAATTTTTTCAAAAAGTGTTATATCAATCTCATCCTTATTTGGATAGGTTATCCAAGTAACATCCTTTAAATTAATACATCCTATTTTGAGTTGTTCAAGCATATGAGTCTTTCTGTATTCTTGACCATTGTGAATTATATAGTAATGAACGTTCATTATAATAATAAAAACAAATATCTTATATTGTTTTATTATATGTTATAATTTATACCGGTGAAGATTTAAACCCGCACACCGCAGGTGTGCTTTATTTCAAATCGTTACCGATACCGCTCCATTAACAAATTAAAACGTGCCGTTTTAATTCTTCAATGGTGTATAACACAATCATATGTATATATTTTCGCATTCAAAATGAGAACATGTCTACATATTCAATGGGGGGGGGTAAAGTATGATTTATCATATCAAATTTTTATTTTATCATATCATTTTTATTACATAATCTCGTATCCACACCTTATTAAAATATTTATTGTATATATACATTTGCTGTTCAATACATTTTTTATAAAGATTATTATCAGTTATTAACGCCTGTATTTTATTTTTAAAATCAATATCATCTATAAATATAGTTTCTTCTGAAAACTCATCATCAAATGGCCATTTCAAATCATTATATTCAGAAATCATCAACGAGCCCTGTGATAATATTTCAAATGTCCTCTTATTCGGGTCTCCAACACCATTTAAATCCAATGAATATTTGGATTGTCGTAATGTTTGTATAAAATCGGTATAATTTAAATTACCCGGGTTAAAAATATATTTGCCAATTTTATTATATATAGATTTTCGGTCTCGGCAATAATTAATCTGTGGGTCGTCATGAACAAATAATGTTCCAGAAAAAAATATAGTATTATATTTTTGTTCAGAATAAAATTGTTCTTCTATTTTTTCTATAATTGATGCTTGGCCAAACATAACAAAAGGAAATGGTACTACATTTGATTTATATGTTTTGGTTTTGTTATAATTTCTTTTAAAAAATGCTGTTATTTTATCATTTTGTAATATATCGTTTGGGTCATAATCATAATCATAATTATCAAATATAAACACATTTTTAAAATTATTTTCATTAATTATTTTTATTTCACGTTGTAATATGTCATATATATTTTGTTTAAAAAAACGTGTTCCTGGCTTGGCATCATATAATGATATTATAATAAACAAGCAGTCATAATTTTGGTCATTTATTTGAGACCAATCATATTTCGGAGTAATGTTATATTTTTTCATGTTGTTTGATTTATCTAATTCAACATTATTAATAAAATAGTCAGCTTCTGGAAATAAAATATTTAAACCAATATCTTGGTTTACGCCATCAATTACTGCTATCTTCATTATTTATAAAATTATAAATATATATAATTTTATATTATTTTATCCATCATACAACTCATTTTTTGAAACTGAAACATATCCCATCAAACCGATTGGGGTTACTATTTTTTTGGGAACCGATTGCGTCTTAATAAAATCGGCAAACAACACTTCATACCCAACGCACGCAATCATTCGGTTAAAACTATTTTGTAAAAACATGCATAATGTCTCGGTACAATGTCTGGGAATCTTAAAAAGCCCAGTGAATACATTATTAGCGTCATTACTAATATATTTAATAACAATATCATCATTCATAAAATTACTGAAGTCAAATCTTTCAGACAAATAGTACCTGCCTGATATTTTTATTAAATTATCATACGCAATATTATTTTGTATTAAAAACTGTAATCCGCATATTGTCATTGTTCCTTCGCACAATGATTTGGAAGGACTATGCATATTATTTCGTAAATTGGCGTTGTCATATAGATTCAAAAAATAGGTTGTATTTTGTAAAAAATACTCAGTTTCTTGTTCATTCAAATCGGAGCATTCAACCAGAAATATTTTAGAGTTTGGTATCTTTTCTTTGGCAGATTGGATGGTTATTTTTGTTTGTTCAAATCGTTCTTGGCTTGTATAAACAGACCGCGTCCCATAAGACAGCGGAGTATCCGGTGGTTTAATGATGGATGTTATAAAAACAAGTGTTTCCATTATAAATAATGTTTATAAAACTATTTATATTATAATCCACTGTCATAACTATTTCTCCAAACATTGGCATAAAGCTACCTCTTCACATACCCTATGTTCTCCTCCGACGAAATACACCGATTATATTATGAGAAAGTGAAGCTACCCGAGTCTTATTTCCACAAATATGTGGACCTACCCGTGTGTCCCGCCAAAGCATACGGCTACAATTGGGGGAACAACGATTTCCCGCGAAACTGGTGTATGCTGGACTTCATTGAATGGACCACGAAACACAAGATCCAGATAGACCATCTCGGCTATACGTGCGATTCGGACCCGGAGTTGGAGTTCATTGAGCCGGCACGAAAGACAAAGATAGACTACCCTCCGTATGATTTACACACCGTCGGCCAGCATTTCAAGAATGAGTTTGACTTCTTCTTATTTAACCAAACCATTGAGCATTTGTACAATCCATTTGAAGCGGTGAAACAAATCTATGAGACCGTGAAGCCGGGTGGGTATGTATTCACCTCGGTGCCGACCTTGAATATCCCGCATATGACGCCGATTCATTTCAATGGATTCACACCGATGGGACTCGCGATGCTTTTCAAGACTGCTGGGTTTGAAGTGGTGGAAATGGGGCAGTGGGGCAACTATGATTACATTCAGCAGTTGTGGAAATGCCATGGGTGGCCTGGATACGAGAGTTTGAATGATTGTAATTTCGTGGCGAACGAAGAGAGGAACGTGTGTCAGTGCTGGATCCTGGCACAAAGACCTGTCGACCTATAAAGGCCAGCTTAAAGCGAAGCAAAGCTGGCCGACCCATAAAGACCTGTCGACCTCAAGCGAAGCAGAATACGCTTATACACATTATAATATGCAGTTTGTGCGGATAGTATTACCCCAAAGGGGAAATCAATTGCTTCCCAACTTATTTCAATAATAAAATGAATATATATATATATAAATATATTCATGTATAAACAAATATAATGAATATTTGTTTTTACAATATTAAACATATTGGAGATGTTTATTTTAGTTCATTTTTTATTAACCTAATTTGTAAACAAAACCCGTCAATCCGTTTTTATTATTATGTAATTCAAGGCGATGTGTTTTTAGAAAATATAGAAAATATCAAAAGAATAACACCAAATGAAAATCAATACAATAGCAAACTAACAAATGGAAGTCCACCTGAAGACTTATTAAATAACGATGTTTTAAATATGCTGCAACAAAATATTACAGAATCTGGTTTCGGAAAAGTATTACAATATAATAACACAAATTATTTATTTATCAATACCTGGTGTAAAGCCCAATACTTAAACCACATTGATTACGATTTTATAACAGCAATCCCAGCGTACAATAATTATATTAATGTTATAAACAATATTTTTGGAATAAAAATAAACCTAGATGTGAATAAAAATAATATAATTGACACAAACTTGATAACATACAAAAAAATAAACCCAATCTGTACAAATATACCGGACCTAGAAAATACAATTTTTATTTTTAATTTTAAGCCGCGGTCTTATCCATATGATATTAATAGATTGAATAATTTTATACAAAAAGCGAGCGAGACTACCAAAATTATGTTATCTACATATGATAGTATGTTTGACAAAAATAATAATATTACATTTATAGATAGAGACTATCATATTTATCCAACTCCTCTATGTGACAATTTATTATCAATATGGGATATCGCAATAAAATGCAAGATAATATGTGTAATACCTACTGGAAGTTCTTGGACATTTTTTCATCTACTCAATAAAATCAAAAAATCCCAAATATATATGATAAATGATAATCATTACCACGCACAATTAAATAATAACATAAACTTTCTGATTGATAAACCCGAAAATATAATTAATTGTGCATGGGTGTAAATATTAAAGACAAATATACGTATATGTTATAAATGGAGTTTATTATAAAAACCGCACATGAAAATGAAATATGTATTCATTCGCCAATCAGAACAAGAAAAAACTCAAATCCGATAAATTATTTAAATAAAGTGAATGACAAGCCATGGGGCAAAGAATATCTTGCTTATCAGAATCAATATATTGGAATATGGATACTCCATGTGAATAAAAATCAAGAAACGTCATTACATTGTCATTTTAAAAAAGATACAATACTTATGCCGATTTGTGGTACGTTCAAATTAAACTTATTTCAACAGTTTTCAATATTAAATATTTTTGAGAGTATTTATGTTCCGAGAAATACATTTCACGGCATTCATTCTTATATTGATAATGGGATACTAATGGAAATTGAAATATACACGGAAAATATAAGCTATACTGATAAAAATGATTTATTGCGCATTAAGGATATGTACAATAGAGATAAAACCAGTTATGAAAAATCAGTAGTAGAGAGGGAACCATTTATGGATGAAATTATGTTATTTAACAAACGAGCCGAATATAATATTGATAATAATACAAATATTAAAATAATAAGTTTGGGTCAGGATGATGTTATAAGTTTGGATGCGAATAAACATATATTACTGGAAGGCACCGTATTTATGAACGGAAACCGACTTGGCCCGGGTTCTTTTGTTGAACCAACACATAATATGTCTATTCTCACTAATAATATCACTGTATTATCGTTATCCAATATTAATACGAGTATTTATAGTAAAGTTATTTATTCAAAAGAACATCTTCGCGATTTTACACTAAAAAATAAGCATACAAATATTGGATTAACGAGTGGATGTTTTGATATATTACACGAAGGCCATATTACAAATCTAAAAATGTGTAAAAAAACATGTACTCAATTGTTTGTATGTTTGAGTTCCGATGTTCAAATCAAACGTCTCAAAGGAAGCAGCCGACCCGTTAATAACTTAATTGACCGATTAAAAATGTTGGCAAGTTTTGATTTCATAGACTATATAATATTATATGATGAAATTGATGATGAAACCGAAATTGAATTGGATAATATTATAAATATATTAGAACCTGCTACGTGGTTTAAAGGTGGAGACTATAACAAAAAACAAATATTGGATAAACATCCAAGTATTAAAGACATAGTAATTATTCCATTGGTAAATGGAAAAAGTACCACAAATATAATTAATAAAATCGCACCAAAATAAGTCGTATTACTGTGTATACAAAAATTACTATATAAGAATATAACAAAACAAAACATATATGATTTTAATTTGCGGTATTTCAGGACTTGTTGGATATGAACTTTCAAATTATTTGGATACAAAAATCATTCAACACATTGGAACCTATAAAACAAATAAAATTAATAAACTCAATGTGTACCCATTAGATTATTCAAACCCAACAGAAGTTGAAAGCTTTTTGATGAAGCATCAAATAACGTGTTGTGTATTTTGTATCGTAGAGAGGCTAACCGATAAATGTGAAAATGCGTGGAATGAAATAAAAAACACCAATGTGGATTTAGTCCATAACATGTCATATTTGTGTAATCAATTAAATATACTATTCATCCATTTATCCACCGATTATGTATTTGATGGATTCACCCAACCAAATTATCCAGAAAGTCCAAAGAATCCGCTTCAAAACTATGGTATATCCAAGCTAATATCCGAGTTTCGTGTTCAAACCAATAGTAGAAATTATTGCATCGTTCGGATACCCGTTTTATATACAAATAATAGTAAAATACACAACAATGCGGTGTCATTAATCGGCAAAAATGTGATGGATTTGAGAAAAAATATTACCTACAAAGAGGACAATTATAATCTAAGGCGACCATTGTATATTCGGGATATGTGTCCATTTTTATTAGATTGTATAAATAGTAAAGATAATGGCATATACCACTTCTTTAACCCCAATAATAAATACACAAAATACGAAATCGCGAGAATTATTGCAAATAATCTGGACATAGATGCGAGTAATATTATTCCAAATAATAATAAAAATGAAGGCATCGCACCGCGGCCATATGATACACAATTGGCAGATAATCAATATGATATTCACAAATATAGTTTCAGTGATTTTAATGAAACGATTATGGAATGTTTTGGTAAATATCGGTATCCGAAGATTAACATTTCTAACCGAGATAAAATATTTATCATGTTAGATTTGGATAATACTCTTATTAACTCAGATAACGCACATTATAATGCCTATAAACACGCATTTACACATAATAATATGGAGTTTATGTCAATTGCCGAATGGAAAAATATTATAAACACAAGTAATATTGATACATATTTATTGTCAAAGCTTAAAACGTCTGAATTTGTGGATAATATTAAAAAGGAAAAATTGGATTTTTTATTAAAAGAAGATATAACTTATACTAGAAATAGTGAGATATTTTTGAGATTCTTAATTGATAATGAGTTTAATTTTTGCGTAGTTACCAATACAAGTAGGAACACCACCAAAATATTTAAAAACAAGCTCCCACTATTAAACGAAATCAAACAGTGGATTGTCAGAGAAGATTATAATTTGGCAAAACCGCATAGCGAATGCTATCAATTGGCAATTGACAAATATAGAAAAGGAGAAGAATATGTCATTGGAGTAGAAGATAGCTTGGTTGGATATAATTCATTAAAATCCATTACCGATTTAAACCAACAAAAAAATGAATCAGCGGGCGCGGATTCGCATTCTTCGGGGTCAATGACCGATAAAGAGATGAATCCTGCCCCAAAGGGGCCAGTTCAAATCTTCACCGGTTTAATATTTGTATTCAATAATGTAGATGTATTTAATAAAAACGACTGTTATTTATTTGATGATTATAACCAATTATTAAATTAGGTATTAAATAATATATAATATATAAGTTATGATTTTTACATTAAAAATCAGACCAGATAGAATGGGAACAAAAATATTGAGCATTTTATTATTGTTTTATAAATAAATATAGAGTTCTCAAATAAAACATTTAATTATGAAAAACTCAAAATGAAATATTGGATAGACATCGTTATGTCACAATTTGACAACATTAAGTAAAAGCGAATGGTCAATCCATAGACAAATATTTTTCGCAATAATAAAACGCAATCATTATACTCATTATTTTTTTATTTATATTTGTAAAACAACTATGATTTCCTAACCAAATACTCAGCGATAACAGTATATCTGCCTTGGTAAATATACCGGTTTCATATATATATTCATAGTCCTTGATAAACGCTATATTTAAATTACCGCCATTCAATTGTAATTCATCAACCGTTAAATTATCAAATATGCTATAGCCCGATATACCAAATAACAATTTTGCGTAATCATATTCTTCTAATCCGAATAACTTAGAATTACCGAAATAACCTCTTGGGTCAATAAAATATAATTCACCTGTTCCGCCTTCTAGTATATTTCCCAAATGTATATCTCCATGTATCAAGCTATATTCATTTCTATCACCAACAATATTTAACAACGTTGTATAAATTGTTTCACAATAGTATTCTATTTTTTTTATTTTTTTATTGTTTACAGATGTGATTGAATTATATACATTATTGTCAAAAAGGCGTCCGCCTTTTTTCAACGGATTAGATGAGGCGCCCCCGAAGGGAGCCTCATCAACATTATTGTCAAAAAGGCGTCCGCCTTTTTTCAACGGATTAGATGAGGCGCCCCCGAAGGGAGCCTCATCAACATTATTGTCAAAAAGGCGTCCGCCTTTTTTCAACGGATTAGATGAGGCGCCCCCGAAGGGAGCCTCATCAACATTATTGTCAAAAAGGCGTCCGCCTTTTTTCAACGGATTAGATGAGGCGCCCCCGAAGGGAGCCTCATCAACATTATCATTCAAGTTAGAATCTCTATAACGATCCAGTATTTTACTCACAGTTTCAATATATAAATCGTTTCTGAGAGAGGTATTTGGTATCGCCATTTTAATATTATGAATGTTAATCATATGAGTTCTGATTTTGTCAGTGTAATACTCCACATTTGTTTTATTTATTAGAGTAGTTAATGTATTTGAGTTTGATATATATTCAATTGTTAATTCATTGTTTTCCAGGCCTCCGCCGGGCATACATCGGTAATCTATCAATTTGGGCATCGGGAAATTAATTTTATTATTTTGAATGTATAAATAATATTCAATTTCATTACTTATTTTCTTATCTCCCCATACACTTTTTGATTTTTTGCGTAAAGTGTCACCCACAACTTGAATATTGTTGAAAATAAATCCATAGTTATTATGATTCATCCGGGTGAACTATATATCTATAAAACATATCGTATTATATGTTTTATATAGGCGATGATTTTTGAAATGTGAAAAGGTGTAAGAACTGCCTTCAATCAAATCGGAATGACCTTATACAAATATTATTTATACGCAAATAATATATGACAACGGCTTACGCCATCACACAATCTCCTTTTGAGTTCGGCAAAGAGCCATACCAGTGTATTTACTTGTATAAAAGCGCTGAAATCAAATACGACGCCGAGGGAAACGCAATCCGATGCGGCGAAATGCTATTGCGTCTGCGCACCGAAAAAGGCCGCGACATTATACAGTTGGCCAGTGTGAAATGTAGCTGTCCCTCTCTCAAGGGGCGCTGTTTTGAACACTTGTTGAGCATACTTATCCAAGAGGCGTGTAATGACACCGAATTATTTGGTAAAACCGTCGGCCTGGACACGATGATAGAGCTGTTTATTTTCCCCGATGATATCCCGGACGGCACCAGTTTTGACGACGCGACCAAAAAGCTGTTCAAACTGTACAACAAGTACGGGTTTAGTATTGAAAGCCGCGACGCCCCGACGTATTTAATCACTACGCTGCGCGACATTGACTCCAATCTGAAACAAAAACCGTATCATTCGCCGGGACGAACCACTTCGCGCGGTCCGCACAAAACCCCGAGAAAGACCCGCAGCAAAAGTCCGCGCAGAAAACTCCGGGCCAGCAAAATACCACTGCCTCTACAGTTTGCTTTGTCCAATATCAAACAGATGTCCAAAAAGATGGAGTTTTTTACGCCGATGTAAGCAATATGTCAGTACCCATTTTTATATAATTTCCACGTTATCTAGGCCAATGGTTTCCCATCCTTGGGTCCAATCACCTAAGATTTCTAGCCGGAATGGATGTTTGTACAAGTGGTCTTTTACATCATTGCGCATTTTAAATGCGCAATCAGCATCACCTCGCTCACTCATAACTGCCCACTTCGTGGGCGTTTTGAATGTGCAAAGGTGTAACGAGACAGCATAGCTACCAGCATAGCTAAAAGGTGCATCATAAATGATGGTCCATAGCTCCTCTATAAACGGGACATTAAAGGTCTTTACACTTCCATCATAGCTTTGATAAACCGGAAACTGTGCGACGACGCCATCATTAAAACGCAATCGCACCAAGGCCGGACCTCGGTTCAGCCGCCGAAAATCCCCCGAAAAGCTTGTCATAATAAATGAAAGCAAGGTCGGCCGGAAATCCAATACGATGGTCGGCGATACAAAATACCACAAATCCTTGTCATCACGATTCCGCGCATCCACATTGACTCGCTCCTCTTTGCCAATAATGAATTGGGACAACGACGGACTGCCTCCATGACTATATATACTCCATGGTCGGTGGTCTACCGACCCATATCCGACGGTACTCCATCCTTCGGTCCCCAGCAAAAACCCATATTTCTTCGCCTCTATCACTGCCAAAAGCCATATAACCAAATACACACACCGCATTTGGTTATATTTACGAGACCCATCTATGTCATTTACGAAACTTTCTCATTCTTCAACAACCGTTTCAGCATCCCGTGCCTCTCATTCATATACACATTCATAATCTCCGCCGGCGTATAAAATCGGTCTCTAATTTGCGCCAAATCGTCCGCGTCTGCTTCTTCGCCAACCAAATACCGATACATCCGCCCAATCACTTCGCGCGTGGCATAGGCCAATTCCAGCGTGATATCTATGCGACCCGGACGCCTTAGCGCAGGGTCCAACTTCTCATAGTGATTGGACGTCACAATCATAATACGCCCCGCCGCCTCTCTGATTCCATCCCACAATTCCAGAATATCATCCAGCGTAATCGCGTCATCCGGTTCCAACAACATCTTCAGTGCGTCTTTGGATTGTTCCACGGTGAGAGGCAGCTCCTGCTTCAAAGACTCCTTCTTCTTTTCGCGGTCCATGACGATGTCCCCAATACAATCTATGTCTTCAAACACGATGATTTTCTTGTCAAACCCCACGCTCTTCTTCTTGTTGTCCGTATTGTACCGTGTTTCAAAGAAGACGTCTTCCAGCTGGCTCTTCGTCTTTATCATTTTCAAAGAAATGGAGACAATATGGCGCCCTGTATGGTTGGCCAGCGCCTTTATAAACGACGTTTTGCCCGTGCCCGGCGGCCCATAGAGGCCAACCCCCAGCGTATATGGGATGCCCTTCTCATAATACCAGTCGCGATTCTTCAAGAAGAAATTTATTTTGTTAATGATGTCCTCGCTCTGGTCAAAAAACAGGTTCTTAAACGTCCGCGTGCTATCAAACACCGATTCCTTCCACATTTCGCACGAGTCGTCGTCGTAGGTGAGCTTTGAAAGCGAATAGATGAACTGCTTGTTCTCGCGCAAATGCGTGATTTTCGCCAAATATTCTTGCGTAATTTCCTCCACGAACGTCTTGATTTCCTGAATACTGGACTTAGTTGAGAACAGGTCAATCACAATGTATTCCGTCTTTGCGCCCGGTGTCTTCGTTGTTGCCTGCGACTTATCATTCCCGTCATTTGAACTATTGTTGTACAAATAGGTGACGGCGTAAATGCCGTGCTTCTCCGAAATCAGAAACCGGTTCAATTGATTCACGATGTACATATTTTCGTCGTGCGCCACCGACGTGGTCTTGTCCGATATCACGTATTCTTTGATTTCGCGAATGGTCGGGTTTGTGTCCACGTTGCGTATAATATAATCCCACAATGCGCGAAAATGCTCGCTGAACACCGAGTTTTGACACAGTCGGGAAGAATATCGGTCATAATTGGTGGAGATTTTACCCTCATACGACACGATGTTCTGTCGTGTGAAATAGTGGTAATAGATGTATCGCAGTGTGCCATTCAGATTCATATTGTCGCGGAACCAATTGAACAAATACGTGGCCGCCGACGCCAGCGCCGCGAATATCATATAATCCACCATCGGAATCCCCGTTTCAAATTGCGCCAATAATGTTTTGATTCCTCCTCCCAAGTTCATTTCTATATTTATCAGACCGAATGCCTCTATTTTGTTTTATCAATTACTGTGGTGGTGATGATTTGTATGGGAGTTCCAGCTCCGACCCACCGCACGCATTTCACCACGATGGAGCCCTTTCCCCTTATCAGCTGCTCCTCAGGCAAACATATTCCCAAGCCTTCGCGAAACTTCTCCGGTGTGAAATCCCCCAACGTCGCCGCATTGTCTCGCCGGAACTTGTACCACATATCCGTGGACTTGATTGTGGCCGCTTCATCGCCCGCCACATACTCAATGTTGGCGCGGAGCCACGCCATGAGCGTCTGGTTTTGCGCCTCCATCAATGTAGGCGCCTCGTCCCGCAACAACTCCGCAATAGAGGAATCCAGCCGATCGCGAATGGACCCCAGAGTCGTAATCACCTGCTTCAGCTCGGCCGCCGTCTTCCGCATCGCGCGAAACTTCTCAATGGACCGCAAATGGATGTCTTTGTACCGGAGTTCCTCCGCCTCGCCGACGTCCTCTTTCACCAAATACTCGTTAATCACGGAACAGACGAACCACACCGATTTCAAGAACGCCGCGGGGTTGCTCTGCTCGGCGAGCTCGTTGATATGGCAAAGATACCGATTCCCCTCTATGGGTTCAAACATCACGGGGCCGCGGTCCCAGCGGTCAATCTTCGTGTTCATAGAGACCAGCCACGCAAACCGGATATGGGGATTGCGCTTCAAATCGCCGATAATTTTGGTCCTCTGTTGTGCGCCGACCTTATTCGTGTAAAGCTTCGCATCCGCCAAGACGTTGAAATCCTTGAAAAACAAGTGGTAATCGCCTTGCCCCCCGATACAGCTCTTGTTCTCAATGCTGAATCCATCAAAATCGGCAAATGCCTGCTCGGCAATCTGGTTGAACATTCGCTCGCCGACGTCGCCCTTGGCACTGGTTGTGAGACGCAAACTCCCCAACCCGCGCTCAAAGGTTTGGCGATAGGTTTCCAGAGACCGCTCTTTCTCGCCGATGATGGCGGTCGTGCGGTCGCGCATTTCGGCGATTTCGCGCGCAACCTCGTCGCGTTTTGCCAGCTCCATGGTCTTGATTTGGACATCGCGTTCCACGATGGCTTCGCGCAACCTCTCATTGTCCTTGTAAAAAAACTCTTTGAATTGGGCTTGTTGAGAGAGGACCGACTCTTTCTGTTCGGCGATTTGAGCGACCAATTGCTGGATTCGGGATTCATACGTTTCGCGGATGCGCGTCTCAACGGTGGTTTCGGAGAGGAGGAGCGCGGAGTGTTTCCCGGCGAGAACGGACTCCACGCCGATTTGGATGACGGCCCCGACTTCGTCGGGGGCAAACGAAAAGAGCTGCGCAGGAATGTCGTAGGTCTCGGGAACTTGAAGAGTGATGGTTTTCATTGTATCCTAATATGAAAATCGGTTTATTACATTTGATAATGTAATAAATAGAAAGCACCATATCTTATTAGAAAGATGTTTGACCTAATTGTTGCGATGAACCCAGTGGGAATTATTGGCGCAGATGATACGATACCATGGCACGTGCCGGAAGACCTGGCGTTTTTCCGCAAAATGACGCTGGGCAAAAATGTGATTATGGGTCGCAAAACGTTCGCGGGGTTGCCGAACCAAAAGCCGCTGCCGAACCGCACCAATTTGGTGGTGACGCGCGATGAAAACCTGTTTGAATATGCCGTTCCGGAAGCGACGCTTGATACGGTGGTGAAGTTCATCCGGATGGAGGACGCCGTCGGATTGAAAGAACCCGCGTTCGTGATTGGAGGCGGGGAAATCTACCGAACATTGTTGCCATATTGCGACAAATTGTATGTGACTGTCATTTTTTGGAAACCCGCCGAAGGCGGCGACGAGTATATATACTTCCCTCTAACATTGGCGCAATTGATGATGGAATATACGCTGGAATCGGAGACCGAGATTATGATTTCTAGCAAGAGTGGGCTGAATTACAAGATGATGGTGTTTTGTAAACGATAATAATTTATACCTGTATATATGTAATAAACATAAACACGAGAGCCCAAGTATATAAATGAACGCCTTTTTCACGCCTCTCAACACGTATTTCTCGCAACAAGGAGAGGACATTTTCATATACCACAATTTTATTAATCGTTCAACACCCGACGGCATTTTCGTGGAATTGGGCGCGATGGACGGCATCATCTATTCCAACACCAAGTTCTTTGAGGACGCCCTCCAATTCACCGGGGTTCTCATTGAGCCCACCACCCAGTACAACGCCCTGGTCAAAAACCGGCCGAAATGCCAATGCTACAATGTTGCCGTCAATGAAAAGGCCGAAAAGGTGCGGTTCATCGGCGAGTCGGCTACCGCGGGAATGACGAGCACAATGTCGGATGACTTTCGCCGACTGTGGCACGGCGGCAGCCGCGCCGAGTATTATGTGGATGGCGAGCCGATGAGCGCCGTCATTGAGAGGAGCGGTATAAAATACATTGATTTAATGACCATTGATGTAGAGGGCGGTGAGCTGGTTGTTCTGGAAACATTTGACTTTCGCATCCCGGTCTATGTCGTGTGTATAGAATTGGACGGACACAATGTGGAAAAAGACGAGAAATGCCGGGCTAAGTTGCGCGAGCATGGGTTCAGTTTCAAGAAACGCATTTCAATCAATGAGTTTTGGGTGAATGACGACTATTTTCGTAAGTCGGTGTTATATGACGAGACCCGAAAGCCGAAGATGTTTCGGTCCAGCATTAGAGAAATCGGTGTGTTTCCATTTTTGGAGCCGCATTTGGTGAAAGAAGTAGAGGCGGCTCTCCAATAAGGCAATGACCATTCAATATTACAATGGTGCTTTGTATAAAATAAAAACAAAGGCGATTTGTTTTTATTTCCGTCCAATAACGACCATTCAATAAAAACAAAGGTGATTTGTTTTTATTTTCCCCAATATGACAGCCACGCGGTACCCTTTACGCCTCAATGATGAACGCGTTTTTTACCTGATCCGTGGATTTTATAAGCTTTAAACCCCAATGTCGCAATATAATTTTTATCTTATGGTATGCCCGAGGGGTGTTTTAAACTTTACATTTTTAATGGTAATAATAGTATGAGTTTTGAACTTTGATGGTTGAACGTTGATGGTTGAACTTTAACGCTTAGACGGCGATTCTTAATCGGGTTAGTGATTAAGTTATAATGATGTTTGTTTCTTTGATATTGAAATCATATGAATGTTGTATACATTAGCGAGAATACAAGTCGCCATCGTTGTTCAAAGGATTTCGTCATACTGGGGGTAAGGACCCTTCAGGTCCGACTGAAAGCGACTGGAAGGTCCGACTGAAAGCGACTGGAAGGCCCGAGTGAAAGCGACTGGAAGGCCCGAGTGAAAGCGCCCTTCGGACACGAGTAAAAGGAACGACCTAGAAGCGCCCTTTAAACACTAATCTGTGTCAAGGCGTTTGACTCGGACAACACGAAATCCACATTCGCGGTGAAATCCTCCACCTCTATCTCCAAGCCATTGATGACCCCATCAATCCCAAGTGGGTCAAATATCTCAATGGGGTCGCCCTTGCTAATGCCATCCGTAATCGTCTGGAGCGCCGAAGCGTCCGCCTTCACATCCTTGCCACAAATAATGCGAATGTTCTCGTCAATCTTCGTCTGGACCCGGTTGCGGTGTTGCTCGCTCTCCACGGTCACCGATTGGCGCTGCTGCTTCAACCTGGAAAGCAACGAACGCTTGTACCCGATGGTAGTCTTGAACTCTATCGCCTGACTAACGGTCATCTTGGTGCCAGCAATCTCCACCATCGTGACGGAATTGGAGAGAATAATCGCGTTCTTAATCTGGTCGCGACGGCGAATCAGGTCATTGATGGACTGGAAATCCGCCGTGGCCGTCTTGCGAAAGTCGTCGGCGTTGAGACCGTGATTGCGCGATTTGGTCTTGTACGATGTGAATGATGCGGCGTCAATGATTTTGTTGATACGTGCGTCCAGGGTTTTGAGTTCTACGAGTGAGCGTGTGATTGATTGAGTTGACATTTATAACTGATATGATTGGCCACACGTATCTAAGTCCTTTTTCTAAGTAATAATGATAAGTAATAATAAGTGATAATGTTATTCCGGTCCAACAATCATTTCGTGTATTTTTTGAAAAATGCTGATTGTAATAAATATTCCAATGGGCAAAGTGTATCCGATAAAACACGCGACGAAAATGTCCATTTACAGAGAGGCGCGACGAAAATCTTGAAATCCAACCGCGCGCCCTCCCGTAGGGAGGGGAGCCCAAGAAATTGTTCGCGCCGACGAAACAGCCGGTTTCGGAGGTGCGAAGTGTTGTTCGAGAGACACTCAGCGAGTGTCTCGCAAAAAATTGCGCGGAGTGAAAACGGTACGTTTTCGCGATGCGGTGTTTATTGGATATAAACCCCTTCGGGGTTATAGCCCAAGAAATTGTTCGCGCCGACGAAACAGCCGGTTTCGGAGGTGCGAAGTGTTGTTCGAGAGACACTCGCTGAGTGTCTCGCAAAAAATTGCGCGGAGTGAAAACGGTACGTTTTCGCGATGCGGTGTTTCTTGGATATATACCCTTCGGGTTTATAGCCCAAGAAATTGTTTAAAAGTGAAACGGTCAGTTTCGCTTTTAAAGTGCTTTTTAAGATCCATCCTACGGGTGGATCTTAAAAAATTGAATTTTTTTTGTATAAGAAACTTGAAAACATAATAGTTAAACCATAATATAAATAAACGAAAAACGAAAAATGAACTTCTCCACGATCGCCAATTTAATTGTCGGTATTTTGAATGCTATCGCTTTCTATATTATAGTTAGTAAGTCATATAAGACCAAGGAAACCGAGACCAAGGAAACTGATACACAGACCAAGGAAACTGAGACGCAAACCAAGGTCCCAACAGAAAAAGACCCCAACGCTTGGTATGTGAGTCCTGATAATGTCTCACAACCCAAGGTCCCAACAGAAAAAGACCCCAACATTTGGTATGTGAGTCCTGATAATATCACACGATACAAGGGCGAGTGGAAAAATGGACTACCAAATGGAAAGGGAGTCAGAGAGTTCTTTGAAACACCAACCAAAGACTATTCTATTATTGAAGGCAACTTTGTGGATGGATTCGCCCACGGACACGGGAAACAGACTTTCAGAAAAACATGGGAAAAGATGACGCCATATTACGAGGGAGAGTTTCACAAAAATAACTATCACGGATTTGGTGAGTATCATTATGGATGTGGTGCTTATTACAAAGGCGAATGGAGCAATAATAAGGCGAATGGAAAAGGTGGGGAATACAGTATCATATTAGACCAAACCTGGGTCGGGACCTTCTTGAATGACAAGAGGGGTGTTGGTGAGTATTATGGTGGTAAGGTATAATTGTGTGTTTGTATAATTGTGTGTGTTTGTATGTTTGTATGTTTGTATATGTTTGTATATGTTTGTATAATTTGTGTGTGTTTGTATAATTTGTGTGTGTTTGTATAATTTGTGTGTGTTTGTATAATTTGTGTGTGTTTTTTATTGAATGTGTCGCGAAAAATTGTTTGTAATGATGAAACGTTTAGTTTCGTCATTACAAAGTGCTTTTTAAGGACCCAAACGGGTCCTTAAAAAATTGTTTAAAAGTGAAACGTTCAGTTTCGCTTTTAAAGTGTTGTTCGCGACACACTCAGCGAGTGTGTCGCGAAAAATTGAAAACTTTTCTCTGTCCAAAAACGACAGCATAATTATACAACTCCCTTATGTAAATCAACAAAATGTCCATCGCCGAACTCGCACAAAGCTTCACCGAACTAGAACAAAGCTTTGCCAACTTCCTGGAAATCAATAAAAAGATGATGGATGAATGCCCCATCTGTATGGACGCCATTGACCCCAACAAAAACCGCGTCACCACAGAATGCGGTCACACGTTCCACTGTAGCTGCCTAATGACAAATGTCTCGCACAATGGATTCGCGTGCCCTTATTGCCGAAGCGCGATGGCTGAAGAAGTGGAAGAGATACATGGGTACAACGACGACTACTCCACATCGTCGTGGTACTATGGCGACGATGACGACGATAGTGTAGATGATAGCAGCGTGTCGGTGGCGGGGCCAGGATTGGAAGCGCACGTGCTGAGAGGAATGCGGTGGTTCTTTCAGCGGGTTGACCCGCAAGAGGATGACGATGATGATGATGATGATGATGACTCGGTCTGGGAAACCGACAGCGAAGGTGAACAAGAAATAATCATAGAGGCAGAAATATTATTTGAAGGAGACTACCACATAGGCGACTACTAAGACCACGAAGACTAAGAAAAATAAACAAATAAAAAGAAAATCCGTTTTTTCTTGAATGCCCCACATTCCCATTCAACAAGTGTGTGGTAAAAAATTGTTCATACTGACAAAACAAATAGTTTCGGAAGTGCGAAGTGTTGTTTTAACGCCACCTACGGTGGCGTTCAAAAAATTGTTTATACCGGTGAAGATTTAAAATGGGACACCCCGTGGGGGTGTCATTTCAAATCATTACCGATACCGCGCCATCGGAGAATTAAAATGTCCCATTTTAATTCTTCAATGGTGTAAAACCAAAACGTTAAGTTTTGGGTTTAAATTGTTTTTTAAGGGTAACTCCCTCCTCCCGAAGGGAGGGGAGGGGGGGAGTTACCATCATAAAATTGATGAAAATAATCCAAAAATATATAATCAACAAAACAAATAAATATTCCAAAACTATATAAACGCGAACACAATGAACGACAATACTATTAACGCAATCGGACCGGTACAAGAACGTATGGATAGAGACCCCGATGTCTGGAACGAAATTGAACATTACGGCGAATACTACTATTTCCGCATCGGGTTTCATCACTACGTCTCGGCAGAACCAGCGCCAAGACCCGGATACACGTGGTACCCCATCGGCCGAGACAATTATATGGTGGTTGATGAAATCACCATCGCCGAGTTCTCCAACACCCCGTTGTGCCACATCGCCACGCAAATTATGCTTGAATGTACTTCAAACGACGATATGGGAGACTTTACCCAGGAAAATCCAGTTTATGTGAAAGACATATTAACAATGTTATTGAAAAACCACGATACGCTGATAACCGTTGTCAGCACAATTTCGCAAAAGACGCATTCGTTTATAGAGGCCGGAAAGTTGGACAAACTCAGGGCGGCAATGAATGTGAAAAAGGTGAAAAATCGCATTGGAATAAACACCGATACATTTACCGAATTGTTTGAAATGACGCACCCCCAAAGCTGGGTTATTGGGCCCATTTCGGTTCGTTTGAGCCCCACCAAGTACTGGGACGCGATTGAGTCGGTGGATGGAGGGTCATTCTACTATTTCCGCAAGGGGTATTATGGGCGAGTCTTTGACCCAAGCTCGCATTGGATAAAATCGTTACCGCATCATTCGGTTTACATTGGCGAAACGCAATACATTGTGATAGACAATGATAAGTTTGATGCCGAAGGTGATTGTGCGGTTTCTATAAGCGAAGCGACCAGAAGCGAAGCGACCAGAAGCGAAGCGACCAGAAGCGACCCGAAGGAAGACGCGACCAGTCAGAAGGAAGACGCGACCAGTCAGAAGGAAGACGCGACCAGTCAGAAGAAAGAAGCGACCAGTCAGAAGGAAGAAGCGACCAGTCAGAAGGAAGAAGCGAGCAGTCAGAAGGAAGACGCGACCAGTCAGAAGGAAGAAGCGATCCCAAGCGATCCAAAGGAAGAAGCGTTCCCAAGCCAGCCGAAGGAAGAAGCGACCATTCCAAGCATAGTGGTCCCACTAAACAAAGTGGCAAACAAAGTGGCATCCAATTTAGAGGATGTTTCGCATAAAGAACAGATACCAAAACAATCGTGGTGCTGTATTTGTTAATCGCTGTATTTGTTAATCGTTTCACTTGCGAATCTTCTGCCTCTATTATAAGGGATGCGTAAAACAGCCAAGCGCACAAAAACTCGGGCTCGCCGATTCACCGCCCGCGCAAAACAACAAATGGTTCAGCAAATCCATCCAGGTCTCAATAAACGTGTGGCCATCGCCGACTTCATAAAACTCCGCGACTCCGTCCAGTGCGACAACATCGCCGATATTCGCCCCCGCAACCGATTCGGCGCCAATTTCGTGGATTTTTTTACGATGTCGCGCCGCTTAGCCACGGTCGGCAAGGAGGGCATCTCTTTCTACGAGTTCTGGTCGCGCAAATCGGAATACAAGAAGAAACGCTACATCCAAAACATCTTGGATTCTTACAAAGAGAGAGGCTCCAATCAAAACGAACTCCAGATTTTCTGGCGCATATTCAACCTCTATTTTGGCTCGATCAGTATATTCAAAACGGTGATTGCGATGAACGTGTATTGCCGTTACAAACCAACCAGCGTTCTAGATATGACAATGGGCTGGGGCGGGCGGCTGGTGGGCTGTGCCGCGCTCAACATTCCCAAATACACGGGCATTGATTTGAACACCCGGTTGGAACGGCCTTATGCGGAGATGGTGGCGGCGCTGAAACCGTATTCCACGACCAAGTTCGACCTGAGATTCAAGAGTGCGCTGGACGTGGATTACTCCAAAATAGACTATGATTTGGTACTGACGTCGCCTCCATATTATGATATAGAACAATACGAGGGGCAACCAGTCATGGACAAAGACACGTGGGATTCGGAGTTTTATACGCCTCTCTTTGAACGCACATGGAAACATTTGAAGAGAGGCGGACACTATTGCTTGAATATCCCGGGGGAGATTTATGAGCGTGTTGCCAAGAAGGTGCTTGGAGCAGCGGATGAGCTGTTGCCGATGCCGAAAGGACCGCGAACCAAAGAGGAGAAATATAAGGAATTCATTTATGTCTGGAATAGGGGAGACCTGCGGTTTCCCCTATGACCCCATCCCTTATGATATTTATTATTTTTTAAAATATATTGTTTAATTGGCTCCCCAAAAACTAAAGGGATGGGGTTTAAGTGGAAACCGTAGGTCTCCCCTTACGTTGGTCTCCCCTTAAAAATTGAAATCTTTTTTATAAACTAATGTAAAAGCATTATTTTATACCATTATTTATTTACAAAATTATTAATTACGAGAGAAAATGACCGAGGAGATTTTATCTACTGAAATACCTCTAACACAAAAACAGCTTGACCGTATTGCGCGCATTCGTGCGCAGCGGCAACAAAAAAAACCCACAACTTCCGAATTGTTCCGCGAAAACTTCACAAAATGCGTGAGAGGCTACCACCTGATAAACAACGACCCCATCAAAGAAACCCCCTGGGAGGACATCAACGCCATCATTATGACAGCCTCTGGACTCAAGGTGGATTCGCAGAGCAACGGCTCCCACAAATCCGGCGGCGACATCTCTTGCTCTATGGGCAGCTTTTCAAACAAGTCTACCCAATACGACAGCGCCGACAACAACTCGTTCAAAATCAGTTCATACCGATTGACGACCGTGTGCTCCGACAAGTCGCCCGGCGCCATAGAGGACATCATCGCCGAAATCAACAAACGCAAAAACTTCACATACTATTCCATCATTGTTCGCCAAGACAATAACACCGAGATTTTGTACGATTGGTATCTCATTCCGAGTGATTTCCCCGCATTGGACCCCGCCTCTTACCAATGGCGTCCCAAACTCGGCAAAACGGGAAAAAACAAGGACACCATCGTGGGATGGGAAACCGACGTCCTGAATGGCTCCAAGATGTCCATCACGTTCAGTATGTCGTCGCAACTGTGGTTGGATGTGAGTGTGACCGAGGAAATGCGGCAATTTATTGTTGGTTCTTGCCGAGTCAGCCGCGGCAGGAAATACAATTACATCCAGCTTCAACAAATGCTCGGAGAATCACTTTAAGCTTCTGTCTTTACCCCTTCTGTTGTTGTCCCTTCTTCTACACCTTGTAACCTCTCATTTATCAAATCTATATAGGTCGCATTCAATTCAATCCCCACAAAGGGGAGGCCAATGTTTTTTGCCGCCAAGCATTCGCTGCCCGACCCCGCAAATGGAACCAGCACAAACCCTTCCGCCTGCCTACACGACCTCAAGAGTTTATCACAAAGCGCCAACGGTTTCTGGGTGGGATGGTCCACACGCTCCTTCATCCCCGCCCCGCCCGCCAGGGCGGGCACTTTAATCACGTCCCTCGGCAATGCCCCTCCCGGATGCGCCGTGTAAGTGGTTTTTTTATCGCCCTTAGAAAACCGCCCCTTGGTCGCCGTCCTCTCTTTCCCCGCGGCGCCATTCAGGAACCCCTCGGTATATGCCTCGCGGACTTCATCGCGGTGAAACACCTTGTCCGTTTTCCACAGAATCAGGATGCTCTCGTGCGACCGTTGCCAGAAGTTGAGCGAGGCCACGTTCTTATTTGTATAGTGCCACAGAATCCACCGACGATGAATGTGATAGGGGATTCGCGCTGTAATGAGCGCCAGAATCTCGCTGAACCCGTAAATGAACATCGTGCCGTTTGGTTTGAGGATTCGCAAACACTCGTGAATCCACGCGTCGCACCATTTCAAGTATTCGTCCATGGGTTGTTTGTCGCTGTCGTTGCCGAAGTCTTTGCCGATATTGTAGGGGGGGTCGGCGATAATGATTTGCGCGGACTCTGCTTCCAAGGTTGGCAACACGACGAGCGTGTCGCCGTGGATAACATCCTGACGCAAAGGTGCGCCGACAACAGGTGCTTCTACAAAATCATTTGTTAGAGGTTCTTCCATCGTCTCTACGGTAGAGGGAGGTTCTCCGCTCAGCATTTGGACAAGCTCGCCCTTCTTTTTCCCGCTGTACCCCTTGATTTTGCGTTCTTTACACACCGTAATCAATTCTTCCCGTGTTTTCGTTGAATAGTCCATTTTGTGATTATGTATAGTAAGGTTTTACAAAGAGTTTCTATTTCAATTTTCTAGAAGATTAGTTCTATGTAGTATTTTAGAGGAACAAATATGATAGACAATAATATATAATGGATGACAAAGTTGTTTATGAATCGGTAGAGGAACCTGTTGTAGAGGAACCCGTAGCAGTAGAGGTTGAACCTGTTGTAGAGGAACCTGTTGTAGAGGAACCTGTTGTAGAGGAACCCGTAGCAGTAGAGGTTGAACCTGTTGTAGAGGTAGAGGAACCTGTTGTAGAGGTTGAACCAGTGGTAGAGGAACCTGTTGTAGAGGAACCCGTAGCAGTAGAGGTTGAACCTGTTGTAGAGGAACCTGTTGTAGAGGAACCTGTTGTAGAGGAACCCATTGTAGAAGAACCCATTGTAGAAGAACCCGTAGCAGTAGAGGTTGAACCTGTTGTAGAGGAACCCATTGTAGAGGAACCCATTGTAGAGGAACCCATTGTAGAGGAACCCATTGTAGAAGAACCCATTGTAGAAGAACCCGTAGCAGTAGAGGTTGAACCTGTTGTAGAGGAACCCATTGTAGAGGAACCCATTGTAGAGGAACCCGCGGTTCAAGAGCCTGTGGTTCAACAACCTGCTACCCCACCAACTCCACCTCAATCATTGGTACAAGGATTATTCTCTATGTTTGGATTCCAAAAACATCGCACATCTATGTTCCAATAAACAATATATAGAGGATACCATAGATTCATATGGGAATGTTAGTAGACAGTGATTTGCCTATATGTAACATCTCCCCAATAAATCGTCATACAAGGGTCCATAACCCGACGATATTACTCCGTTATAAAAAAATGGTATATACCCACTCAAGTATATACAATTTACACCATTGAATAATTAAAACGGACTGTGGTCGCCCCCCCCCTTCGGGTGGTGCCCCCCACAGTTCCCGAACCGGTATAAATCTTCACCGGTATAGATATCTCTCTCCCATATATGAACTACATCCTCTCCGTAGAACCCTATTTGAACCAATACCAGAAACAGTACCAAAATATCTTGGTTATTAACCAGATGCCGACGGGGCCTCTCGCCGATCGCACGGTGCGCATCAACCCGCCAAGGTTGTCCCCCTTCAGCGACTCTACGACGCATCGGCACAATCAGTGTATTTACGCCATTCGCAGCGACCATGTAACCGCGGGTTGCGAATACGCAATGTTGAACGACATCGCCCATATCTTGGTGTATTTAGTATCAAATGGGTACAAAATAGACCACGACACCACACGGCTCCTACAACGAACGCCCACTGAGAAGCGCGTCATCTGTGTGTTCTCTACAGCGTAATAACACTTTTGTACAAAGTATAAAAATATTTGGGCCAAATACATATAATGGACGCATTGGAAACCGAATTGAGCGCGCTGCTTTTGAATAAAAATGACCCCGAATGTTTGGCAAAGTTGTATTTGTTGTTGGATTCCGTCCGCGCATTGGCGGATAATGTAGAGGCGGAACTAGACGCCGATGAATCTTCGTCTTCGGACGACGAGGAATCATCTTCAGATGAAAATGTTGTAGAAGAGGTTATAGAAGAAGACTATGATTCGGACGATTCGGACGTATCTTTCACCAAAGAAGAGCGCAAATTGATTAAAGGGCCAGAACATCGCGCATTCCTTAAACGATATTCAATCGTACCGAACGATAAAAAATAATTCTTAAACCAAGATAAAATAGAACAACAATGTATAATGCCGATACGTATGAATACAAAACAGTTTTACTATGCGCCTTCCAGCATTGGTGGCGGCGGAGCCGCCAACGGTCGCGTGTTGCCGATAGATACCATTAAAAATCAGCCTTCGTCCGGTGACAATCGCCGCTATGTCGTCGGCGCGGGGGTCGGTCCGAACAATCGGTTCGCCCGTCGTGCCAAGCTTTTGCGCGCTGCTGCCCCTGCCGATGCCAAACCTTGGTGTATGGGTTTTGCGAGAGGTATTTCGCGGCCGCATGTATAAGCGTAGCGACCCAAGCGTAGCGACCCAAGCGTAGCGACCCAAGCGTAGCGACCCAAGCGTAGCGACCCAAGCGTAGCGACCCAAGCGTAGCGACCCAAGCGTAGCGACCCTTCAAGCAGTCGGTGCGACCCTCAAATCACGATACAAGCGCAACGACCCTATAAGCCAAAGCAAATAAGAATCATCTACTGGTAATTCTTATTTTATTACAACGTCTATTTAAAACCTCTATTGTTCCAAATTCTATTGTTCCAAAACTGCAAGCACATCATTGCCATCTTCATCTTGGACATCGTTCAAGGCATATCCAAGCCCGGTCAAGCGCTCGCGCACATAATCCATCCCCGCCACGCCCATTTGTGCCGATTTGTCGCCGCTGAACTTGGTGAACTCTTTTGCCTCAAATCCCCATTTCTCATATCTCAATGCGTGAATGCGGTATTTTGCGAAATCAATCATCCGAATAATCTCGCTATCAAACCCCTCGGTGTCCATTTGTAAATAGGCGATTTCCGTGATACCGAAATGCGCACAAAGCGAATCAAACGAAATCGTTTTGGCTCTGATTTTACACATATCGCCCTTGTCGCCCCAGTCGTTCATCGGCACGAGCGAATAATTGACGTGGGTAAAAACGTGGCCATTCGCCGCGGGCGTGCCCTCTATGCCTCTTTGCGCGGGAATATAGAGTTCCACTTCGGTGTCGTCGGTATAGTAAATCGCCCGGGTCAAAATATGGACGCCGGGGATGCCGCGATAGTTCTGTTCAATGAGAGGCCGAAGCGCAGGATTGGGTTCTATGAGAATCACCAGGTCGGGGACCATTGTCAAAACCAGTTTCTTGAAGTTGTCGTTGCCGTCGTTGGTGCCAATTTGGATATAGACGCTCATTGTTTATAATAGTCGCGGAAAACCTCTAAGTGATTTACACACGTGTAAATCTTCACCGTATTATCTTGACCAATATAAAATGGCCACGAACGCATACGACCAAATCGCGGACTTTCTATTTTTAGGAAACCGTCATGCACTCATATCGGCAAACGATTTTTCATTCATAGTCAATTGTAGTCGCGAAAAAGATGTCGCCTTCCCGCCAAATCACACAAACTGTATTCGCATTTCTGTAGAGGATAGTTCCGATGAATCCGATAAACTTCTTTCTTTGATTTTGGAAACGAAAGTGCTTGAGAAGATTCACGACAGTATTATTCACAAACGGCCGGTTTTAGTACATTGCTCGGCCGGGATGCAGCGGTCTTGTGCGACAGTTGCGTGTTATTTGATGAAATATCACGCGATGGACCCATCAAAGGCGGTTGAATATATACGCAGCAAACGGCCAATTGCTTTCTTCTGGACAGTCAATTTTGCGAAAACAATAGAGGATTTTTTTATGCTTATACAACAGCAAAGCATATAAAATAGTGGCAACAATAGAGGCATACAATGAATCCAGTTGCGCATTTCTCAAATGATAATGGAGTCGCGGTCCAGTATCATATGAATCACCGATTCGCGGGACTCTTTGGCTCGCGAAATGAACACGAAGTGATGTTTCGGCGAATTAGTACGTATCTTATTAACCAGGGGCACATAAGGGGGAATATTGTGGATTTGGGGGCGTGGATTGGAGACAATGCGGTGCCTTGGAGCAAGAGTCTTTTGATGGCGCAGAATGCGACATCGGAAAGACTCGACACCAAGAACTTACAGATGCCGCCTTCAGCTGTGGGCGCCGAAGGCGCCCTCGTATATGCCATTGACCCAAGTCCCGACAACTGTCAATTCATACGAGACCTTGCCTCTCTCAACAACATCCAAAACATCCGGGTTATTGAGAAAGCCATCAGCGACAAAAGAGAGGTTCTTTGTACCAATGACCATTTGACCCATTGTTCGTTTGTGTCCGACGAAGATTCTTTAATTGCGAGAAATCAAGTGAAAGCGTGGCCTCTGGACGACTTATACGTCGCCGGAGAAATCGCCGACGTCGCCTACATCCATCTAGATGTAGAGGGGATGGAGAACCGCGTGGTCGCCGGAGCAACGAAACTCATCGCAGAATGCCGACCCATCATCGCATTTGAACAGCATTTGGAGCAAGACCCCTTCATAGAGTTGTCGGCGCACATTGCGGAAAAGGGGTATGTGGTCTATCTTATCAACGAGGTTTTGCCTGGATGCCGTCCCGATTGCCGCAATTTCATCGCGTTCCCCAGCGACCGATTTGACGACGCGTTCGTAGAGGCCATAAACGCCCACCTGGGTCAAGATGTGCTGGAACGCCTGTTATTGTAAGGTCCACGTGTACAAATACACAGTGCCGGTCCTGTTCGCAAACGCGAATTGGTCATTATAATTCACGCACAGTCCCGACCAGGCACTGCGCGGCACGGCTGTTTGTGAAACCGCGTTTGGCACAATGCTGAGATTGATAACGTCTCCGAGACAGGATATACTCCCTGCACTTGCTGCGTCTGGCCATGGCGCACTCGCCAACCCATTTGTACTTACAAAAACATTACCAAGTCCTGCTGTATCAACTACCACCATTTGGTTTCTATCCTGAGCCATACATACATTTCTGGCACCCGCCGATAGATATACAGATGTTGTTTGCGGAGCTATACCACCAAATCCAGGAGTATTTGTACAACCTTGAACAGTAGCAGTGTTATTTGCGATTTGATAAACATATTTTTGCATAGAATAAGTGCGACCGCCTCCATGCGCCAGACCACATACACTAGCTATCAAGGCATTATCTGATGCACGATTTGTTATAACAGGATTTGAAATAAACGACCCATAAGTTCCTGAAAATGTAGTATTAACTAGCTGAGTGCCATAATTTGATAACAAAATGGCAGGATTGACCTGTCCCATTATACCTAATGATACATATTCACCAGTACTATTACAGCGCACTTGTGCTGGAATTGTCTCCCGAGTGAGACCACCAATCGTAATTTTTGACCAAGTTACACCTTTATCCAGTGATCTATATAAATTATTAGAACCACTCGTTGAATTAAATGTAGTATATACGGAGCCCCAAGCAGTCATATAGGTATAATTGCCATCTGCGCTCATTGCCAAATGATGAGAATAGGCCGTATCAAATACAGATGCTGTGTTCGTGAAAGTTGACCCATAATCCGACGAATAAAACACCGTTCCCAATGGGTCATTCGCAGTACCACTAAAAACACAAGCAACCACATATTGACCAGTTGAATTACATACAATATCGCGCCAATCGCGATTTGTGAGTTGTCCAGTGCTTCCACTGGCCAAAGTGGATTGCGTCCACGTACCTGTCGAAACATTTCCTACATAAAGATTTCCTGTACCGGCTGACAGATAAACGGTACTTGTTGTGTCGTTCATAGATACTGACACGTAGCCGTTCACCGGCGCGGCAACGGCCATCGGTCGCAAAGAATAAACACGAGAACCTGCCGCAGCTGGTATAACAGGTATTTGTGCGAGTTGCCGCAATTCATTCAATTTCAATGGGACATTATAGATACGAAAGTCATCCATAAATCCTCTTATGGGGCGATTATAATCATAACCTGAAAAAGTAATATCATTCAATAATGTAGAATAACCAAATGTTGTATTTGAATAGTCAAAATACTCGTGTGAAACTGTAACCAACGTCCCATCAACATTGATGTATGATGTCATTGTTTGAGAATTATAGTCAGCTACAAATGAATATTGGTGCCATACAGTATTACTACCTAAACCTCCAGCAATAAAGCTTCTGTTATTACTGGCATCTTTTATCGTATTTATCCAAAGAGCAACACCACTATTACCATTGATACCAAACGCAATACGTCGCGTAATCGGTACAGTAGTATTACCATCATTCATAGTAAAAAATGGTAAATCATATGTAGCTGAGTTTGTTAGTATATAAAAGAAAAAATTAATAGTAAATCCACCAGTAGACGGTGTTGTAAATCCATTTAATATACGAACCCCATAATTCCAGTCTCCAGATTGTCCTGCTACATTTACTCCTGTTAAAACCGAAGTCGGAATATTATATAAAAAGTTGGAGTTTATACGACTTGTCACAAGTGAAGACGCCTGATTAAGCTTATATGGTAACGTCGTGATACCAATTTGTTTTGTGCTAGAATTAATATCAAATGCCGTTACTGGTGCCAAGAAACTTGCGTCATAAACACCGGTGGCCAAGTTCTTGATTCTTCCATTCTGTAAATCGGAGTATTTAAATCCATAATTGTGCGTCATAAATGAGTTTGTATAAAGTTTCACGTTTGTATTCATATTATTCAAAACAACGGTACTTGAGACTTCATTATTATAAATCCGAATCTCACCAACACCGCCGTTATAAAACAGTGCGTTATTACTACTTTTGCCAATGTAATTCTTGGTACGAACAATATCAGCCGGGTATTGGTTTCCAGTTGTCGTTCTATATAACACGCCATCAACATAGTATTTAAACGTACCATTCGCGGACATTGTTATTCCTAGATGTCTATATAAGTGGGTACTTATCGGATAGCCGAATGAATAGGTATAGGGCGTTGAACCCGAATAAATGCTTAAAGTAGGTATTCCAATGGCGTCTATGAATAATTCAATATTATCAGACGCAGGGTTATTTCCAAAATCAAAAACACGTGTTCCGTTGACGTTAGTTGTGCCAAAACGGACCCATAACAAGATAGACAACCCAGTTGATTTGCCGATATCCATGGACGAATTGATGGTCACAAATTGGTTGGCTGTGGAGGAATTCAAACTCAGGTCCGTAGTTCCCGAAATATTATTTGAACCATCCAATATTCCAGCCGTGGAAAGAGAGGCATCGTAGAATTCAGATACGCGATTCAAAACATTTGTACCATCAACGTCGGCTTGGTCAAACGTGTAATACAAATATGGTATATCCGGAATAATCACAGGAGCCGTTTTTTTCGTAACAATACTACTCACCGATGAAATAGACATTCCAAACATCGTAAGTGTTATATGATGTTTAGATATATTGTAAGGCCACTTCTTCCGCTTTATGCGAGAGGTTTCGCATAAATATACACATTGCCTACACTATTCGCAAAGGCAAAATTATTATTATAATTCACGCACAATCCTGACCACGCTGCTCTGGGAATATTCTGCGATACCGAAAAGTTTGACCAACTACTTCCACCATCTACCGATGCTGTTGAAAACCACGCAAGTCCCGGCATTCCATTCGTACAAATATATACATTTCCAATGGATGTCGGCACTGACGGGTTGCCAGTATCTGTACAGAATATTGTGGTAAAATCTGAAGTCGACGCAATGATTCGCGCACCAGTCCAAGGATAGCGCGTATTTGCCCCGGATACCTGAACAAACCCAAAGGGAGAATTAGAAGATATACCAAACGCGCTCGTATATGGCGAATTGGTATAAACGGCAACTTTATTAATATTGGAATAATTAGTAGATGTGGTTCTATTCATACAAAGGGCGCGCACTGCAGTATTTCCGGCATTTGTAAATATACCAGGATTTGAATTAATATATCCATTGTTTGCGACCGGTCCGGCAAATATAATGGTGTTTCCATAATCAGATAGCATGACACAATTTTGTACTCGTTTCCAAAAGCTCATTGAAATATATTCGCCGGTATTATTACATTTTACTTGACAAGGCAGACTCGTATAGGTAAATCCGTTCGCCGCCAAAACGATTGGCGTCCAAGTAATACCTCTATCAATTGATTTATACAGAGCAGCCAAGCCAATTGTCACGCTATCAATTAACGGTGCCGCTTCTCCCCAAGTACTCAAATATGCATTATTGCTATCACTACTCATTGCCAAATTAAAACAATATTTATTGATTGAACTGTCTGATACTGTAAATGTGGAGCCATAATCCGACGAATAAAATACGGTTCCATTAGCGCTGGCGTCGCTTCTAACACACGTAATTACATATTGGCCAGTACCGTCGCATACAACGCTGAAAAAATCGCGATTTATAAAGCTGCCGGCACTTCCACTTGCCAATACAGATTGTGTCCAAGTATTATTGACAACATCGCCAACATACACATTACCGGTAGAAACCGCCATATAAACTCGTGTAGTAGTATTATCCATATAAACACTCACATTTCCATTAATGTCGGACAATGGTGCCATCTGTGATAATGCATATGACATATTTATAGCGGGTTTTTTTTTCGTAACAATACTGCTCACCGATGAAATAGACATTCCAAACATCGGGCGAGTGTTATATCATTCTTAGATACATTTTGCGACCACTTCTTCCGCCGTTTCCAGTGCGCCCTCCATCCACTGTTGGTTCTTCGCCGAGTAATGTTCGCCACACAAATAGAGAGGCACACCCGGAATCGGTTGTTGGACGGCCGCCGCAATGGCGTCGCTGTCGGCGCCCACGCCCCAATATCCGACCCCGCATTTCCAATGAAACACCTTCGTGGAAATCGGCACCGGTATAGGATGTCCCAGTATTTTTTGAAACTCCTCTTGGAGCGTCCGATTCACGCCTTTGACGCCCTCTTTCTCATAGATTTTGAGCCACGCGTCGGCGAACTTGTAGTCGGTATAAGAGGTCATCACGACCCCGTCGCCTATCGGAATCACAATCCTCAGCGGTCCATCCGTCGTGAGCTTCGGCAAATCGCGTATCCATGCGTTTTCCCGATTCCCCATATCAAACTTGGAATAAATACGGCATAGAGGGAAACACAAGATTTTGTCAAGCTGTGTCTTAATCGGTCTAAATATGGCCAGCCGCTGCGCGGCCTCTCGCGGTAAAGCGCAAATACATTTCAGTCCAATGAATTTCTTCCCCGTTCTGGACTTTACGATAAAGTGATTATCAGGATATTCAATAGAGGCCACAGTTATGTCAGTCAAAATACGCCGTTCGCCCCGATTGATTTCGGCGACCATCTTCGCAATCAATTGTGAGAGGCCGCCCTTCAAAACAAAGAATTGGTGGCTCGGATTCAAGCCGCCTTCCATCAATAAGATGGCATCGCGCGCGTTCATCTCCACCAGTTCCGTATAGTATCCGAACCCGCCTTGGATGACGGCAACCTCTTCTTTAGACAACACTTCTTCGGCAATCTGGGTAAAATTGTGCGAGATTAAATAGGACCGTGACAAGATTTTGCTATACAAAATGACCCGGGCCAAGAGAGGCACCATCGGCATCGGTGAAAATGCCTCGGACCATACATTCACGAGAACGGATACCGGGTTTATGAGCGATTCCACGAAGGACAACGGTTTTCGTTCGGGGCCCGAGCCGTCGGCGGGGTAAAACAGCGCATCTGGACTGGCCTCTATCAAAAGGGGGTCCAATCCAAAATCATGGACGAGTTTTAACATACGCAAATGGGCGTCGTTGAACCGGGCGCCGCCCTTTTCCACTGTCATATATTTGTCGATATAGGTGAGAACACGCCCACCGAGATACCGCTCTTTTTCCAAAAGGATGACACGGTGTTTGGGGTCACGGCGCAATAATAGAAGCGCGGCATAGAGGCCCGAAATACCCCCTCCCACAATGATTGTGTCGTAAATGTCCATTATATCCTATATCGCGACGTATTTTATAAATATAAAATATAATGAGTGCGAATAAAGTAATATTTGATTGGCGGCCAATCACTGAAGAACAAAACAATGCAGAAATCAAAAGAGCATCGCGAAAAGCATTGGAAAGACTTAGAAAAAGCGCAAGACAAAAAAGACACGCAAAATCACAGCGAAAAAATATTGCCGAAAGAAGAGCCGAATCAAAAAGGGTCCCAATACTATTAGAGGCGTCGGAACCTCTAAGTTTGGCGGACCAGAATAAAAAAGCCACTGAGGATATATTTAAGGAAAGGTATGATAAAGCAAAACGGTTTTCTGGAAGCAAATGTGAAAATGTAGAATTATTACAGGCAGGCGCAAATCGGTCTGTTATAGAGGCCAAAATACAGAACCTCAAACAAAAAGGTTGCGTGGATAAGGGGCATTTTTGCGTTTTACTTGGACTCTATCTATTTCTAGAGAATGTAGAATCATCTGATATTGCCGATATAATACATAGAGATGAAACCGGTTTGGCAAAAACCGGGATTAGTGCGGACATTATTCTAGATACCCTAGAAAACCACGGGTATAATGTGAGTAAATGTATTCCTGAGTATAGTAAACGCTCAAATGTGCGGATCCGATATGGCTACAATGATTTACAAAGAATGTTTTTAATGCCAACTCAACGTGATATGTTTATAGAACAAATTAAGGCCGCGATGAGTAAGGAAAACACAATTACACTTATTGGTATTACTAATATTCACGAGCAAATTGGTCATATTGCTTGTATTGCCAATTTTGAAGGAACCCATTATATTGTTGACCCATCCATTTATGACAACGAGATTATACCATTAACATCCGAAAACTTACAAAAATATTTTACAGGATTAGAGTTTGATGGAGGTACATCTTATATAAAGGTGTTTTTTGCGGAATCCGATAAAAAGCCATCCACTTCCAATAAAAGATATATAGATGATATGCGAGAACATCACATTCCAATGGCATCTCTCGGACCCGTAAAGAAAGATATAAGAAAACCCACAAATATTGAGCCGTCTAGAAAGCGCCGAAGAACCCATGGGTAAGGACCCCTTGGGTAAGGACCCCTTGGGTAAGGACCCCTTGGGTAAGGACCGATAGGCGCGACCAATGGTCGATAGGTGCGACCCATGGTAAGGGGCAAACAAAGGATTGATAACACATTTAACAAAAATTATTGTTATCAATCACAAATAATATATGAATGTAAAATATAATGTCAGGAAAATCAAGTAGGATTGAGCAAAAGAGAAAAGAAAAGGAAACACGTCGGCAAAAGAAAAAAGAAAAAGAGAAGAAACGGACACGGCAAATAATACATTCTCATAATGTGTTAGCACCCGAACCCTCGTTTATACCCATAACACTGGATTCCGAATCCGATTCCGAATCAAAAAACCCATCCTCCTCCTCCTCTATGCCCCAACTAATAGATATAAGCGAATCTCACGCAAAGCGCGCTTCCAGAAAAATAAAAGAAATAGACGCGTTGGAAGATTCCAAAGCATTGAAATTACTGGAAGATTTGGGGAAACATCGCGTAACAAAAGAAGCCGTAGATATTCATAACAGCAACGTCATAGAAAGCGCATTAAGACCCATTAAGGATGTGTCAACAGATTTATTACAAGTTTCAACACACCCCATCGCTTTTAGAGCAAGACTTCGCTACGTACAAGACGAAATCATCCCACTCGGACTACCGGTTTGCGTGCCAATACATTTTTTTATTATGACTGGTCGGATTACCAAAGAACAATTGGGTAAAATGATTAAATACCCAAAGTTTAAATGCAAGGGAATGAATGGACCGGAAATTGGTAAATTGTTTGAATCCTATGGATACAAACACACGAATCCAGAATACAAAGAAGGGTATGAAATCGGCAGCGCAATCTTAGATAGAATAGAAGCTTATTCTGGAAGATATTATATGGAAAAAGATTCTGGATTATTTGTAGACCAAATTAAATCAACACTCAGAGTAAATCACGCCACGCCAGTTAGTTTTCATAGAAAATCTGGATTTGGCCACGCGGCATGTATCGCAAATTTGAATGGTGATGTGTTCCTAGTTGACGCAAATATTGGGGAGATACCGATAGAGCAGTTACCCATTTATATGGAATTGGGCGGAGCTCTAACACAGGGTGTATATCCAAAGTTTGACAGTGTTCAAATCTATTATGGAGCTTCTTTGGAAGAGTCCGATATTGTATTACCACCCAAAAGAGAGGTATCCGGAAAAATTGTGGGCATTGGTCCTGCGATGTCTCAAAAAGAGGCACCGCCAAGAATCCGAAAACTCAAAGAGGGTGTGGAGCCTCCTAGAAAACGGATGCGAACAGAGGGTGGACGCAATTATACGCGACGCCGACGATAAAGGGACGACTCTTAAAAAGGTACGACTCTTAAAAAGGTACGACACATAAAGGTCCAATAATGTAGAAATACATCCGGGTGTAATATATACCGCGCGATGTATTTCTATATCATTGGAGCATCTTTTTTGAAAATGCTGTCGCCATATTTGCGAAAATATATGTTGATGACACTTGACCCACATGACCTCCTCTATATCAATTCCACCTTTTTTTTCACAATTGTGTCAATCCTTTTTTTATACAAGTTTTTCAGTGGAGACAACTCGGTGCGAACCACTATGAAAAACTATGAAAAATTATCTTGGCAACAAATCCTATGTATGGTGGCGATTTCCACATTTGCTGTAGGATCCACATTTGCCGTATATGAACTTGATAAATACTATAACACGCCGTTTATTAACTATATAATGCTGATTGGACTAACCTTGTTTTCATCGTTTTTAGTGGGAATATTTTGGTTTAAGGAAGAATACACGCGACAACATATTGTTGGAATCATGATGACTATACTTGGAATATTTCTGATGGTTACAAACCGAGACTCCTTATAAGGGCCAAAGCCCCGAAGGGGCGACTCTAAGCCCTGAAGGGGCGACTCTAAGCCATGAAGGGGCGACTCTAAGCCCTGAAGGGGCGACTCTAAGCCCCGATCCAAAGCCCCGAAGGAGCGACATAAGGTCGCGACTATTTATAAGGATTGATACCATATTTGTTCATAATGGCAACGAGCAGCGACAGTTTCGCCGCGTTAAACCCAACACCATAATCGGGCATACCATAGAGGTAAATATAATAACTGTAAAGTGGCGCCAACTTGAATGTCTTGGTAATGCTGATTTCACCAGTTACATCACCCAGCGCCTTTACCTCGTTTTTGCCAGACAAAATATCGTCCACTTTCTTGTTCAACATCAGCTTCTGGAAATTCAAATCCACATTGTCCGAGTTCAGCGTTTTGGAATTAAGAGCACCCAACAAACCATCGTTCGCGATTTGAAACAAAAGGCGCAAATTGGTATTACGTTGTTTCCCAATAGAGGACACCATCGTATCATTAAGACGCAAATATTGAGTCATCAGTTCCGGTATTTCCAGGTATTTCTTGAGAGCCATTTTGCTGACATATTGGTTTTCAATTATGTTCAGCGCGCTCGTCAAATCCGCGCCGAATTGTAACTCCTGTTGCGAACTCGTGCTCACAGGATTCACCAATGATTTGCTGGTGTTCTGCGCACCCGTCATCAATGATTTGCTTCTACTCATTATTATATATTTACCAGAAAACATATAATGAAACCTGAAACCAAGATAAATAAAAATCGGCATTGTGTATAATGGACGGGCTGGACCTAGATATCAACAATTATACCATCAAAGACCTGGAGCAATTCTTCAAGATTGATTCCTCTAACAAAGCCTATACCGCCGCCGACATTGAACTGCGAGAGGCCGAGATTCGCGAGACGCTCTTGTCCAGCGGACACATTGACAAAAAGTTCAAGCGCGACCTCATTATGTTCTTGGAAACGGCAAAAGATTGGCTCATCGTCGCCAAGTGTAAGAAAGAGACCTCTATCAAGCCTTACCGCAATGCTGCTAAAACAGAGCAATACCCGGCGTCAAGAGAGGCGATGCCCCGCACCGAAGAGCTGATGGTGCGTCCAGAAACCCCCTATGTGAATACGTATAGCAGCGAGTATTTTCCAGGAATTATGAACCCACTCAAAACCCGTGTCATAAGCAAAATCCTCAATATTGACACGCGGTTTCGCGACAATATGACCACGTCCAACAGTTCCGACTTCATGGTTTCGCTGCCAATTCGTCTCCAAAAAGTGGTGTCCATGCAAATCACATCTATTGAGTTCCCCGTGTCTTTCTACGGCATTTCATCCAAATATGGCAACCACCATTTCTATATGACCGTATCGTGCCAGCCGCAGTCGCAATATGACAATGAATATGACGAAGACGGCGGCGACGTATTTACAGAAAACCACGTTGTGAAAATCAAAGACGGCAACTACAATGCCAGCGACTTGATAGACGAAATCAACAACTCAATGGTCCCTCTAGATGCTTCCGGCAATAAAGACACGAATAGCATATTCAATTATGTCGCGTTCACATTAGATATTACCGAAACCGGATCGGGCACAGGTAAAGTAAATGTAACAAATACAAAAGAATCACTGGGCAACAAAATAATATCCATTTCACTCGACTTTACACGCGATATCAATGGAATCCCCGACAATACTCCAGTCACATCAAAAATCGGCATGAATCTGGGATACCTCAAGCGCAAGTATGAAGGGGCAATTTCGTATACTTCGGAAACCCTTATAGAGCCGGCCAATATTCGGTATCTTTATTTAGCAATAGACGATTTCAACAACAATGTCAATAACCATTTCATTTCTGCGTTCAATAACTCAATATTAAGTCCCAATATTTTAGCGAGAATATCGGTGAAGGGGTCGTATTTCAGTTTGATGATGGAAACCGATTTGGTGACCTCTACCGAGCCGCGGAAATACTTTGGGCCGGTAGATATACAGAAGCTCCACGTTCAAGTGTATGACGACCACGGGCGCATCCTAGATACGAATAATTCCAATTTTTCGTGCTGTATTTTGTTAAAAATGTTGTATGACTTGTAAAATCTTCTCATAAGAACTTTTGGGCAAATCCTTCACCAACAAAAGAATCATTTTTCCGGTATCCAAAAAATATATTTGAGTAGTATATAAAATGTCTGAACCTGCTGATCTCACTGATGCCCCCAATGACGCCACCGCCGTCGGACCTTACGCTACCACTGTCTATGCCTTCAGTGCCACCGATGGTTTCGTGATGGAGCGTCAATTCGCCGATATTGCGCTCCGTGCTGCTGATACCATCTCCAGATTCGATGTCACTGATGCCGTTCAAGTCACCGTCGATGCCTCCGTTTTCAACAGTAAGTTAGGCACATTTGACACCGTTGATGACTGTTTCAAGATTGACGATGAGGAGACTACTTCTATTGAGTTCACCTCTGACAATTTCCGCACTGCCTTGGCATCTGACGAGGATGTTATCAGTGTTGGAACTTTGAGTACTCTCTACTCTGACTTCAAGACCTACGTTGGCACCTATTTTGGTTTCAACGGCGGTTTTGAAACCCTCTTTGCCGCTGCCACTGAGTTCACCATTGATGAGGATGACCTATTTGAGGCTGACTCTTTGGTTGCTTTGATTGCTGGCACTGCTGGTGAAGACCCGGCTACTCCTTACACCAAGATTATGACTGGTTCCATTACCATCAGCAACATCACCAGGCTCCTCCGTTACGCCGTTGACTCCAACTGCTTCGGAAACAGAGTCCCCTCTGGAACTGATGTTACCGATGCCACCAACTTTGGTGTCAACGACGGCTTCTTGGCAAATGATCTTATCTGGGTCCCTGCTGGTATTGAAGTCACATTGAAGCTCGCCATCGATGCCGAGTCCTTCAACCCCATCAACAACCGTGGACCCAGCTATGTCCAGGATACCACTATTGCTAACGGAAACTTCACGTCCAATACCACTGCCACCACCACCCTCATCACCAGAGTGGTCAAGGCTCCTCTCCTTATCAGACTCAAATAAACTGTCGGATAACTTGTAAAGCATAGGTTGTAATCATTATTTACATAAAATTAATTATGTAAATATATAAAACCCAATCTATATATGTAGATAAATAAATTGTGTCATAAATACATATTTGTTAGGTGTTTCCCCAAAGATTAGGGAAATCAAAATCAGAAATTACACATATCCAAAAGGTGTAAAAGTATATACGGGTCTCAACTCTTAACCTATTTTTATTATTATAAAAAGTGCTAATAAAAATAGGTTCAACGGTATAAAGAAAGTGTAATATATTTATATACATGTTAAATGGGGTTTTTGATTACAAACGGTTTAGTAAGACCCCAATTACTAACCAATCATCAAACACCGTATCCAATACGGTGAATATAGACGTTGATGGCCCGCAAGGACCGCCCGGCGTAATTGATTTTGATATAAGCAGCGGGTTTGTACAAGGTGACCAAGGTCCGCAAGGCGCCCAAGGTATCCAAGGCAATGTCCAATTATTCACGGGCGGGACCATTGACATTTCCTTTGTGCCCTACATTGCGTATCCAGGATACAATACCGAAATCATAAACAATGAGACGACTAATACGACCACTATTGAGTCAAACAACGATGTCACTGTCGGTACAAGCGCCCAGCCGTTCGGTGCCGGGTATTTCAACACGGGCCGATTCGGGTTTTTAGAAACGAGCGGAAACGCGATTCTTCCGCGAAACGCGGGTACGATAGACATCGGTTCCATTGGCCGCAAGTTCGGCAACATTTACGCCAAAACGCTCTCCATCGTGGCCAACACGATGCACGTGCTTGACGAAAATGGAAACAATATCAAAATGTCATACGATTTGGACAACCAGAAAATCGCATACGACGTTTTTGCAGATGGCGGGAAAGACAGTTTCAAAGTATACAGTATTGAAAACAAAGAGAACACGCTGGATGAAAAATATTTGCCATACAACGGCCTCACCTATTACAAATTGGTGGACCCTCTCCCCAATATTCTGGATATCACCACTCAGGAAATATTTTCAAACTTGGATATGGCCAATACGCCCGAGCACAAGGCGACCGGGTTTTATATTGTCATCAAGTCGGACGGCTCTCTGAATGCGCCCACCAATCATATTATTGTGCGAAACGGCAAGGATGGATTGGATTACGACTTTGAGCAAACCATTTTGGGTATGTCGGGGGAGACCATCGCAGTGAATCACGGCGATATGTTTTTAATGACAATGTACAATGATGTCACGAGCAATTTGAATTATCACATCAAATGGTCGCAATACCAGACCGAGTATCCAGTCCAAACTATCACCACGAATTATTTCGCGAAAAAAGCCGTCACCACTGTGAAGTTTGCCGACAATGCCGTGACCGCCGCGAAGATTCCAGACAATTCCATCACGTCGTCAAAACTCGCCTTGTACGGCGTGACTTTCGCCGATATTGTGCTCAACTCCATTGACGGGTCCAGAATCGCAATTGTGGATGAAAACAGTTTTGCGCCGCGGACGATTACGGGGGCCGATATCAGCGGGACAATCACCAACATCTATTTGAATGAAGCGACCGCGTTTGACAGCACGTTCTTTGAAAACCTGGCCATAAATGCCGCCAAGATTGCGCAGCAAACCATTGTTGCCGAGGACATTGGTGATGGTACCGTCAGTTTACAAAAATTGGCGCCCGAATTGAGGGCTCTCTTACAAAAAAACAAGGGCCCCACCGGACCGACGGGTATTCGCGGTGAACCTGGGTTGTTCGGTAGATATGGTGATACGGGCAGCACCGGTAAAACCGGCACCACGGGCAGTACGGGCCAAACAGGTGCCACTGGCGCCGAAGGTTCCAACGGTTCTCAAGGACATACCGGAAAAACCGGCAGCACAGGTGATACTGGACCGACGGGTACAAAAGGCCAAATTGGTGAGATGGGTTCCACCGGTACAACGGGCACAACTGGAGCAACTGGCGCAACGGGCGCCGAAGGCGCCCAAGGTGCCCAAGGGTCCCAAGGAACCACCGGTCCAACGGGTCCAACCGGTCAAACTGGACATATCGGTTCTATTGGTTCTCAAGGAACCACAGGTGAAACTGGTCAAACTGGGTCTCAAGGCCAAACCGGGTCTCAAGGTCAAATCGGGTCTCAAGGCAACACTGGCCAAATCGGTAATACCGGCAGCACAGGCCCAACTGGTAATACAGGCAGCACAGGCGCAACAGGCAGCACCGGCGCCACTGGGAAAACTGGCGCCACTGGGTCTAGAGGTCAAACCGGTTCCACCGGCGCTCAAGGCCAAACTGGCGCCACCGGTAACACGGGTCAAACGGGCCAAACGGGTGAAACTGGCTCAAGAGGCGCCGAAGGCGCCCAAGGCTCCGATGGTACAACCGGCACCACTGGACCGACCGGTACCACAGGCGCCGTTGGAAACGTTGGCCAAACAGGCCAAATGGGCACCACTGGTCAAACTGGCGCCACCGGCCAAACCGGAAACATGGGCCAAACGGGTCAACAAGGCACCACGGGCCAAACCGGTCAAACCGGCACCACGGGGTCTCAGGGAAACACCGGGTCTCAGGGCTCTATGGGGTCTCCGGGTTCTACTGGATTACAAGGCACGACTGGCGCGACTGGCTCAAGAGGCGCCGAAGGCGCCCAAGGCTCCGATGGTACAACCGGCGCCACTGGACCGACCGGTACCACAGGCTCTATTGGAAACGTTGGTGACAAAGGTTCCACCGGCCAAACGGGCGCCACCGGCCAAACCGGTAATACCGGCCCCCAAGGTGCTATGGGGTCTCAAGGTGCCACGGGGCAAATGGGCCAAATCGGCACCACAGGGTCTCAGGGAGAAACCGGGTCTCAGGGCGCCGAAGGCGCCACGGGGTCGCGAGGTTCTACTGGTACTACTGGCAGCACCGGACAAACAGGCGCCTTCGGCGCCCAAGGCTCCGATGGTATAACAGGCGCCAAAGGCGCCACTGGGCAAACTGGTGCTACCGGTGCTCAAGGTCAGATGGGCCAAATCGGCACCACGGGCCAAACCGGGCAAACCGGTACCCAAGGTGCTCAGGGCGCAACAGGTTCTCAGGGCTCAACTGGACAAACTGGCGCTACAGGTTCTCAGGGGGATACCGGGTCTACCGGCCCAACAGGGTCTACAGGGTCTACCGGCAGTACCGGGAGTACCGGGAGTACCGGCACAACTGGCAGCACCGGCGCCGAAGGCGCACAAGGACCCGATGGTTCTACTGGCACTATGGGTCAAACTGGCTCTCAAGGAGACACTGGGTCTGTCGGCGCAACGGGTCAACGAGGTTCTACCGGCTCTACAGGACCGGGGGGGTCTGTCGGCGCCACGGGCCATCAAGGTGCCACGGGCGCCACGGGTCAACAAGGCTCTACGGGTCAGACCGGCCATCAAGGCGACACGGGTCAAACTGGTCATCAAGGGACCACGGGTCAAACTGGCCATCAAGGAGACACCGGACAAACCGGTAATACCGGCGCTTTCGGAGAAATGGGTTCGCAAGGTTCTACGGGTCTTACGGGCCAACAAGGCTCTACTGGCTCTACCGGTCCCACGGGTCCCAATGGCTATCAAGGTCAAACGGGTGCCACTGGACAAACTGGCTCTATGGGCGACACTGGACAAACTGGAGACATCGGCGACGTCGGTGACGTTGGTATTACCGGCCGACAAGGCGACACCGGCGAGACCGGCAGCCAAGGACCCACCGGATATACGGGCATCTCTGGATTTGACGGCACCGATGGTATTCTCGGAACAACCGGCAAAACGGGACCTACTGGCCAAACTGGTGGCACTGGACGCCAAGGTGACACGGGTATTACTGGAATCATGGGGTCGGACGGCAAAGACGGGATTCTCGGAACGACGGGATTTCAAGGCTTTATCGGCGACACGGGTGAAACTGGTGCGACTGGCACGACTGGCGCCGCGGGAAGCATTGGTCAAACGGGCCATACTGGCGCTCGCGGCGACACAGGACCAACCGGCGCCCAAGGTCCAGTAGGACAAGACGGGCATTATGGGTTCCGCGGGTCCCAAGGCGACACGGGCAACATGGGCGACACAGGCCAACAAGGCGCCACAGGCCAACAGGGCTCTACAGGGTCTCTAGGCGACACTGGCCAACAAGGGTCAACTGGTTCTACTGGCCATCTAGGTACAACCGGCTCTCTCGGTGCAACTGGCGCCACCGGTCATCAAGGCGATACTGGCGCCACAGGAGACAAAGGGTATGCAGGTCATCAAGGCCAACAAGGCTCTACAGGGTCTCTCGGCGACACCGGTCAACGCGGCGCAACCGGCCAACAAGGCTCTACAGGCTCTCTCGGCGGCACCGGACAACAAGGCTCTACAGGGTCTACGGGCCAACAAGGCGACACGGGCTCTCTCGGTGATACTGGCGCCACAGGTAGTCAAGGCGATCTCGGCGCAACCGGTCCCACTGGTGCCCAAGGTCCCAATGGCTATCTCGGTTCAACCGGCTCCCAGGGCGACACTGGCCAACGAGGTGCAACGGGTCAACAAGGCGACACTGGCTCTCTCGGCGACGCCGGACCGCAAGGTTCAACTGGGTTTGAAGGCAAACAAGGTGACACGGGCTCTCTCGGCTCAACTGGCGCCACAGGTCATCAAGGCGATACTGGCTCCACGGGTCCCACTGGTGCCCAAGGCGACATCGGCTCTACAGGAGCCCAAGGTGCCCAAGGTGATACCGGCTCTACAGGAATGGAGGGACCCGAAGGCGCTTATGGAATCACGGGCCAAACCGGCTTTACAGGCGCCTTCGGCGCCGAAGGCCAAATGGGCGACACCGGCTCTACAGGCAACCAGGGACACCAGGGCTCCACAGGCGCCTTCGGCGCCACGGGGTCTCAAGGCACGACTGGACCCTCCGGCGAAACGGGATTTCTTGGTATTCACGGCCGAAATGGCGACACCACGGGTCCTACTGGTACCGCTGGACCCCAGGGCGCCGAAGGCGCCATCGGAACACGAGGTTCTACCGGAGCCACTGGACAACAAGGTTCCGACGGTGACGATGGCCAAACCGGGTCTCAAGGCGCCACCGGCACGACCGGGTCCCGCGGTTCTCAGGGCGACTTCGGTCAAACGGGAGCTCAAGGCTCTCCGGGCTCTCGGGGTCAAATCGGGCAAACTGGTTCCCAGGGCTCTCAGGGTGAACAAGGCCCAACTGGAACACAGGGGTCTCGCGGTCAAACTGGGTCCGGTGGTCCGACTGGTTCCGGCGGCGACACCGGCACCACGGGCACCATTGGCCGCCAAGGCTCCGTCGGTTCTACTGGCTCCGACGGCGACACGGGCACAACCGGACAAACGGGGTCCGACGGTTCTCGCGGTCAGACGGGTGACATCGGGTCTCTCGGTCAAACGGGCATAGAAGGACGCCAAGGCTCTACGGGCGCCACGGGTGCTGTTGGAATTGCCGGAAGAGATGCCGATAGTACGGGTCCCACGGGCCAAACAGGCGCCATCGGGGCAACCGGTCAAACCGGCGCCATCGGGTCAACGGGTCCCACCGGACAAGCAGGCGATGTCGGCTCTACAGGCGAACTCGGTAATACTGGTCAAACCGGCTCTACAGGCCAAAGGGGCGACGCGGGCCAAATGGGCGACACCGGTCAAACGGGGTCCCAAGGCTCAGACGGCCAAAGAGGTCAAAGAGGTGACACGGGTTCACAAGGCCAAATGGGTTCCACTGGGTCTCAGGGCCAACGAGGCGACACGGGTCAAAAAGGAGACGCCGGTTCTGCCGGTGATACTGGAACACAAGGCTCCTTCGGTTCTCAAGGTTCTATTGGTTCACAAGGTTCAAACGGCTCCGCGGGTGAAATGGGAACAACCGGCGCAATGGGCACACAAGGGTCTCGTGGTTCGCTCGGTCCTCAAGGTCTGGCGGGCCAAGAAGGTTTGGCTGGTACGACTGGTCCTACAGGCGCAATCGGTATCGCCGGCAGAGATGCCTCAAATACGGGACCCACCGGTTCCACTGGCGCCGACGGGTTCCAAGGGGCGTATGGCTCAACGGGGCAGCGCGGCACAACGGGACAAACTGGCGACATCGGTGCGACGGGCGAGACGGGTCGTCAAGGCGCCATAGGTACAACCGGCGCCACTGGCTCCAGAGGCGACACTGGGTCAGATGGTCAGACCGGTGTCACGGGTCCAAACGGGTCTCGCGGTGCCCAAGGCTCGGTTGGAATCACCGGTGAGAATGGAATCTCTGGACAGACGGGATTTATTGGGTCCGCTGGACCGGCTGGAAGTCGCGGCGACACGGGTGACCAAGGCACAACTGGAGTCCAAGGTCGTCAAGGTTCCACGGGTTCTAGAGGCAACCGAGGCGATACAGGTGAAACGGGCACCACGGGCTCCACTGGCCAAAGAGGATTCGTCGGTCCCACTGGCCAAAAAGCCGACGCAGGCGATAGTGGCGACACGGGTCGGACCGGCATTCAAGGCCGCCTCGGCTCTACAGGCTCTAGAGGCGATACCGGCGACACTGGCGTCACCGGAAAAACGGGCGCGACCGGTTCTAGAGGCGCGACGGGTCCTCGGGGCGACACGGGTCCCACTGGAGACACGGGCACCACTGGCACTACGGGTGTTAAAGGTGGCCGTGGCGCAACGGGCGACACTGGATTCCAAGGGCCAATGGGACCGAGTGGTATCGTCGGTGCCAAAGGTTCTACCGGTTCTACTGGATCTACAGGGCAAATTGGTTTTGTAGGTCAAACCGGCCGAATGGGCGCCGTGGGCCGAACTGGCTCTAAGGGTGACACAGGTATAACAGGGCCTCAAGGCGCGAATGGAATCCAAGGGTTTGTCGGCGCCCAAGGCACGAGAGGCGACACGGGCTCCCGAGGAGATACAGGTGCTACGGGACAAACTGGGTCCCGGGGCGCAACAGGCTCTCGCGGTGACCGCGGTGACACCGGCGACACAGGAAAAACGGGCTCCGATGGCTCTACCGGCAGTCGCGGTTCCACGGGTTCAAGAGGCGATACGGGCGCAACTGGACTCACGGGTGCCACGGGCGCAACCGGGCCTCGCGGTCCCGCTGGGTCTCAAGGTGATACAGGCGCCACAGGCGTCACAGGGGTCACCGGCAACAAGGGCACCGTAGGACAACGTGGTCAAACGGGCGACACAGGCTCAGATGGTATTCCGGGCGTCACTGGCAGAACCGGCGCTCAGGGCCCACGCGGCGCCACGGGCGATACGGGCGACACGGGTACAACCGGAAGAACGGGACAAGCGGGTCGCCAAGGCAGACAGGGAGACACAGGCGACACGGGTCCTACCGGAGCCCAGGGAGCAGATGGCGCCTTCGGCGCCCGAGGCCCGCGTTCTACCCAAGGCGATACCGGCGACACTGGCGCAACTGGCGCAACCGGACTCGTAGGAAGAGCTGGACAGAGAGGTGATACGGGCGACACAGGGGCTCAAGGAGCCACTGGCACACAGGGCGCCTTCGGCGCCCAAGGACCCCGAGGTTCTGTCGGTATCACTGGTCTAGACGGTACTACTGGAAGAACGGGTTCTACGGGTCCTCGTGGTCAGCGCGGCGACCAAGGCGATACGGGATTTGAAGGCACAACAGGTGCCACCGGAAAGAACGGCATCACTGGACCCCAAGGTTTTACGGGAGAGACAGGTGATACAGGCACAACTGGCGCCACTGGATATGGCCCGACTGGTCACACTGGTTTGCGGGGCGATACTGGTTCTCAAGGTCCCCAAGGTCCTCAGGGCCCCCAGGGATTTCAAAGTTTTGTCGGTCTAACCGGAAATATGGCCGATACGGGTGACACGGGTACAACGGGTCGCACGGGTGCGATGGGTCCTCCTGGTGGTACGGGCGGCACGGGTCCAACTGGCGACACCGGCCGCACCGGCTGGACTGGACGAACGGGTCAACGTGGCCGAACTGGCGACACCGGCGACACTGGCGACACTGGTCCCACGGGCCCCACCGGCCGCACTGGAACCACGGGACAACGTGCGCCCACCGGCGACACTGGCGACACAGGTCATACTGGCGCTTCGGGTCCCCTTGGCCGAAGAGGCGCACAAGGACCTACTGGCGTCACCGGCGATACCGGAAACACGGGCACTCAGGGCCCTACCGGCCGAAGAGGCGCGACTGGCCAAACTGGCACCACTGGTGACACGGGCGACACGGGCGGCACCGGCCGAACCGGCAGAGCGGGTATTATCGGAGACACCGGCGATACCGGCAGTGACGGTACTATGGGAACCGACGGCACAACAGGCAAACGCGGTCCTCGCGGTCGCTTTGGTCCCGCCGGCCCTGACAACATAAGTGAAGAAGTCGGTCCAACCGGAGAGGGGCAACTCGGCTATGCCCCCATCTTCAACGGTCCCTCTCGTTCCAATATGTATTATCCTTATTTTACTGGGTCCAACACGACCACCAACGACGGTAATTACTTCACAGTGTCGGCGTCATCCACCGACGGCGCAAACCCGGAATACAACGCGTTTGATGGCGATAAATCCACCTTTTGGAACTCGGCGACGGGTGTCTATGACGCAAGCACCGGGCTATACACCGGCACAGTGTCTCTCAATATCAGCGGTAGCTCGCCCATTTACCAGGAATCGCCCATCAATACAAACCCCTTTTTCGGCGAGACGCTGGTTTCCGCGGGCAAAACCCAGAATTACACAAACACCTACGTCCAGTCCTCCAAGAACATCGCCGACGATTATCGCCTTGTTGTATATCACACCTTTGATACTTACAACATAACTTCGGGTGTCGTAATAACAAACAAGGCGGCTAATTATTCGGGATATCCATCCATCGCTATGGGCGGCGCGCCCACGATTGACGTCAGCGCCCAATTGCTCGGCTACGGATGTATCCAATTCACGCCCGCCAAATACGTCCAGCTCCCGATTTTGCCCACCCTGGTCAGTCCCAGCATTTCCGTCGCGTTCTGGATAAAACAGGGCGCGCCCGACTTCGTCAATGCTTACCAGACGCTGTTCCGACTGGACGACGGCGCGAACAATTCCATTGAGCTCACGATAAATACCGGCGCCGACCCCTCTAACAATCTCTTCGGTCTGGCCTTCTATGATGCCGACGTGGCCAATCAGAACCCGCCGACCCCGCCTTCCACGACCGCCCGTGTAACCAACTGGACACACATTTGCTTGGTTATCAGCGCCAACATCGCCCGCCTCTATGTGAATGCCTCCAAAATAATGGATATGAGCTACAATTACCGGCTCGGCGCGTCAACCACGTTTCGCAACAATTATCTCGGGTCCAAACCGGCGGGAACGGCATTCGCGAATGGATACATGGACGAGTTCCGCCTCTACAACGCCACGCTGACCGATGCCGACGTGAGCGCCCTCTACAATTACGCGACCAATACATCCACGATGATTAGCGCGACCACGGGCAACAACGCATGGAGCTCATTCAGTCTCCAAGGCATGAGAGGATACACGAATTGGCAATTGGGTGACGCATACGGATATGTGGATGCCTCATCCAATTATAGAGGACTCGTCGGTTTCTACAACCAATCGGGGTCCAGTGAAAAGAAAATCACGAAAATCAACAATCTCACTTATTTACAGAATACGAAGAAGTTGAGCCTGATTCCCATTGGCGGCGTGGATTTCAGCGCCAACCCCGCGGGATACACCGCGCTGAATCAGTCCTTAACCAACCGAACGTTCTTACAAGTGCCCGATTTCGCGGAAACCCCGCTAGGATACACGATCCATACCCGATTCAGCGTGGACACAGACTGCCCCACAAACGCGGGCATCCTGACCCTCCAATCAGGGACAATCTTGAAAAACGGCCGCTTTGAAATCCCGGTAGTTGCTAGATCCAGCGCAACGTTGTATACTGGCTCGCAAATACCAAATTGGAACATCACTTATGTGCCCAGTTCCAGCGGAATATACATCGGAAACACATATCAAAATTTTGGATTTACTGGAATATACCCCGGTTTTCCATATCCAATCAACTGTAATCAATGCGCCTTTATTTCATCCAGTTATGCGAACCAGGCCTCTCTTTCTCAGACATTTTACTGCGAACCCGGAACATACAATTTACTGTTTTATGCTTGTGGAAGTGATAATTTGGGAACAGAAACCGACAACAATATTTTGGTCTATATGGATAATTCGCTCATTTTGGACGTCTCTTCTGGAATGATTAGTAATAAATACTGGGCGTTTTTTACTCAAAGCTTCACTATAACAACGCTCGGATACCACCGATTGTCATTTGTCGGAGTTGGGCGAGGCCTCGCAAACATAAATCTACAATGCCTAACCGCCATAAGTAATATCACGATTGTGAATGCCGCCAGCGTCCCGAGCTTCAACAATCCATCCTTTGAGACGCCCGCAATCGCAAACGACAGTTCAATGAATATAACGTCAGCCATTTCAGGCGGATGGAACGTGACAGGGACGGTCTCCGTTTTGAATAATTTTGCCTTGTTTGCTGCCGCTACCGACAACCCTCTATATCGTGCTTATTCAAGTGGGAATCAGTGTGTTGCTTTGATTGGTGTGAGTTCCATTTCCCAATCCGTCTATATGACACCTGGGTTTTATCAAATGCTGTTCACCTATTCGGGTATGTATTACCCAGCCCGGTTCATCACCGATAATATGATTACCATAACAATGAATGGAACGGCGATTTACACACAGGCGACCTCTATTTTCAACTGGACGCCTCTGAGCATACCATTCCAAATTTTGACCGCCGGCGCTTACACATTTGCGTTCAATGGAACCGGCACCACGACATACACGCCTAGTATTAGTTATGTACCCAAGGTCGGCGCCATTGACAATATTCGCATTATTCCCAAGGCGATGTTAGAGGAGTCGTTTCTATACCTTTATCGCAATGCGGCCACCACCTCTATCAATCTCACATATTACTACAATTCGGCTGCCCGACTGGATACCAAACTGTTAGATTATTCGGCCAACGCGATTTACAATGCGTTCATCAATGTGAGCGATTACGGCATCGTGAAATCCGGATTCAAGGCCTACGTTTATGATGTCAGCCACAACCAAGTGGGAAATACCGTGAGTTGGTCGGATGCCAGTTTCGGCACAATATTCACCGAAATGTATGTTGGTCGCCCGCGCGACCTGAGCAACAGCACCGTGTTCAAGGGCCGCATTCACAACGTCAATATGATAATGCCCAACGACTCGTATTACGGATTCTCGCCGGCGGGTGGGGCGGATTACGCGGCGACCAGCGATTATTACACTACAAACGCGTCGGGCGCCGACACCACCTATTTGTCCATTAATCCGCTGAACACCAATTTGACCGTTCAAAACGCGGATCTCCGAAATGCAACCACCGGCAAATCGGTGAAAATGGACTTGAAGTTCTCCATCAACGACGAATTGCGGTCGGTGCCTCTACAAGCTGTGCCGGCGACGATTGACTTCACGACAACAGAGGATTCGTCTTTTTCCCAACTCTCCGTGACCACGCAAACCGGCAAAAACACATATTTGAACGGAATCTATGATGCCTCTTCTTCTACGGCGCTTCAAACCCTTCCTGCGACTTTCGCGACATATGTGCCCGACTTCCGCTTGGACGCATGTGCCAACATCGTGTCAGATAACCAGGGCGTTGTTACGTGGAAAGATGCCGACCGCGGATTCTCGGCAACCGTTTATGCCCTGGATATGTTGTCGGCTTCGTCGCGGTCCACCGCCGTCGCCGCCTATTCGATGACACGTTTATCCGAGTTCTACACGGGACCAATGGTGAAAATCCGCCGTTCCAGCGACAATTCTATGGTGGATATCTATTCAAATACGTCGGGCACAACCCAGGGGACAGAGATTAATGGAACTGGAACGAGATATTCTTTATGGTTGGGGTCCGGATTAGACGCGGGGGTCGCCATTACAATTACCACATCAAGTAATATGACCTCTTATGGGGCTACCAACTTAATTGGTAATATTTACAAAATGAGCATAACGGGAGCCACGGGTAGTCCAATATGGGGAACCGATTTTTATACCCACGATTCAAATATTGCTGTAGCGGCCGTTCATGCCGGTGTAATTACTTCGGGACAAACAGCTTTTGTTTATATCAAAATGTTGGCAGGTCAAAGTAGTTATGTTGGTTCCACGAGAAATGGTATAACTTCAAGTAGTTTTGGTGTTTGGACTAGCACGTATCAGTTTGTTACTGCGCCGGTAAACGTAACTGGATATGTAGATACCTGGTATGACCAGACGGGAAATGGTCGCCATGCGACGCAAATCGCGACAGCAGCCCAGCCGGTTTTGATTCCGGGGGTTCGTTATCTGGATTTCAGTGCCAACGCAGGGTTCCTCTATTTACCAGATTCCACGATTCCGTCGGGCAATTCATCCTACACGATTGCGCATAATTGTAGTACCATTGGCAACCCAATTGGAACCGTATTGGGCGCGGGTTCGTTTGAAGATGGCGTGGCATCAACCCTCTCGTTTGGGCGTTCGGCCGGTTTTTATCGCAACTTCTGGAGCGGGAGTGACGCGTCTTTCGGCGTCTATGCTGCCGTGGATAATATTGTATATGAAACTTACAACGGCACCACGCGCGCAAGAAATATGGGAGTCAAACAAACCAGTTCGCATCTGCTGTATTCTTTCACGGCGGCCGCCAATCGCAATTCATCCGTTTTCAATCAATTTATTGGCAGGTCAAGCGCTACTGCAAGCGATGACCAAATGAGAGGTTACATTAATAATATCCTGATTTTCAACGATGTGGTCCCGACCAACGAATTGCGAAACGTCATCGGCGCGGCCAACAGTATTTATATAGACCCGGTAAAATACACGGCAAACGCAATCAGTGCGACGATGCCGGTTATCACAATTGACGCCACATTATCCATTAATTCCCAACTCGTCACCAATCAACCGCAAATCGCGGTTTCGGATATAACCCTCTTTTTCGTACTTACGAATGGAGGCACCACTGGCGTAGTCTTAAATAGTCGCGGATTAGTTTCCACGGGAACACTGACGATAACGACAGCCGCGGCGAAAGTATATTTTGGCGCCGCGTATTTGGCAAACCACGTTTTTTCAGGGACGATTGCGACTCCCATTATCGTGACCATCAACATTTCAAACGCGTCGGGTGTTTGCGTGATTAATTCGCGAACCAACGGAACGCAAAACGCAACAACCACATATGGCGCTAGTATTCCAATTCTCACCGGTTGGGAAATCGGCAATATCACGGACACCATCGGTGTAACTCAATTGCTTGCCGGAATGGGCGAAATGATTCAGTATAACCGCACTATGTTGTTGGTAGAGCAACAGCGTGTTGAATCGTTACTCGCGTGGAAGTGGGGGCTCACCAGCGTTTTGCCCGCGTCGCATCCATTTAAGACCGTGACGGCGTTTCGCAGCTTGCCTCTCGCGTATCCCTTCAATACTGTGCTTGATAACACCGGTTGGTACACGAATGCCGCCTATGACGACACCACCGGCCAATATACGGGAACTCGGACCACTTTTGTTCAGGGCGGCGTCGGCACCATTTCCGGCGAATGGGTTCAAATCAAGATGCCGTATTCTTTCCCCGCATATTCATATGCGATTTTCCCGCGCGCGGGCGACGTTGAAAACTATGGCAACCAGGTGCCCGGTATTTGGTACGTGGTCGGGTCCAACGACGGCGCGACTTGGTATTTGGAAGACACCAAGAATGTGAGAGGCTCCTACGATTATTCCACTGGCACGACGATTTACACAACGGGCAATCCCACATTTGTGCCGTATTTGTACCATCGGCTCATCATTTCGCAAGTCGGAATTTTCAATGGCGGCGGATTGGCCCGGTGCTTTATTGGGCGATGGGCCATCAATGGGCTTTTTTATTCGCAGACGGGCTTGCTCTCGCTCAACGACGGCACTGGCGTCAGCGGAAATACCCTCTCCATTTGCCGCTCCATCCACGAGAAAAACACGCTGGCGATTTACCAAAAGACCGCTGGAAACCTCATCACATATCAGCAGCTGGCGCCTCTCTTGACCACGGGTCAGCAATACAATGCCACGATTAGCAACGTCTATTCGGATGCGTCGGTTAATTTCTTCGCATACATAACAAATCTGACAAGCGGCACCAAAGTTGTCCCCGATGTTTCGTGGAATGCGTCGTCTAACCACAATATGACAACCTATACCAATTACTGGGTCGGGAGAACAGAGGACGCCTCTGTCAATCGCGTTTTCAATCTGAACGCGTATTCGTTTTCGGTAACTACCAACACGTTGTCGGTCGCCGACGCATCCAGTTATTTGAACGCGGTGTCATTCACTTCCGCGGTGACCACCGACACGCTCTATGGAAATATGCGCGCGGTAGGTTCCGGGGCGTCCTTCTACGTGGTGGGCCAGAACAACAAATATTATTACACCACAAACGACGGTGCCACTTTTTCGGCGCGCACACACACAACCACTTCGTCGGCGGCGCAAGAGAGGCGCGTGTTCTATAATCCGTCGGTTCCGGATGTGTATATCGTGTGGTCGCCATCGGGCGAAACCGATTGCGCGGTGATTCGCGATTATTCCACGGCGACCATTACTACCGTGTCATCGCCCAGTTATTCGTTCAGCTCTCGGATACAGCTTTCCGCTCCCGTTTATATTTACAACACGCAATATGCCTTTGTTGCGGGATACGTGGATAATTCGTATTCTCTTTTGAGGTTTGATTATTCTAATAACACGATGACCTCTATCTACACGAATATAGAAACCGAAACCTTCGCCGGGTCCAAACAGATTCGCGCGTTCTACGCATTTGACCTGTCCAGCATCATTTTGCTGACCTACGATGGCAAGATGCGATATACGCGCAACGCGGGGGCTTTTTGGACGACAGGACTCATTGCCGACTACGGCATCACCTCCTCTCTTTACAACAACATAACGACGACGAATAACGATTCCACGACGTTCAACATTCTGGGCCAGGGTGTCTATCGGTTTGACAATTTGCTGACGGACTACACGGCGGGCGAGTGGCTCCAATTGGAAAGCGACGCGTTCAAACAGGGTGTCAATTCGTATTCGGTCGTGGCGCCGACGGCCAACGCTCGCACACCGACGTCGTGGTATTTCTTGGGAAGCAGAGACGCCATTGTATGGAATACCTTACAATCGGTCGCGCAACAAACGCTTTCGGCGGGAGAGGACCGCAACTTCGCGATTGGGTCGAGCAACTATAAATATTACCGCCTGCTGATGACGGGGGCCACAGGCTCAAGCGTGAATCTGGGCGAGTTCCGCATCCTCTATACGGAATATGGTCCGACAGGACGAACGGGCTCCACGGGCCCGACGGGCCCGAGTGATACGGGTTCCACGGGGCATCTGGGCGCCACGGGTCGCACGGGACGCACAGGTGCTACAGGGACAACGGGCGCCACGGGCACCACGGGTTTCACAGGCTGGACAGGTCGCACAGGACAGACGGGCCGCACAGGCACAACAGGCACAACAGGAGCCACGGGAGACACAGGACAAACGGGCCCTACGGGCCAGACGGGTCAAACAGGCCCTACGGGCTATACAGGTGATAGAGGCTACCTGGGACCCACTGGACAAACCGGACCCAAAGGCAGCGCGGGGTTGGCGATGGATTATGACAATTATGTATTGTCAGAGAAGGCCAAAGGCACGGTCTATGATTTTGCATCCACCATGGACGGAATGGTGTTGTGGAATGACGCCAAGAGCTCGGGGGAGTTTGATATTTCCGGGGCTTTAATAACCAAAATATATGACAAATCGTCCGCGAATACGAGTTCCACCGTATCTGTCGGGGATACGCGCCGGCTCTCCGAAAACATCATCAATGGCTATCCGGCCATCCGATTAGGCAGTTCCGGTTTCACCAGTCCGGTCGTACCCGCCTATGTCGGCGCCACCTTTTCCTTTTTCTTGGTGGCCGAGTTCAACTCTCTATCTGGGTCGCCGCGCATCCTCTCTTTCGGTCCCGGCACGACAACCAACGACGCCTCTTTGAACTCCGCGTTCATATTAACTGGTGATTCCACCTCTCTATCAATCATTCGTAACAGTGTTGTGTTTCCCATCGGCGCCATTACACCGGGCATCGCGTATTTGGTCTCCGGTTACTTTGACGGAACCAATGTTTACGTGGGTCTCAACGGCGTCTATACTTCTTATAGTTCATCGGGTAACTTCTCCATTGCCGGAACAGGTCTGGGAATCAGTAATTATAGTAACGCGACCGCAACCCATAGTATAGACTACGGCGAACTCGTCGCTTATACAACGGCGCCTACGGCGGACCAGCGCACCAAGATAGAGGGTCAGCTCGCGTGGAAATGGGGGCTCGCCGGTTCCTTGCCGCTTGGACATCCTTATTCGGCGATGTCGCCATACAAGAAGGGACTCGGTGGATTTGCGCCGTCCTATGTTCCAAACTCCACCTACGGCTCTGTAGGTCGCATCATCAATACCAAGCCAATTGTGTATTATCCGATGGAACTTACATCGGGCAGAAAAATCGGCAATGCGGCTTCAATAGAGGGGTTGCCCGATAACACTTTCAATGGTCAGCCTATATACGATGCCTTTATCGTGGATGATATGGCGTTTTACTATACGTTTGACAGCGACTCGGTTTCTGGTCAGCTTATTGGCAACAAAGCATCGGGTGCCTACGTCTATGACGCATCGTTGTCGGCGTCGGCGGTGATATCGGGTACAAGCAGGTTTGGCTCGGGTTCTCTGACGTTGTCGGCAACCTCCTCTATGACACGACCCACTGTAACGATTGCGCCTCTCGGCACCTCCTTCGCCTTCTGGCTTAAAACAGCTTCCACTGCCAACAATGCCTTCGCGTTCCTTTTCCGCAATAATGCGGACTCTACGCAGCAAGCCGTCTATTTCAGCCAAATAACGGGCGGGTCATTTGTGCTGGGTGTTGTAAATAGCGCGACCAGCAGCACAACTGTGGCGCCGGGAACCGTCATCAACAATAACACATGGAATCATTTTGTATGGACGCTCAATACAGATGGAATCTGGCGAATCTACGTGAATAGCGTGCTGATTAACACATATACAGGAAGACTGTACCCCACCTTGGGAGACCGAAATACAAATACTTGGGGCACAGGATATGACAATGCGCTCATTGACGAGTTCCAGCAATACAACCGCGTTCTGACAGTGTCAGAGGTTACGGCGATTTATGCCGGGACCATCACGTATAATAGTGGAGCTGGTCCAGCGGTTGTCAGCACCGATTCCAAGTTCGGGACGAAGTCCCTCTATTTCCCTGGCACCACATACAATGGCGCGGTTGGTCTCAGTCCGATTACGTTGACGGACCCCACGGCAGTAACCATTTCGGCGTGGGTCAAGTTCGCCACGTTGGATACTGTTCCACGCACCATTGTATCATTGTTCAATGCGACGGATTCCATTAAACTCGCGGCGACGGCGACCAATTACCAGATTATTAGAGGTACAACTACATACACTGTGCCGATTGCGCCGACGACGGGTACATGGACGCATTTGGTGGCGAGCACAGAAAGAGGCACGGCAAACGCGGATTTATACCGACTACGAATTAATAAACAAGAATCGTATTTGAATCAAACCGCGGTTGTGTCTCCCGCGTTTTCAACATACACCAAATCCGCGGTGGGGTCTAGTACGAGTGCGGAAGGCACTGTTTCGGCCTTTTATGTTGCCGTTGGACAAGGTACAAACAGTATTGCGACGAGTACGGATGGGGTTGTCTGGACCGGACGAGGCAGTTCCATTTTTTCTAGTTATGGATATAACGTTGCTTATGGCAATGGACTATGGGTTGCTGTTGGTGCCGGTACTAACAGTATTGCGACGAGTCCCGATGGGATTACTTGGACTGGTCTTGGGAAAAGCATTTTTACTGTTGAAGGAGTAGGTGTCGCTTTTAATAATGGACTCTGGGTTGCGGTTGGAGGTGGTACAAACAGTATTGCGACGAGTCCCGATGGAATTACTTGGACCGGTCGTACGGGTAAAACCATTTTTTCTACTAGCGGATACGGTGTTGCTTTTGGTAATGGACTTTGGGTTGCCGTCGGACAAGGTACAAATAGCATTGCAACAAGTCCAGATGGGATTACTTGGACCGGACGGGGTGCCATTTTTTCTAGTTACGGATGGGGTGTTGCTTATGGTAATGGACTCTGGGTTGCCGTTGGTGGAGGTACAAATACCATTTCGACAAGTCCAGATGGGATTGTATGGACCGGTCGAGGAGCCATTTTTTCTACTTATGGACAGGGAGTTGCTTATGCCAATGGACTCTGGGTTGCCGTTGGAGATGGTCCAAACAGCATTGCGACAAGTCCCGATGGAATTACATGGACTGGTCGCACGGGTACTTCCATTTTTTCTAATTACGGATGGAGTGTCATTTTTAATAATGAACTCTGGGTTGCTGTTGGACTAGGTACAACAAACAGCATTGCGACAAGTCCCGATGGAATTACTTGGACCGGTCGGGGTCTAACCACTTTATCTAGTCAGGGAGTAGGTGTCGCCGGCACTGTAAGTTATTCCACTAAACCCACGACGGTACAGTATGTTGCCGTTGGTTCAGCTACTAATAGCATCGCGACGAGTACGGATGGGGTTATATGGACTGGACGTGGCAGTTCCATTTTTTCTATTTCTGCACGTAACGTTGCTTATGGCAATGGACGATGGGTTGCCGTTGGTAATGGTACTACAAATAGCATCGCAACGAGTACGGATGGAATTACTTGGACTGGTCTTGGGAAAAGCATTTTTAATTTAGAAGGATTGGGTGTCGCTTTTAATAATGGACTCTGGGTTGCCACTGGAAGCGGTACACATAAAATTGCGACAAGTCCAGATGGGATTACTTGGACCGGCCGTGGATCAACAGTTTTTACAACTAACGGATTCGGTGTTGCTTATGGCAATGGACTCTGGGTTGCCGTTGGTTATGGTACAAACAGCATTGCTACTTCAACTGATGGAATTAATTGGACCGGCCGTGGATCAACAGTTTTTACAACTACCGGATACAGCGTTGCTTTTGGAAATGGACTCTGGGTTGCCGTTGGTTCAGGTACAAATAGCATTGCTACTTCAACCGATGGAATCAATTGGACTGGTCGCGGAGCCATTTTTTCTAGTTACGGATTGGGTGTTGCTTATGGTAATGGACTCTGGGTTGCCGTTGGAAGCGGTGGAAACAGCATTGCGACGAGTACCGATGGAATTACATGGACTGGTCGCACGGGTACAAGCATTTTTTCTGCTCAGGGATACAGTGTAGCTTATAATAATGGACTCTGGGTTGCTGTTGGTAATGGTACTAACAGTATTGCGACGAGTCCCGATGGGATTACTTGGACTGGTCGTGGTACAAGCGTGATTACTGATTGTTATGGTGTCGCCACTACAGGTATGTCCAATCAAGAAATAGTTTCAAACATCAACACCAACAAGATGGACGGCTACATTGACGATCTGCGCATATACAACTCGTCTTTTTCCACATCACAAATATCACAGCTCTTTGACGGCCGCAATGACCCCAGCACATTGGTATCACATTATACGTTTGACACAGAGTCGCGAAATGTCGCCGGAAACTTGTTTGCCAATTATGGGTCGGGCGGGGCCAATTACGACGCCGTTCTCGGAAACACTGCGCTTTTCACTACGTCGGGTGAGCGTATGGGCTCGGGGTGCCTCACTTTCCCCAGCACCAGTTATAGTGGAAATGTCCGACTTGGACCGGTCTCTCTCGTGGATGCCAGTGCCGTAAGTATTGCGACGTGGGTTAATTTTGCGTCTTTGGACGCGACCCCACGCACGGTCATCTCGCTTGGCAACACGGCGGCATCAAATAGTATTAGTGTCAGAGCGACGAGCACTAATTATCAAGTGGTTTCTAAGACTTTTATTGAGAAGTTGTTTGTTGCCGTTGGTTCAGGTACAAACAGTATTGCGACAAGCCCTGACGGGATTGTATGGACCGGACGGGCAAATACTAATATTTTTTCTACTGGAAACAAGGTTGCTTATGGAAATGGACTGTGGGTTGCCGTTGGTGGAGGTACAAACAGTATTGCGACGAGTCCAGATGGGATTGTATGGACCGGACGGGGACCCGTTTTTTCTACCGGATACGGTGTTGCTTATGGTAATGGACTCTGGGTTGCCGTTGGACAAGGTACAAACCGTATTGCGACGTCAACAAATGGAATTAACTGGACCGGACGTGGTACAGGTATTTTTACTGCTGAGGTATACGATGTAGCCTATGGAAATGGACTCTGGGTTGCCGCTGGAGCCGGTACAAACAAAATTGCGACAAGTCCGGATGGAATTACTTGGACTGGTCGGGGAGACGTTTTTCTTTTTTGGGGAAACAAGGTTGCTTATGGAAATGGACTCTGGGTTGCCGTTGGTAATGGTACAAACAAAATTGCGACAAGTCCCGATGGGATTACTTGGACTGGTCGCACGGGTACTTCCATTATTGCTAGTTCAGGACAGGGTGTAGCATATGCTAACGGACTCTGGGTTGCCGTTGGTGGTAGTTATGGTAATACAATTGCGACGAGTCCAGATGGGATTGTCTGGACCGGTCGTGGAAACATTTTTTATACTTACGGGCAAGGTGTAGCATATGACAATGGACTCTGGGTTGCCGTTGGTGATGGTTCAAACAGTATTGCGACGAGTCCGGATGGAATTACTTGGACCGGTCGCACGGGTACTTCCATTTTTTCTACTTATGGATGGGGTGTTGCTTATGGTGTTACTAATTACACTGAAGAGAGGATTGCCCAAACTCCTGCTTTGTATGTTGCCGTTGGTTATAGTACAACAAATAGTATTGCGACGAGTCCGGATGGAATTACATGGACTGGTCGTACAGGTTTAACCATTTTTTCTAATGCTGGATACAATGTTGCTTTTAATAATGGACTCTGGATTGCCGTTGGTACAGGTACAAACGGCATTGCGACAAGTCCAGATGGGATTACTTGGACGGGTAGGGGTACTTCCATTTTTTCTAGTGGATACGGTATTGCTTATGCCAATGGACTCTGGGTTGCTGTTGGAGATGGTACAAACAGCATTGCGACGAGTACCAATGGAACCGCATGGACCGGTAGGGGTACTTCTATTTTTACTTACGGACTTGGTGTTGCTTTTGGCAATGGACTCTGGGTTGCCGTTGGTTATGGTTTAAACACTATTGCGACAAGTCCCGATGGTATTGTATGGACAGGTCGGGGTACAAGCATTTTTACTACACAATCATTCAATGTAGCATATGGAAATGGACTCTGGGTTGCCGTTGGATACAGTACAAACAGCATTGCGACAAGCGTTGATGGAATTACTTGGACTGGTAGGGGTACTTCTATTTTTTCTACTTGGGGTTATGGTGTAGCATATGGAAATGGACTCTGGGTTGCCGTTGGACAAGGTACAAACAGCATTGCGACGAGTCCAGATGGGGTTAATTGGACGGGTAGGGGTACTTCCATTTTTTCTAGTGGATACGGTATTGCTTATGCCAATGGACTCTGGGTTGCCGTTGGTTCAGGTACAAACGGTATTGCGACGAGTCCAGATGGGGTTAATTGGACCGGTCGTGGTACAAGTGTGCTTATTGATGGAAAAGGTGTTGCTTTTGGCAATACCCCCGGCACCAATACTTGGAACCTAGTTGTTGCTACGGTATCGAACGTCACACCTAGAACTTGGAGTCTTTCCATCAATGGTTCTACCACGTCTTTTACTACCGATACAACATCAGCACCTTTGCCCGCCGTCAATCTAGCGTCTCTCTACGACAATAACGGCGCGGGCTACGACACCGGTACAAACAACAATAAGATGCACGGCTTGATTGACGACACGCGTATTTACAACCGCGCACTAACAACAACCGAAATCGGGTCCCTCTACAATACCGCCACCACTTTTTATACCGAGACCAGTCAAAACGTCGGCACTGCAACGGACATCTCCGTGACTTATTTCACGCTGAAATCTTTCACCGGTATGACCGGGCCCAGCAATGGACAAACGGGTCCCTCTGGTCAAACTGGACCCAAGGGTATTTTGGTGTCTGGTGAGACCGGTATAACCGGCGCAACCGGTCCTTCCGGTGCTACGGGTCCTCTCGGTTTCACGGGTCCATCTGGTCCCGCCGGTTCTCAGGGCTCCACCGGTCACAGTGTGGGGACCGGTCGCACTGGAACCACCGGTCCCACGGGTCCAGCAACCGATGGTAAAATTGGCGAAACCGGCCGCACGGGTCAAACCGGTCAAACCGGTCCCATTGGTCAGACTGGCCCGGAAGGGCTTTCTTCCAAGGGCTCCACAGGTCGCACTGGTCAAACCGGCCAAACCGGCCAAACCGGCGACACCGGCAATACCGGCGCAGATGGTCCAGTCGGCCGTATCGGCACTGTGGTTGGTCGCACAGGTGAAACTGGCGCACAAGGCAATCCGGGATTTGTAGGTGAGACAGGACGCACTGGTCCCACTGGCCTAACTGGCCCCACTGGACAACGAGGGCCCGGATTTGACGGTGATATGGGCAACACTGGCCCCACTGGACCCACTGGGCCTGCGGGTTTTGGCGGCGACACTGGTATAACTGGCCCTACAGGCCCCTACGGGGCAACAGGGACCTACGGCCCCGTAGGGGCGACAGGCAAAACTGGTATCACTGGCCCTACGGGACCCACTGGCTTGTGGGGCCCCACAGGTCCCAATGGCTCCATAGGAACCACCGGTCAAACTGGCACCACGGGGTATCGTGGTCCAACAGGGTCCCTTGGTTGTACGGGTCGCCTCGGCCACATCAATATGTCCGCCGTACCCCCCAAGCAATACGTCTTCCAAGACACGATGCAACACAGTCGCCAGCTCTATTCCAAGGCAATCACGCTCAATTCGTATTCCGTCCCCGATACTGCGATAACGGCCTCTATCCAGAACGACGGGCTCCGTCTGAACACCGATGTTGTCTATACATTCGGCAAGAATCGCCAGCCCGTGTATTTGGCTCTCGTCGGCAACGCCACCGTCTACGGCAAATCCGTGTCTCGCAACCTCTCTACATGGTCCCCGATAATAGACGCCTCTTCCACCGCTTTGTCGCGCGTGGTCTGGGACGGCATCAAGTGGATAATCACTTCCACCGCCACGCATTCCATTTCCACGACCTATGACCAGGTCACGTATCGCCGATACACGGTCCCTAACGAATACGCCTCCATCGGATTTAATTGTCGCACGAACCAGTATGTCGCCATCGGCAATTCGGGGCTCTATACCAGTTTTGATTCTATAAACTGGACGTCCAATGCGTCGGGCACGGCGCTCATCAACAATGCCTCTAACTACCACAATGGCAAGGTGGTGTGGAACGGGGCCATCTGGGTGGTCGCCGGCAACGGCGGCGTCAATTCGCTCTTATACAGTGAAGACGGCATCAATTGGTACAGTGCGGGTTCCGGCATCTTTGATTCTGGATACGGGTCTTTTGACGTCGCGTGGTCGGGGTCCGTGTGGGTGGCAGTGGGCGCCCCCGCCGGCAATCGCGAAGCCGTCGCGTGGAGCAGGGATGGCCGGTCTTGGACGACGGTCGCTCTGGACCAAACCATCATCAAGAGCAAGAACAACGCGGTCTACGATTCAAACAAGCCCGTAAGCATTGAATGGGACGGCATCGCGTTCGTCTTGACGTTGGATTACCGCGTCAGTGCTGGCAACCACAACTATATTGTGAGTTATGACGGTATCAACTGGTCGCACACCCAGGGCACCATCATTTATAGCGCGAATATTGCCAAATGGACGGGTTCTAATTTTGTGATTGCAGGAGAAGACCCCGTGAATAGTATTTTGATAAAACAGAATGGTGGGTATGCCGATTGGCACACCTCTCACGCCCCGTACAATTCCACGGTGTATGACATAGAGGCGAATACCGAGTTCCAGAATATCATTGTGTTTCCGCGAACCTTGGTTTTGGCGGGTAAAAGTCATAGCCACGACGGCGGCGCGACTTGGAGCGACGCGAGTGGCAACTTAGGGTCTTTGTTGGCCACGGTCTTAACTGTGGGGACAAATGGTCGGCGGTGGATAGCCGGAGGCATAAGTACCGTAGGAGGCACAAGTCAAAACACCCTGGCGTATAGTCGCGATGGTCTCACGTGGCTCGGCGGCGGTGCCGACATCTTCACCACAAGTTGCGCGCGGGTTGTCGCCGGGTCTTATGGTTTATTGGCACCCTTTAAATCAATCGCTCCGGAGAGAGGCTTAGATTGGTTTGGCCCCTTCAATTCCTACGGCGCAATCTGGGTCGCCGTGGGTTCCGGCGGCAATTCGCTCGCTTACAGTTACGATGGCATTTACTGGCGCGGATTAGGAACAACCTTTTTTACAGAAGGCACTGCCTTGGCTTACAATGATGGTCGTTGGCTCGCCGGCGGTTCAACTGGCTCGGCATACAGTACTGACGGCGTTGTATGGACAGCAACTAGTCTCACCGGCGTGATAGATGCCATTTGGTCCGGCTCCTTCTGGCTCGCTGCTTGCTCAACGGGGTTATTCACGAGTGGCGACACGGTCGCGTGGTCTCCGACTACGGCCCTGGCCTCGGTTACTATTTCTGGTCTCGGTACGCACAACAACTACGTGTTCGCTTTATCAACCGGTATCCTCTACATCAGTCAGGGGGACCTTGGCACCTGGACGAGCCATTCATTCGGCGGCGCAACGCCTGTCACCGGATTTGCGTATACCGGCACCGAATACTTGTTCTCCTCTGGCACCAACATTTATAGGACGAGTGACCTGATTACTTGGACAACCACGGCACTGTCGTCAGCTGCCGCCTCTATTACCATCAACAATTCATCCTCTGGCACGGCCATTGTCAAACCGATGATTGTCGCCTGTTCTGACAGCACGTACAATACGCTCGGGTACAGTTACGACGGCGTCCAGTGGTACGGATGCGGCAACTCGGTTCTCCAAACGCGCGCCAATCACGCGGCGTGGAACGGCTCTATCTGGGTCGCCGTGGGGCTCTCCGTTGGCACCTGGTTTGCTGTAAGTCGCGACGGCATCCACTGGCAGCAACAAACGGACACCATATTCGTAGAGGGATACCAAGTCGCGTGGAATGGCGAGATGTGGGTCGCGGTGGGCGAAGGTGCCGCGCATTCTATTGCCACGAGTACCGATGGAATCTTGTGGAGAGGGGTCGCTGGTTCTAAGGGATTGTTTTCAACAAGAGGCACATCGGTTAGTTGGACGGGCGGACAATGGGTCGCCTACGGCTCTCCCGCGGCCACGGCGACGAGTGTAGATGGGCGAATATGGACAAGCAGCTCCTACATCGTTGGAGATGTGAGCAGTGTGATAATCTCGGGCTCTTATAATTCCTCTACAGGAACGGCGACCAACGCATATGACAAACTGGCGGCAACTACGTGGTCATCGGATTCGGGTGTTTATAACGGCTCGGGTTACACGGGTACAGCAAGTCTGGGTGGCGTTGCCGGCGAATGGCTCCAGGTAGCACTTGGGTCGGCAGCGGTTGTGAAGTATTACTCAGTGTGTGGTCCAGCGAGCAACCAGTTCCCCAAGGCCTGGACACTGCTTGGGTCAAACGACGGAACAAACTGGACGACCCTGGATGTCCAAGACTTGAGTATGTCGACCCCTCCCTTCGGGCTAGCGCCCTCTCTCATCTTCTCTACAACAAACATCGTGGCATATTCATATTACGCGATCGTGTTTCAAAAGACAACCGGTGGTTCGGCGGTCTCTATTTCAACACATGACTTGTTCGCGCCTTCCACGGCGGCGTTGTCCAAGTATCACCGCGTCATAAGTACGAAAAAATACGTGGCCGCTACGGTTTCCACGGGATATTCTACGTTGATGTATTATAGAGGATTTGATTCGGGCCAACTCAACGGCCAAACACAGAATACCGGATTTGCGGATCCAAATATCCAGCTGTCGTCGTACACGTATAATGGGCAATACAGTTTGATAACGGACTTCTCCAATTCTGCCGTTTACTACAACACGGACTTTTCTCAAAATCAACCGTCAGGCATAAATCTTCCTACAACTATCGGAAACAAACACACATCGTGCTACAACGGCGCCTTCTTCTTTGTAGGAGGCAGCGGCACGACGCGAATCCTCTATGCCCACGAGAGCGATTTGACGGCGTGGTATAGCACGGCCAACGCCGACACGGTATTTGGTGGAGGCGCAATCCTCTCTCTGGTCTCTAATCCAGGACTTGGGTTTGTGGTTTCGCCGAACACGGTGTTCTTGACGCCGGGAGACAAGTTGTCCATCGCGGCGCCGAGGTTTTATGACGAAAATGTAGAGAGGCGTGGGGCGACATTCACTGTATCACTAGTGTAAAGGGTCCCGAAGGGACCCGACTTACCCCTTACATAATAGTGTGCAGAAGGGTTGGTCGCTTACAGCTTATCCTCTCTCTACTATATAGCAATGTCATTTAGTGATTACATCAAGATGAAGGCCCTCAAGCAAACGAAGAATCTACACCGCGTGGGCGCAAACATCACATTTTTATCAAGCGCCGACCTAGCACAGCACAAACGTATTTGTACAATCTTGGATACAGAGGAGCGCGACGAATACGGGGATGTCATTGGGAAGAACATGTTCAATATCCCGATTACAAATGATATGTCGGGTTGTTTGCCGAATACGTACAAAGGCACCTCAACGACGCCTGTTATCAATTCTACGCCGCGATTCACGACGCAAAATGTGAAGCTGTCCAAGAACAAGCCGGTCTTCTAGACCTTTTTACCTTTCAAACGCCGATTTATCGGTTAAAAGGTGTAAATAAATACAAACAATCTTTTGTATTTGTTCAATATATAAATGCCCTATACGATTCGCAAAGTGAGAGGCCGACCCTGTTATCGCGTGAAAAACCGCAAGACCAAGCGTGTTCTCGCCAAATGTACGAGCAAAACGAAGGCAAAAAAACAGGTGCGATTGCTTCACGCGATTGACAACAATCCGGACTTCCAACTGAGGACTGTTGCTTAGAGGCCCAGACGGTTAAGACCTTTAAGAGTCCCTAGGCCAAAGCCACAATCATCTCAGAAAACTCCGGTTCATCAATCACAATATCAAAATAGAGGTTCAGAAAGCACCGCAAACAAACGAGCACATCTACAATGGCATTGTGTAAATTGGCGGGCGTGGTGGCAAAGAGATGCCGATGTAATTCCAGAAGCGTCGGCCATTTGGCATAGGGTTTGCGTCCGGGTTGCTCCACCATAATATTACAAACGTGGACGCTCGCCATCATCGTACAAATCTGTAATCTTCCACATTTGGCATCGTGTACTTTATCAAAGAGTGTAAAATCGCCGATTCGCAGTTCTTGCTGGTTTCGTTCAATTTCAATGCGAACCATTTCCGAGTCAAAACGGTAGTTGTGCGCGACCACGTGATTGGCTTTCTTGTAGAGGCGCTCAAATTGGATGAGTGCCTCCACGATGGGGATGCCTTGTGTATCACACATTTCGCGCGTAATGCCGGTGAGTTCGGTGATTTTGGGGGAAATGACGACATTGGGTCCAACTGAGATGTAGTAGTTGTGGGATTCGGTGACGGCGCGCCTCTCTACATCATAGAGGATGAAACTAAATTGGATAATGTGGGGCTTGGGCTCAGGTGAACCGGCCTTGGGCAAGAGACCCGTGGTCTCTACATCAAATACGAGAATTAGTGACATTATTTATAAGGGGAAAAGTAATTATATTGTTTTGGTTGGTAACAAGAAAATAATTCAATTTTATGGCCCCTTTGGGGCCATAAAACAGTCCGGTCTTAAAACCCTGCGGGTTATAAAGACCAAACAATTTTTCAAACGATGATAATGTATACATTATCATCGTTTGAAAAACACTTTGTCAGTTGAACCCCTCCATCCCTTCGGGAGGGAGGGTTATACAACTGCCAAACAATTTTCCTTGGCGATGGATACTCCATCCGCAAAAAATTGAATAAATAGAATAGAATAGAATAGAACATAATTAGAATACACCACAATACTATAATTATACAAAATGAACAGTCTCAATTACATCGGAAGCAAACGAACATTATTTGACACCATATTGGAAAAATGCCTTCAAAATATCCCAAACATAGAGGCGTTGTCGTTTATGGATTTATTCGCCGGAACAGGATTCGTCGGATTCAATATCCAGCCCCATTGTCGCCAGACATACGCAAATGACCTAGAATATTACAGTTTCGTGATTAACCAAGCCCTCCATTGTTGTAATTACACCGACCAAATCCGCGACACCATAGAGGCGCTCAATCAATTGCCCGGCGTTCGCGGTCTAATCTATCAAAACTTTTCGAACCACGCAGATTGTGAACGTATGTTCTTCACAAATATAAACGCAATGAAATGCGACGCAATAAGGCAGCATATTCAAAAACTTCACGATTCGGGCTCCATTGACCAACCAACCTTCTATTTCTTGGTCGCCTCTCTTCTAGTGAGCGTGGATAAGGTCGCAAATACATCTTGCGTATATGGCGCCTATTTGAAATCGTTCAAGACGTCTGCCGAAAAAACGTTTATCCTTCTACCAATCCATATGCGGAACACAATCCACGTTGCCGAAAACCGCGTATTCAATGCGAAAGCGGAGGACATTGGTTCAGCCGGCGCAGATATCGTGTATATGGACCCGCCCTACAACAATCGCCAATATAGTGCCAATTATTCACCTCTCAATTACATAGCAAAATATGACGAAACCACTGAACTCACCGGAAAGACGGGATTAATCGGCGGATACAATCGCAGTTCGTTTTGTAAAAAAGGCGAAGTAATAGAGGCATTCAAAAAAATGATAGAAAACATCCAGGCAAAGCATTTGATTATGTCTTATAACAACGAAGGGATTATGGAGTACGACACATTGAAAAAAATCCTGGAATCTAAAGGGAAACTGAAACTCTATAAAATCCCCTATAAGAAGTTCAAGGCACAAATGTCAGTGGATGGCGAAAGCGTCTATGAATATCTGTGGTTTGTGGAGGTAGGGGTTAGCGGACCTACTGAGGAATATGTGGTATAGACGCCGCAATCATAGCGTCCCGTTTTTTCATAAACTCAACCGGGTCGTACCAATAGGTTCCCACCATCGCATTGGGGTCATTCGGGTCGTATTTTTCATCACCCTCTACAAAGTCAATGGAATGTGACGGGATTTTGGTCGTGGGATAACGCCGACCATTTTCGGTTTGCCATTTATATGTTTGTCGCTTCTGGTCATTACAGTGTTTACATAGAGGCTGGAAATCTTCCACACGTTGCGTTTTGGTGGAAAGCACACGCGGGTCATTGTACAATCCATTTTTGTGGTCAATTTCGGGGTTTCCAGTGCCGCAAACAACGCATACGGAATCCTTGAACGCCGTTTTGATATCTGCCCGGATTGCCCGACTACCCGATGCGTTATTATAGGGTCCGATGATTTTGATTAGTGTGATGCTGATGCCAGGTTGTTTCACAAAATCCGCAGGTAAAACGACGCGGGCCTTGTCTTCTTCGCTACAATTTCGGGAAGGTATCATTTTGCCATTTTTCTTAACAGTAACAAATTTGTATTTTTTTCCTAATTGGCTTTCTCGGCACCAGCTCCCTCCATTTCCAAGCTGCAGTGACGCATATTCGCCAACGAACTCGTTGACATTCACGAACCTGGTTTCGTTATCATAATTTCCGAGTTTTTTGAACAATTCAATTTTAGAGGATTTTGGCATTGTATGGAATATTGTTTGAGTTATTTGTAAACTATTTTGGGTTATATATTTACATCAAAAATGTTTTGTAAAAAGATTTCAATTTTTTATAAACTATCAAACACAAAATTGGATAACCTAAAATAATGATTGACCAAAATTGATACAAAGATAAAGCCTCTCTTCTTTATTAATGAACCCGGTCAGCGCCGAGCAGGCCCTTATTATCCACAATATAAAAACCGTCGGCGCAAATGTCATCGTGGATGCCGTCGCCGGTTCGGGGAAATCCACCACCATTCTGTCTTTGGCCCGGGCCCTCCCCAAACATAAAATCATCCAGCTCACCTACAACTCCATGTTGCGGTGCGAAATCAAGCAGAAAACCGAGGAGCTCCACATTGACAACCTGGACGTTCATACATACCACAGTCTCTCCGTCAAATACTATTACCCCTCCGCCTACACGGACACCGGCATCCGCCACATCATGAAAACAAAAATGCCTCCTCGCGTCCATATTCCGCGCAAAAACATCATCGTGGTGGACGAGGCCCAGGATATGACGCCTCTCTATTTCCACCTCATTCGCAAGTTCGCCACGGATATGGGCCATCCATTCCAGCTCGTGGTTCTCGGCGACTTCATGCAGGGCCTCTACGAGTTCAAGGGCGCCGACACGCGGTTTCTGACGATGGCCGCAAAGATATGGGCGTCTCATCCCGGGCTCAAGACCCAGCAATTTGAGCACTGTACGCTCCAGACTTCGTATCGCATCACCGACCAAATGTCGGCATTCATCAACGACGCGATGTTGGGCGAAGAACGTCTCAAATCTTGTAGAGAGGGCGAGCACTCCGTCTATTATTTCCGCAATTCGCGCCGAAACCTGGAGAGTCTCGTGGTGTTCCATATTCGCAAATTGTTGGAGGGCGGCGCGCACCCGGGCGACTTCTTCATTCTCGGCGCGTCGGTGAAAGGGCCCAATAGCCAGATTCGGAAAATGGAGAACATTCTCGTGAAACACGGCATCCCGTGCCACGTCCCGATGTTTGAATCCGATATCATTGACGAAAAAGTGGTACAGCGAAAGCTGGTCTTCTCTACATTCCATAGTGTGAAAGGCCGCCAGCGCCCCTATGTCTTTGTCCTCGGGTTTGACCAAGGGTATATGGACTTTTACGGGCGCGCAATGTCGCAGACGCAGTGTCCGAGCACCCTCTATGTCGCCACGACGCGCGCCACCGCGGGGCTCTTTTTATTGGAGCGCGACGAGTTTGTGTCCGACCGCCCGCTCCAGTTTCTGAAAATGGACCATTTCGCGATGAAACAACAAGACTACGTGGAGTTCAAGGGGCTGCCGATGATACCGGGACGTCCTCCTGCAGGGAGGGAGTCCGCAGCAGAAGAGAGCACCATCAAGAAACACTATGTCACACCCACAGAACTCATCAAGTTTGTCCAGGAGTCGGTGTTAGAGGCCATCACGCCGACCTTGACCGAGCTCTTTCTCATTGTGAAACCCGCGTCCATAGACCTGGAAATCCCCTCGGTTGTAGAGACCTCCGACGGATTTTACGAAGAAGTGAGCGACCTCAATGGGCTGGCAATTCCCGCGATGTACTACGACCATTTATTGGGCGCCGAAGAAACCAATGTGTTGTATGACAATGTGATGCGGTTTATTGACGAGATGAACGACTGGGAACACACGTATTTGCGCGAGGTCGCATCGCAACTGCCCGCGACCTTTACGACGCCCAGCGACTATTTGTTTTTAGCGAATGTTTATACGGCGTTCAATGAGAGGCTGTATTTCAAACTGCGCCAGATTGCGCCGGCCGATTACAAATGGATAACACCGGCGATGATGGACAAGTGTAAATCCCGGCTGAACCAGCAAGTTGGCAAAGAATGCGCCGATTCAAAACCTCTCATTGAGAAGGTCATCATCCATCAGTCCCAAGAAATGGAACACGAGAGGTTGGATGCGTTGTTGGCCGAGTATTTTGACGAGTCGGTGCGGTTTCGGTTCACGGCGCGGACGGACATCATCACGGCGAAAACGGTGTGGGAAATCAAATGCGTTCGGGAAATCACGATGGACCACAAACTCCAGGTGGTGATTTATGCATGGATTTACCAGATATTGAATCCGGAGACGCCGCGCGCGTTTCGGGTGTTCAATGTGAATACCAATGAGTTGCTGGAATTGCGGGCGTCGTTTGCACAGCTCAATTTCATCGTGGTGTCGCTGCTCCAGGGAAAATACCAGGAAGTTAGTACGAAAACGGATGAGGAGTTTTTGGCGAGCTGCACACCCTAGGGAGCACGGAATAAGTACTTCCAGAAATGCAGGCACATTTCAGGAACAGCATGCGCATTTAGACCATTGAAGATTTGAAACGGTGTAAATGACTGCCACTTCAAAGGTGTAACAGCTCTTTAGGAAAATAATTGTAGGCAAATAATGTATAGAAATGGGTGATACTATTGCGAATAGAAAGATGCAAGATATGATTGAAGCGGCAAAAGCGGGGGATGAATATTCTAAAATGATGTTAGAGGGAATGGCCGAAGAAAGACATCGCGAAGAAAACCCAGAATATTATAAGCGTGTTGTTTATAACCCAGGTTATAGCGGACTACGGGACGTTCACCGTAATGACGTAACAAATCGTTTTATAGATGGTGAGAAAACAAGAATAAATGATGAGCTTGACGCAATGCGCACATCAAGTTCTAGCAACAGCCAACCAGTAGTAGGTGAAAAGGCTACACGAACAAAAACCCCAACTAAGGAAGAACAACAACTGGCAAAATTAGAACAAATTGCGAATCAAAAAAATATAGAAATTAAAAGGTTGCCCGGTAACAGCTATAGAGTATTTCAAAACAAAACCCTTATTGCGACAATGGCTGGTATTGGATTTCTTATAATATTTTTAATGGGATTATTGTTTCCAAAAATGAAACATTCCGATAGTCAACATGCTGGCGCTTCGCGCAAGAGCAAAAAGTCTTCTCGCAGAAACCGCAAATAAGGACCTTTTCACTTTCCTCTATAAATATCATATTCACGTATGATATATATGAAACTCTTCTACTACGTCTGTATCACATTCGCCCTGGCATTTGCGGCGCAATATTGGATTATTAGCTACATCACGTCGCGGAATCCGCAAAACAGTCGCGGCAAGTTCTATTTGTCCGCGTTCTTTGCCTCTATGATGGGTATTCTGGAAGTGATGATTTACGATTCGTATCGCGACTCGGTGAGTCTGTTTTACTACGTGGGTCTCGGTCTTCTTGCTTATGGCATGATTTTCGCATACAATACGCAAATGGGTGTGGCCGACGACGACTACTTGAAACAAATGCTTGAACACCAGTCGCGGGATATTTTGTTGGCCGACCGTATCATAAAAAACACCGAGAGTCAGTCCGTTAGAACCATTGCGACCAATATATTGAATCGGCGAAAGCGCGATGTGGATATGATGACGAAAATGTTGGCGGACTTGACCATTATTGATACTAAGGCTCCGATTACCGGGAAAAAACTATTTACCAAGGAGACGTATGCTGTATAACGTCAGTACTCGTATAACGTCAGTACTCGTATAACGTCAGTACTCGTATAACGTCAGTACTCGTATAACGTCAGTACTCGTATAACGTCAGTACTCGTATAACGTCAGTACTCGTATAACGTCAGTTAGACCCTTGTCCCTTAGGGGACGCTTCTCCCTTAGGGGGTCGCTTAGGGAGTTGCTTCCCCTTAGGGGGGTTGCTTACAGTCGCTTCCCCAAAAGGGAGTCGCTTAGACCTCATCCTCGCTGTCATCATCATCCACATGGTTTGAGTATTCCGAGCAAATGGAGACATTGTCCAAATCAACATCTTCGCCCTCTTCTTTGAGTTTCCGGCATTCATCCAAGGTCATATATATGCGGTTGATTCGTTCCTCATAGACAACCGTCTCAACAATTGGTGGTTCAATGATTCGCAGTTTTGATTTCTTATTTTTCGGCGCTTGAACCGCGACGACGGGGACATCTTTGGCAACTTGTGAGTATTGTATGGTGGTGGCGGTGGCAGCTATTTTTGCCGTCTTGGGATAACATAAGAGAGCGGGAAACTCTTCAATGGGTGGTACGGGGAGTTGCGGAAGGGGCGCTGCGACTTGTTGCTGGATGCGTGTTCCGCTGAATTGGTTTCGCTGCTGGGAATAAAGAGGGCGATTGTTGGTTCCAAATCCTCTATCGTTGCCTCTATCGTTGCCTCTATCATTGCCTCTATCATTATAGCTTCTATCACTATTGTTTCTATCACCATCACGAAATCGGTTTCGGTCGTTGGTGTTGGTTCTGAAGATGTTTGAGCTTGACATTTTTACGTATAATATATTGTTGTTTGTATTTATGTTTTCTTTTAAAAAGCTTTGAAAAAAATCAATTTTTTGGATATGGAATCTGTAAGATTCCATATCCAATAAACACCTTACCACGAAAACGTGCCGTTTTCGCAGTAAGCAATTTTTTGGATAGGCCCCGGAGGGGATAAGCGAAGCGACGCTTGGGTCGAACCTTCGGTTCTTTGGTCGAACCTTCGGTTCTTTGGTCGAACCTTCGGTTCTTTGGTCGAACCTTCGGTTCTTTGGTCGAACCTTCGGTTCTTACAGTCGCGGGCCCCCTCCTGTATGGAATGGGGGCACACTTTGGTCGAACCTTCGGTTCTTACAGTCGTGTCCCCTCCCGTAGAGAGGGGACACTTATACGCTGATTTTCTCAAAATTATTCCCATTCAGCAAAAACGGTCGTCCAAACTTATGTATCCCCGCCTGGCTCCACGCCTCTACAATATGCTCCGGCAACGACACATCATCTGCTCGATTGGTTATCAACACCACCTTAAGCTTTGACACTTCTTCCGGCGTCATATCTGTAAACAAAATCGCCTCCAACACCGCCGCAAACGCCCCATCCATATAATTGTCCGGAGTCCAAACGGCCGAAATAATCCGCCGCACCATCTCGCCAAACTCACAATTGTCCAAATCCACCCAATACGGTTTCGGCGAAAATGCCATCACGCGTTGTCCAAAAAGCGACTTCGCCGCGATTTCGCACCCCAGACCAATCGCCCGATACAAGCTCTGCGCGCCATTGTCATACATCGGCTGCGACACATCCACCAAGGGCACGTAATAAGCATATTCGCGACCGTCGCGCGCAATACGTTTTTTCCACTGGGCATTCATCTTCTCTATTTCCACCGGGTCTTGAATATGGAGCATTTTCTTCACGAGTTTCCACGAGGGAACGTCGCAGTAATAACCACGTTCGCTAATCGGAACACCATGGCGTTCCAGTGCCGCGCTACTGGCAAACTTGTGATTCACCGGCACGTTCTCCGGCACAATCTCTGCCCATTTGCCCGCGCACTCCTTGATTTCCGTCGTGTCCAAGAGCGTGTTGAACCGGCTCACCAATTTGCGATACTGCGCAGCGCACCGGTTTCGCGATGACGCCATCTGTTTGGACTCAGGGTCGGCGAATATCCACATATTCAGCAGTTTCTCAAACATCCAAGGGTATTTGCGTTCGCGGGGGACCCATTTGGCGGCATAAGAGATTGGTGCGTTCTTTTTCATACCTTCGCGGTCTTTCATCAGTTGATTGTTATAGAGGCCGAGAACGGGATGTATGATAGGGTCATCGCGACCCCGGGGCGAATGTGTGGCGACAAACGCCGCATAGGCGCGCACATCGCGCCACGACCCTACTTGGTTGTTGTCCCGGTATTCCATCATTTGATACAATAAAAACACGGCTTGTAGAGGGTATTTCTGTTGGAGGGTCCACAAATAAGAATAGGTGAGGTCGCGCAGGCCTCTCCCACCCTTAATCGCGCGACAATGTAAAATGGCGTCGGCGATGGTCTCTAGATAAGCATTGGACGACAAATCGTGGATGACGGATTCCATCTTGGGGTTCACGGGGAAAGCGGGGTCATAAGTTTCGTAGTGTTTCAAGTAGTAGATGCGGTCGTAAATCGGGGCATCGGGGTCGTAAAGAGATAGAGGCGCAGGATTCATCTATAATAATAATAATATAAATATCTCTATGCTATATTTGCCGAATCATTGAATGCCTCTATAAAATCGCAGATTTACGCCTATCAAATCGCAGATTTTATGTCGCAGATTCAGTCGTTCCTTTGCTCCTTATCCTTTAGGTCGTACCTTTACACCGATTAAATCGCAGATTAGGTCGTACCTTTACGCCGATTAAATCGCAGATTAGGTCGTACCTTTACGCCGTGTTTTATTATGTACTTCCTCCGAAAACCTCACCCTTTTCTTGGACCCCGCGGATACCTTGATGGCCGACCGAATGAGAGGCCTCTCTTTCATCAAAACCAGCAAATAATTCACCGGATGAAAAATGAAAATAGAGGGAGGCACATGAACATCGCGTATCACAGGAAACGTTTCCACAAAATTATATTCATTTGTTTTGCTCCTGGCATAATTATGCATATCGGTGGATTCCAGCCCCACATGGAAAAGCATCATTTCCTGAAACTTGTATTGTCGCTGTTTTTCAACCTTTTGTAAGAGGATGGATTCCCCAATAATGCGCGTATCTGGTTCACTACTGCTAAATAAATATTTCTCTACATCCACTTTGACAATAGAATCTGACAAATCAACGAAACAAAAATAGAGGTTTATATATTCTACGGGTTCGCGTTGATAATTTTTGTCGGCAGAGAGGAACCTCTCTTGCTCTTTTATCCATAACTCAGTGGGGTCCATATATTTGGTGGGTTCAAAACAAATATATGATTTTGCCGAAGGGTCCGAAGAGTCCGAAGGGGGCTTTTGACCCGTAGGGGCCCGAAGGGGTTCTTTGGGTCGCCCCCCCATAGGGGGGCTTACATAACGAAAGTGGTAGAATCCACAACATCCATCATTTGCGCCTTCTTCAGATTCCATTGTCGCGTTTGTTTCGGGTACAGCGAATTGAAATTAGAAATGCGCCCCACTTGAATAAACGACACACATTTGTCTTTACAAACACTCGTCTGTTTTTTCGGAGGAATAGAGGGAACACTGATTTCCGGAATGCTCTTTGCCGCTGTATTTGGTTTTTGAACAATCGCCGGTCCATCATAGTTATTTACCGGGCACGTGCCCGTTCGCCCCACCAAAATGCCATTCACTGTGGTCGGCTTCGCAATACCATTGCGAAATCGCGAGCACGCGCTCGTCGCCTCTGTTAATGCCACATTGTGTATATAGTGGTCATAGGACGTATGAACGTAGGCCGATTTATTGGCCGTCGCTGTCGGAATGCCATAGTTTTTTAGAATCTTAGATTTCTTCAATGCGATATAATCACCCGCCGACATTTTGCGTATATAACAAGGCGCGAAAAAACTTAAAGAAACCGGGGTATACATACCGGCTATGATGTTATACCAGTGAATATTTCCCTTATGGAAATCTTAGCCTGTATAACATCTTAACCAACACTGCATCATTCGTTGGTTAAGATGATGTATATTTGTCTCTAAACCGCATCCAATTAGTAAAATTAACAACAACAAAAACAGTACACAATGTTTACTGGAGACAGACCCAACCAACATATCCAAAATGGGTATAAAAAAATGAACTGTATTATAATAACAGCCACTGTTCTAAAACAAACTACCGTTCTAAAACAAACCCCGTTCTTAAAACTACCGTTCTTAAAACTATGCATAGCCCTACTGACTTAACCATCTATATTCCAAGAGTATCCGTATTGGTCCAGCGACAAAAGATTTTTGAAACATTCTCTAATTTACGGATTGGTTTTATTGACAAAATAATAGAACACCCGAGTAAAACCGATAACACTAGTAAGCGCGTGCTCGTGCGGTTTAAAACCTGGGTGGAGAATGAAAACTCCCATCTCATTATGGAACGATTTAACGATAACAAAGACATCAAAATCGTATACGACGACCCGTGGTTCTGGACCGCTTACAGATGGATAAACCAGCCATTATCCGAATAATGGCTCCGCTCGCTCTCCATTTTCTCTATCATACTTGAATAATTCACATTTTCAAGTTCGTCTTTGATTTTTTTTTTAGAATCAATGAGGAACTTTAGTCGCGACTTCTTCTCCTGGTCAATATTCGCACTATCAATATCAAACGCCAATTTGCGGATTTCGTATCTCACCGACGTGAGTCGTCTGGCCATTTTTTTGCGCTGGTCCTCTATCTTGTGTATTTGCGAAAAAATATCAATGGAGCAAATTTCGGGGAAGCGTCGCCGGATAGATGCCGACAATTCGGCATTGTTGTTTAGGTCTATGATTTTCACCTCGCTTTCGCGTATTTTTTCATACAACACGCGGTATTTTTCATACGAATAGGTGTTCACCGATTTAAAAAGCATCATCTCATTTTCCAGCCGATGATACGATGCCGACGTCTCGCAATATTTATGTATTGTGATATCAAAATTGCCGTATCGCGTGCCGACAGTGATACCGCTTATCAAAAATCCGAAAATACTTATCAGAATCAGCAGCCATTCGCCGCCATGTGATACCATAATCGGCAAAACGGTCATTGACCCCGAGAGGAGAAACGACGCAACATATAATAAACATCGGTAGTTTTGGACACGAACTGCCGAATACTGGAATAGCTGAGACTTTGAATTGAGGTACACGACGACGACGTCCAGCTCATTGAGCAAGTCAGTTTGCGACATCGTTTGTTCGCAGTCGCTCCCGCTGTCACTGCTGCTGCCATAATTGGTGCCTTCCTCTACATCTATCGGTACATCCTCTATCACAATCTCGGGTGCGGTCTGCATATATATTAGCACCGTAAAATTGATTTTATTTTGTTTGTTATTTACAAACAAACATCAAACACCAAAAATGGAATCCGCATTTGTCGCCGAATTAGAAGAAAAAATCCGGCGCAAAATCGTCCGGCAAAAACGCATCAACACGATTCACAAACTCAACAAGATTCCTCAGCGCCAATACATCATGACATCGCGATTCAACGACCGGACCTACGCCGAGATGAAGGCCTATTGCCAGACCACCAAAGCGATTAAAAGCATTTACGGGGTCCCGCGCGAAATAACCAGCCACGTGAGCCGCGACGCAATCTTGTTCGTGCTTGAAATGAACAACGAGACAAATCGCGTAGATGGGATTGGGATGGTTCGTAACCAGGCGTTTCCAAAGCGGCACGGCGTCTATGAGAACGACGCCTACAATATGTATTCGTATGTCGGAAAGCTACATATTGACCGCGAAGATATGGACGAAGACGAAGACGAGTTTATGGAAGTCTTTGATATCCTCTGTTTCAAGGGCTGCCGACACCAAAAGCGGTGCCAAGGAATCACGCGTTTCCCCGTGGATTTGTTGGAGAAGTTCCGCGAGAAACTGGATTTAACCGACTACATCAGCAAAATGTTCAAGAAAAGAATTGAACAGAACAAAACATAAATGATTTTCTGTATATTATATAAATGTCATATGACATCAATCAATATTCGGATGAACAATGCTTTGAAGTACTGGGGTTAAATAATCCCAGCGACCGCGAATTGGAAATGAAAATATTACAACAGATGGACAAATACGAGGAGAAATCCAAGCGCCTCTATCGGTTCTTTGAGCAAATGTATGACCGGTTTTTTGATGGTCAAAGTGAAGCAGAAGAAGCGGAAGACGTTGAAGAAGGTTTTACCACAAGAGTAGAGAATGGCCGAACTGTGGTTGTCACCGACCAAAATGAAAATACTCAGCAATCCCGCGCGGGTGGTTCCGCGCAAATATCCGACGCGTTGCCTTCGGATGTGGCAGCAACTGGTAGCGTCAGTGTGAAAAAAATAGACGACCGTGTTATAAAAACCGCCGATACGCGCTTGGTCGACTATGTGAAAGACCCCCTCAAACTCAACCCTACATCACAGAAGACGATTTTCAAAATGATATCCATTGACAGCCAGTATCGCGAAGATTCGCAAAACACCAGCGCCACCAACTTCGCGTTGAATTTATCGGAGTCCCTCTCCAATGTGATTTCAATGAAACTCTATTCGGTCCAGATTCCCTATACCTGGTACACCATCAACAACAACTTTGGGAGTAATTATTTTTATTTGAAGGGCAACAGTCGGGGCATAGACAACGGCCAGCACGACGTCAAGGTCCAAATCAGCAGCGGCACCTATACCCCACAACAGATTGCCACAGCATTAAATACATCCATCAGCACATTGAAACTGAAAAACGCGACGAACCCGCAATACAATAGCATCTATGATTTGAGTTTTGGCCAAACCTACATTTCATACAATACGGCGAACTCGCAGAGCTCCAAAATCTTGTTTGAGTTTGACCTGAAAAAGGTGTTCAACGAGACGGACTATGCCCTCTATTTTCCAAGCTGGACGACGCCAAATGTTATAGGAGCCGGAAAAAGTAACAGCATACCCAGTTTCTTGGGCTACAATACCAATACCTATTTGCCCTACATTGCCTATTCGGATGCTTCGGAAAACTATTTTGTTCCGAGTGCAGTTTTTACGCCGTCATCGGGCGTAAACAACGCGTTCCAAATCATACAATATAGCAGTAGTGTCGCCTATAGCGAGAACAATGCCGACCGCGCAATTCACGAAACTATCACGGTCACCGTTCCGGCCACGGCCTATACTCGGGAAACACTCGTCGCCGCGGTAAATGCCGCAATGCTATCGTCAGTAAAGCTAGATAGCATATATTCCTTTTTTAGAAAGGTGGCCGTCTCCGACCCCGCAAATATAAATAATGGGAAAACCCGGATTGAATTGGCCGCTAAGCTGAACCGCGCCCAAACACAACAAGTAGAGGGCGCCAAAGTGGTGATTGTTTTCCCGGATGAAACGGCCATCGGTGAAAGCGCCAAAATATGGACCGGCACATCGTCATGTTTTCGGTTCCCGAACCGCGCGGTTGAATTGGACAAAATCATTTCGGAGACGCCAACCAGTATTACAAATTATGTTATACCGGCGAGCACAAACATCATTTTGAAATGCATCCGCCCTGGATACGATATTTCGTACAATAATTTTAAAACATCACTGACCCCAGGAACATATACACTCAATAATTACAAATCTCAAATCAACACTGCTCTACAAAGTTTTAGAGACCTTTCCAATAATTTGCCGATTACGGATGGCGCCATTATTTCAAACGGAACGGCATTCACATTTGAAAACTCGTATCCAACATTCAGTTTCAATATTTCACGCATTTTCACCGAACAACAACACATTGTTGATTTAACACAGAGTTTTTTAAACATTGGAAATATATTTGAGTTTGACCCGTCATATAGCAGTACGTATGCTGATAGTCGTACAATCAGCGCACAATCAAGTTATATAATTGATGACACAAACAATATCATCATTCTTAAAGCCAAAAACAGCCAAAACGGGTTTACAAATAGCTCGGGGAATTATAACGCCGGCGACATTGTAATCACATTGAGAGAAATAAGCACCGGTGATATCAACTTCTTTTGTTCACACGTAACGGAGAGTTTTACATTATCCGGATATATGGCCGGGAGTTCTATCGTGAATAATAGTTTACAAATTACACTGACACTGAAAGTAAATGTTGAATTAATAGAACAAGATTACAGCGTTTCTTTTGAGGGGTCCACGTGGTCAACCAACTTTGGACTAACCGTAAGTCCTTCACAATATTCTATGGCGACATCGTCAATTATTTCTGCGCCAACTCAAATATTCAACAATCTAATCACGATTTCCTCTATCAACAATAATAACCAAATTATATTTCGCCCGGTGAATCCGGCGCTAACTGGCGGAGACGATATCGTCTTTAAAATCCCATCAAACGCCACCTATACGCGCGACGAATTAATATCCCAAATAAATACATTGTTTAGAGGCAATCCAATCACGAGCAATTCGGTTATTAGCACGGATGGCAACAATATTTCAACCCTACAAATGCGAATAAACAAAAAATACACGAGCGCGGACTTTCGCCTGGTTTTCTACGACATATACAGTTTCGTCTATTGTAACGTCGGCGTGTCCAATGTGCGGAATGTGAAATGGGACACGACGCTGGGGTGGACGCTCGGGTTTCATACATACACCGAATATGCTTTGTCGGAGTTTGCCGGGCTGGGTTCCGGCGTAATATCCGGCGCGTTGTTTGACGAGCAATATCAAAACTATTTCAGCAATATCTATGGCCGAATCACGGCGGCGGATAGTCCGCCAGAACCGGGAGAAATAACCAATACAGGCGCTCAAGCGACCTATACCAATTCTCAAAGCGCGTCCGATGGCCGCCTTGCCATCATCGGCGATTCCGTGTGTAACACCAATTTATACAATTATTTTCTCTTGGTGATTGACGACTTTATCCAGAACCACGTGAACGACGGCCTGATTACCATTGCGTCGGTGGAAAACGACATCGCCTTGCCGTCCTATGCCTCTCACGTTTCGTACCAATGTGACCCCATTACCGGGAGAAAAGTGGCCGGCACCGTCGGCACAAACAATCAATTCACGAGTTTGACGGCCAAACAGCTCTATTCAATGAACCAAATATTGGACGCGCGGCGGAGTTCCAGCACCTATACGGCGGGTCCTTATATGAGGGACGTCTTTGGACTCGTGCCGATAAAATTGGCGGGCCTCTCTTTTGGAAGCACGTATATGGAGTTCGGCGGCACCTTACAAAACCAGAATCGCAAATATTTTGGCCCGGTGAATATCAAGAAGATGTCCATCAAATTGATGAATGACCGCGGCGATGTGGTGGATTTGAACGGCACCAATTGGTCGTTTACCCTGATTTGTGAAATCTTGAATACATCTGCGCAATCATAACAGTCGGCATATTAGAGAATGTAAAAAACAATATAAATGATTCGCCTCTCTTTTAATAACAACCATGGACGTTCTTATTAAAAAGTTCCGCACAATGTGTAATACGGCATCGGATATCAACGAGCATTTGCCCACGTTGTTTCGCTATGCCAAGCAGTGTAATAGCGCACTTGAACTCGGCGTGCGCGGGTGTGTTTCGTCGTGGGCAATTACGGCGGGTTTGCTGGAAAACAAAAACGGGGTTAAGAAGCGGATTTTCATGAACGATTCGCGCGAATGCCAGATTGGTGAACTCGTGGATGTGTTGGAACCTCTCGCCATTGATGTAAAATACGAGTGGAAAAACGATTTAGAAATCGTATTCGATGCTGATGAAAAATACGATATGGTCTTTATTGATACGTGGCACGTGTATGGGCAAATCAAGCGTGAATTGGAGAAGTTTTCGGCGATTGCGACCAAATACATTATTATGCACGACACCACCGTAGACGAAGTGGATGGCGAGACGGTGCGCGAACATGGATACAATTATCAGCAGGCATTTGGACGCGCGACAGAGTTGGCGGCGGATACGGGGATTCCGCGCGATGAAATCTTGAAGGGGATGTGGTACGGCATCCAGGAGTTTTTAGCGAACCATCCGGAGTGGTTTATCAAAGACCGGTTTTTCAACAATAATGGGCTGATGGTTTTGGCGAGGAGACAAATCTAATTTGGGACCCAGGTCCCAGGTCCCAGGTCCCAGGTCCCAGGTCCCAGGACCCAAGTCCCAGTCAAATATATGAAATTGTAAATATCTAATTTCATATATATACACCATGTCGCGTTCTATGTATACGATTACAAGTCGTACCAAGAACATTCAAACCAAGTACACCAACCAATTGGCGCGTGAATTGTCACCGAATATGACTACTGGGAATATTCCGTTTTTAACCAGCGGTAACTATGGTGGCAGTGGAGGAGGAGGAGGGGGAACAGTGTCTAATGTGGATTTAACTGCTGTGACAACCAACATCATCCCTACGACAAACGGCTCCCAGAACCTCGGTGACGGCTCGCACCGATTCGGCACCACCTATACTAACAACGTGGATATAGCCGGAAGCGTCACCGGACAAATCATACCTGCCTCTACTAACGGCTCCCAGAACCTCGGTGACGGCTCGCGACGTTTTGGCACCACCTATACTAACAACATGGATATTACCGGAAGCGTCGTCCCTGCTACTACAAACACGGCCAATATTGGCACAAGTGATAAGGTATTTGGAAACCTACATATTAAAGAAATCACGGTTCGCGGAAATATTCTTCCACCCGAGCAAAATTATCCAGCGAGAGCGGCGAGACTGGGTCCCACCGGCGCAATTCTGGAAGCGAGTCGTCCGGAAGTGAGCTCGGCAATACAAGTAAATATTGGTGGTCCCGACTATTATTTTGGCGGCATTTATGCGAAGGAAATCTTCACTTCGGGCAACACAATTAGTCTCGGTGATGCTCAGCTTAAGAGTGAGGGTACATCACTCACGATGCCAGTTGGTTCCAAGATTGGCGGTGTGGATCCAGGAACCATTGTTATCAAAGGCAATCGGTTGAATACCAATTTATTGCCAAACGCCACGGGCGGTGAAACAAATGAGACCGGTGATGGATACGTGATTGACGGCAATCTGTGGGTTGCGTCCATTCCAAATTCTACACTGGCAAATGGCTGGGTCAGTGTAGGCGCATTCAGAGGCCCCAAAGGCGACCAAGGAATCCAAGGCGTCCAAGGTATCCAAGGTATCCAAGGCACCCAAGGCATCCAAGGCGCCACTGGCGCAAGAGGCGCCGCGGGCGCAACAGGCACTCAAGGTCCACCCGGTGTCCTGGATACAACCGGCGCCGTATTTTCGGGGACCATTACGATGCCCGACCTAATCGTTACTGGGAACTCTGCTTTTGGAAAATCGGTGGCGGCCTATCGCGTGGATGTGAGCGGTTCACTCAACGCCTCCTCTATTTATCAGAACGGAACCTTGCTCAGCTCCGTATATGCTACCGCCAGCTCATATTATACCAAGACCGCTATTGACTCTAGTTTGAATGGCGGCTTCTATAACAAGGCCTATATCAATGCCAACTTTTACAATCAGGCGACCATTGATGCCACGTTGAGCGACGGGTTTTACACAAAGGGGGCCATTGACTCCACTTTGAGCAACAATTATTACAGCAAAACGGCCATTGACGCGAGTTTGAATGACGGGTTTTATGGAAAAACGGCGGTTGATGCCAATTTGAGCACCAACTTCTATAACAAGTCGGCGATTGACGCCAGCTTGAACACGAACTTTTACAACAAGCGTGCCGTGGATGCCAGTATGAATACGGGATTTTATAACAAGGCGACCGTGGATGCCACCTTTTATAACAAGGCGACCGTGGATGCCAGCTTGAACACTAATTTTTACAATAAGAGAACCGTGGATGCCAGCATGAATGCCAGCTTTTATGGAAAAGGGACCATTGATGCCAGCATTAATGCCAGCTTTTACGGAAAAGGGGCCATTGATGCCAGCTTGAACGCGAGCTTTTACGGAAAAGCCGCGATTGATACGAATTATTATAATCGCGGGGCAATTGATTCCAGCATTAACACTGTTCTTGGCTCTTACTATACCAAGACCGAGTCCGACACGAATGCCGGAACTGTATTGGGGTCTTACTATACCAAGACCGCCGCCGATTCCAGCGTGAATTCGGTTCTGGCCGGGTACGCAAAAACAACGGCGCTGAACTCTTATTATACTAAGACCGCCGCCGATTCCAGCGTGAATTCCGTTCTCGCCAGTTATTCTACCATCACTTATGTGAATGACTCAATCACCGCCATAACCAATGTGAGTCCAGCGACACTGACTACATTGTCGGAGATTGCCGCGGCGACACAGGGCGACGCCAGTTTTGGTCTCGTCGTTTATGGAAGACTCGCGTCAGCTGACGCCAGCATCAACAGCATTCGCGCCTTGACGGCGACCCGAGACCCCAGTATCAACGAGCTGGTTTCGTACAATTTGGCGCAAGACGCCACAATCAGTACTCTGTCCACGAAATCCGCGATTGATGCCAGTTTGTCCCTCTATTACACCAAGGTCGCCGCCGATTCCAGTGTCAATACGCTTGTATCCAGATATTACACCAAGACGGCCGCGGATTCCAGTATCAACGCAGTCCTTGGTTCTTATTATGCGAAGTCGGTCGCCGATTCCAGCATCAATGCGGTCTTGGGCTCTTATGCTCTGGCCTCTTCATTGAACTCCTATTATACGAAGTCGGGCGCCGATTCCAGCATCAACGCGGTCTTGGGCTCTTACGCGCTTGCCTCTTCGTTGGATTCCTATTATACAAAATCGGTTGCCGATTCCAACATCAACACGGCTCTCGGGTCATATGCGCCAACGGCTTTGTTGGATTCCTACTATACCAAAGAGGGGTCGGATTCCAGTATCAATTCGGTCCTCGGTTCCTATGCGCGCAACTCATCATTGACGTCCTATTATACCAAGACCGCCGCCGATTCCAGTATCAACGCGGTTCTCGGTTCATATACAAAAACCACAACCTTGACGTCGTCCTATTATACGAAGACCGCCACGGATACCGCGATTAGCACAGCCCTCGGAAGTTATGCCACCGTTGGATATGTAGATACGCAAATCACCAACTTCACAAATGTTTCCCCTACAACACTGAATACCATCGCCGAGATTGCCCAGGCGACCCAGGGCGATGCCAGTTTTGGGTTGGCCGTGTACAGCAAAATCGCGTCCAGTGACGCCAGCATCAACACCATTCGCACACAACTCCAAGTGTTGGGCGTGTCCCAAGACCCGAGTATTAATCAGTTGATTTCGTATAACGGTGTCCAGGACGCGACGATTAGTACAATGTTGGTAAAGGCGGACTTTGACAGCAGCATGAATGCGAATTATTACAGTCGGGCGACGGCGGATGTGTCGCTGAGTCGGTACACACTGAGAACCAGTTTTGACAGCAGTTTGAACGCCAATTATTACAATAAGACGACGGCGGATGTGTCGCTGAGTCGGTACACACTGAGAACCAGTTTTGACAGCAGTTTGAACGCGAATTATTACAATAAGACGTCGGTGGATTCTATTCTTGGTTCATATGCATTGTCCTCCTCGTTGAACGATTATTATATCAAGAGCACAATAGATTCCAGTATCAATTCTATTCTTGGTTCTTATGCTTCTGTTAATTATGTAGATGGGAGATTTACCTCGTTGACAGGTGTTGCTCCATCTACCCTAGATACCTTGGCGGAAATTGCGGCTGCTTTACAGAATGAACCCAATTTTGGTTTAATTGTATATGATAGGCTTAATTCTACCGATTCCAGTGTGAATGTGGTCAGAAACAGAATAACGGCTACGGATTCCAGCGTGAATGCGATCCGGACCAATATGGTAAACACGGATTCCAGCGTGAATACTATTCGGACCAACTTTTCCAATTATACAACGACAAATGATTCCAGTGTGAATACTATCCGGACCAACGTGGTAAACACGGATTCCAGTGTGAATGCGATTCGGACCAACTTTTCCAATTATGTTGGAACCAATGATTCCAGCGTGAATGCCATTCGGACCAACTTTTCCAATTATGTTGGAACCAATGATTCCAGCGTGAATGCCATTCGGACCAACTTTTCCAATTATGTTGGAACTAATGATTCCAGCGTGAATGCCATTCGGACCAATCTGGTAAACACAGATTCCAGTGTGAATACTATCCGGATCAACTTTTCCAATTATGTTGGAACCAATGATTCCAGCGTGAATGCTATCCGGACCAACTTTTCCAATTATGTTGGAACCAATGATTCCAGCGTGAATGCTATCCGAACCAACTTTTCCAATTATGTTGGAACCAATGATTCCAGCGTGAATGCTATCCGAACCAATCTGGTAAACACAGATTCCAGCGTGAATACTATTCGGACCAACTTTTCCAATTATGTTGGAACCAATGATTCCAGCGTGAATGCTATCCGAACCAATCTGGTAAACACAGATTCCAGCGTGAATACTATTCGGACCAACTTTTCCAATTATGTTGGAACCAATGATTCCAGTGTGAATGCTATCCGAACCAATCTGGTAAACACAGATTCCAGCGTGAATACTATTCGGACCAACTTTTCCAATTATGTAACGGCAAATGATTCCAGTTTGAATGCGATTCGTCAAAGTATTCAACAAATCGCAAATACAGGATCAATACAAGATCCAAGTATCAACCAGTTGATTACATACAATACAACTCAGGATTCCAGCATTAATATCATTCGGGACAACTTCTCAAGTTATGTCGCCAATAGCGATGCCAGTATCAATTCTATCCTTGGTTCTTATTATACCAAGACGGATACGGATTCCAGTATTAACACGGTCCTTGGTTCGTATGCCTTGTCATCAGCACTGAATACCTATTATTTGAAAGCGGATACAGATTCCAGCATCAATAATGTATTATTAAACTATTCACGTGGAATCAATTATCAAGTAACAAATAGTGGGGCTAGTGCGTATTTAATAAATAGTAATAGTAATCCAGCTCTCACATTAATACGAGGACTAACATATGTATTTTCAATCAATGCTTCTGGACATCCATTTTGGATTCAAACAGCCGATGGTGGATATAATAGCTCAAATGTTTACAACACTGGAATAACAAATAATGGAACGGATAGTGGGAATATTACTTGGGTAGTAGATAATACTAGTCCAAATACATTATATTATGTATGCGAATATCATTCGTCAATGCTTGGTCAGATAAATATTATTGACCTGTCTTTTGCTCCATTTACCTATGTGAATGATAGCCTAACATCATATTACGCAAAGACCGCGATTGATTCAAGTCTCAATGACAACTTCTACAATAAGACCGCAATTGATTCAAGCATCAACACCTACTTCTACAATAAGACCGCGATTGATTCCAGCATCAACACCTACTTTTACAATAAGACCGCAATTGATTCAAGCATCAACACCTACTTCTACAATAAGACCGCGATTGATTCCAGCATCAACACCTACTTTTACAATAAGACCGCAATTGATTCAAGCATCAACACCTACTTCTACAATAAGACCGCGATTGATTCTAGTCTCAACGCCTACTTTTACAATAAGACCGCAATTGATTCCAGCATCAACGCCTACTTCTACAATAAGACCACGATTGATTCTAGTCTCAACACCTACTTTTACAATAAGACTGCAAGTAACTCTATATTCTTAGCAAAATCCGCATTTGATTCTAGTATGAGCACCTATTATTCTACTCGGGCAGCTACCGATTCCAGTATCAACTCAATCCTGAACTCTTATTCCACAAAAAATTACGTTGATGATAGATTCACTACATTGGTTGGTAGTATTTCAACGGATAAATTGGATACACTGGCCGAAATCGCAACCGCTCTACAAGGTGATGCCAGTTTTGGATTCAATTTATATCAACGCATAGATTCAGCAGATTCTAGTATTAATAATATCCAAACCAGTTATGCTACCAATGCGTCTTTGTCCAGCTATGCTCTAACATCCTCTTTGTCCAGCTATGCTCTAACATCCTCTTTGTCCAACACCGATTCAAGTATCAATACGATTCGCACCAACTTCTCAAATTATGTCTCAAGCACGGATTCCAGTATTAATACCATTCGGACCAACTTCTCAAATTATGTTTCAAGTACGGATTCCAGTATTAATACCATTCGGACCACTTATGCCACCACGGCATCTTTGTCCGCCTATTTACAAGCCGGTTCAACGAATGATGTCTCACTGAACGGCAATGTCCAGCTTGGCGGCGGTTCAAGGTCGGTTGGAATCAATAAAATAGCAAACACTCTATACGCCCTTGATATAAGCGGTGACCTTGATGTAAATGGTAATTCCTATCTAGGAAATGGAGCAAACTTTATTGGTATAAATCGGCAAACGGCCACCGTAGCCCTTGATATCAGCGGCTCCACCAATATGAGCGGCAACTTGGCATTGACCAAGGCGGCCAGTGTCACGATGGGGTCATTTGACTTGTCCTCTGTCAATATGTCCGTCTTCAATGTCTCCGAAAAATATACAAATGTGACGTTGAGCGCCACGCCCACACTGGATTACAGCACAGGTGGAATATTTTATATGGCCGATGTGAATGCCGCGCTCACGACGATTAGTATCACGAATGTTCCGACCGCGTTGAATCGCAGCATAAGCATTACATTGATGCTCGCCCAGACTGGCGGCGCCGGTACCAATTGTTTCACAACTGGCACATTGAATGTGAATGGAACCTCTATCACATATTTGAAACCGGACGCCACTGCGCTTGCCGCGCCAGCAGCAGCGCGTTCCCTTATCATCAATCAGTTTATCATTGTTTGGACAAGTGCTACGCCAACGGTCATTGCGTATTTATCCAGCATGGGATAAAGTATGACCGAAAGTATGACCGAAAGTATGACCGAAAGAATTAAAGAAAGTATGATTTAACCATTTTTCATTATGTGTATAAATATATATATAATGAGGTCTCTGAATACTCTCAAAAGCAGGTCGATCAACAACGACATTCATTCAAATAACCGCGTAGCATTAGCACTGTACCAAACTGCCACAACGGGTGCCAGTTTAGGCGGCGGCGGAGGCGGCGGTGGCACTTCTAATGTAGATTTGACTGCCGTAACGACCGATATTGTGCCCACAACCAACGGAACCAAAAATATCGGCTCTTCTGGGAACCGGTTCGGGACCACATTTACGAATGATGTAAATCTGAACGGAAACATAATTCCGGTTGGAAATCTTGTTGCCCAGATTGGCGACCCGACTCATTGGTTTGGAAACATTTACGTGAATCACATCAGTTGCGGTGCCAATTCTATCTCGATTGGTACGTCAGTACTTTCATCTAGAACAGATGGTGGTATTTCTATACCATCCGGTACTACAATTGGCGGTGTTGCCCCTGGAACGATTGTTATCAAAGGCGCATTTGCGAATACGGGCTTATTGCCTACAACCAATGCCGTTGGCGACGGATATGTGATCGGCAGCAATCTGTGGGTTGCTTCCAAAATCAATTCTACATTGGCGGATGGATGGGTTGATGTAGGAGCATTTAGAGGTCCCCAAGGAGACCAAGGTATCCAGGGTATCCAAGGCATCCAGGGCAACCAAGGTATTCAGGGCGCTACAGGCGCAACAGGTGGTGCCGGTGCCATTGGCGCCACAGGACCTCAGGGACCCGCGGGTATATTAGACACAACCGGCGCCGTATTTTCGGGGACCATCACGATTCCTGACCTGGTCATTACCGGAAACTCCGTTTTTGGAAAATCCACTTTAGGAACACCTGCATATCGGGTGGATGTCAGCGGATCACTCAACGCCGCCTCTATTTATCAGAATGGTACCTTGCTCAGCTCCGTATATGCTACCACGAGTGCTTTGAACGACTATTATATCAAATCGGCCATTGATGGCAGCATAAATAATATTTTATCATCTTACGCAAACCGGAACAGCACCGATTCCAGCATCAATACCATCCGCACCAACTTCTCAAGTTATGTCTCCAGTACAGATTCCAGTGTGAATACCATCCGCACCAATTTCTCAAGTTATGTATCCAGTACAGATTCCAGTGTGAATACCATCCGCACCAACTTCTCAAGTTATGTCTCCAGTACAGATTCCAGTGTGAATACCATCCGCACCAACTTATCAAGTTATGTCTCCAGTACAGATTCCAGTGTGAATACCATCCGCACCAACTTATCAAGTTATGTCGCAAGTACGGATTCCAGTGTGAATACCATCCGCACCAACTTCTCAAGTTATGTCGCAAGTACGGATTCCAGTGTGAATACCATCCGCACCAACTTCTCAAGTTATGTCTCCAGTACAGATTCCAGTGTGAATACCATCAGCACCAACTTATCAAGTTATGTCTCCAGTACAGATTCCAGTGTGAATACCATCCGCACCAACTTATCAAGTTATGTCTCCAGTACAGATTCCAGTGTGAATACCATCCGCACCAATTTCTCAAGTTATGTCTCCAGTACAGATTCCAGTGTGAATACCATCCGCACCAATTTCTCAAGTTATGTCTCCAGTACAGATTCCAGTGTGAATACCATTCGCACCAATTTGTCCGGATACATTACATCCAATGATTCTAGTCTCAATGATATTCGTACCAGTATAAACCAATTAAGTAATACCGGTTCTATCCAGGACCCCAGTATTAACCAAATAATTTCGTATAATACAAATCAGGATTCTAGTATAAATACATTAAGAACCCGATTAAATGCTACGGATTCTAGTTTGAATGCGATTAGTGGAACATATGCGTCCGTTACTTATGTAGATGGCAGATTCACAACTTTAACCGGTGTCGCGCCATCACAACTAGACACATTAGCAGAAATCGCGAGTGCTTTACAAGGTGATGCGAGCTTTGGGTTCAATTTATATCAACGCGTAGAATCGTGCGATTCCAGTATTAATACCATTCGTACCACTTATGCCACAAATGCGTCTTTGTCCGACTACGCTCTCACGTCGGCTTTGTCCGACTACGCACTAACATCTTCACTGTCCGGCTATGCTGTAAAGTCCGTTGTGGATACTTCTCTGTCCAGCTACGCTCTTACGTCGTCTTTGTCTAACTATGCTGTAAAGTCTGTGGTGGATACTTCTCTGTCCAGCTACGCTCTCACGTCGTCTTTGTCTAACTATGCTGTAAAGTCTGTGGTGGATACTTCTCTGTCCAGCTACGCTCTCACGTCGTCTTTGTCCGACTACGCACTAACATCTTCACTGTCCGGCTATGCTGTAAAGTCCGTTGTGGATACTTCTCTGTCCAGCTACGCTCTTACGTCGTCTTTGTCCGGCTATGCTGTAAAGTCCGTTGTGGATACTTCTCTGTCCAGCTACGCTCTTACGTCGTCTTTGTCTAACTATGCTGTAAAGTCTGTGGTGGATACTTCTCTGTCCAGCTACGCTCTTACGTCGTCTTTGTCCGGCTATGCTGTAAAGTCTGTGGTGGATACTTCTCTGTCCAGCTACGCTCTTACGTCGTCTTTGTCTAACTATGCTGTAAAGTCTGTGGTGGATACTTCTCTGTCCAGCTACGCTCTTACGTCGTCTTTGTCCGGCTATGCCTCTCTCTCAACCGACATTTCATTCGCCGGAAATATCCAAATGGGCACATCAAGTGCAGTTTCCGTCGGAATCAACAAGGCGCCTTCCACCTTGTATGCCCTGGATGTAAGCGGTCCCACCTTTTTCTCTGGCAATGTGTCTATTGGAAAGCGACCCGCCGACATTAGTTATGCATATTTTGATATGTCCGCCGTGACAATGAACGTCTACAACATGTGCGAGAAGTTTTTTACAATGGCAACGCTCACAACTGTTATCCCGATTGTGTGTAATTACGCTTTGGGAAGTATATTTTATTTCCCATCATCTGCATCCTCGGTGATTACAAGCGTAAGCATTACGAACGTTCCGGTGGTCGCTGGCAGAAGCGTCACGGTCACGGTTATCATTGAAAATAGTACCAATACGGTGGTTTCCTATTTGAATCCGGCTACCTCTACTATTACAGTGAATGGTCAAGCAATCGTGTATAAAACCCAAGATGGCACGGCATTTGCCGCCCCCACTGCTCCGGGAACGGCTGTATACTGGCAAGTCGTACATCAATTCATTATGTTATTTACCAGTGCGACCTTGTCGGCCAATAATCCCCGCATCATTGGTTCAATCTCAACAATTAAATAAAATCTCCATATTATAATAATATGTCTCTCGTCGCTCTAAAACGAAAAACTGCCGCGATGCAAAATCTCAGCACTGGGCAAAAGGGGTTCTCCATTAACGGCACGCATCGTAGCCAAGGCTATGTCGGCCAGACCTCTCTGTCTCGGTCCTTAATAAATACGCCCCACGGCCAAACGGGCGCACCCGAGGGCCACGGCGGATGCTGTGGCAAGTTTCCCACGACGACCAATATCCGCGCTTCCGAAACATTTAGCTTGGAAAACGAAAATGTGGTGAAAAAATCCGTATTGAGTACCGCGGGTATGCTTTCCAACCGCAACCGATGGCTCAAACGGTCTGGTTCTACGAAGCTGACCAGCGGATGGACCAATGGCCAAGGCGACTACATCGCCTATTTGAAGAAGAAAGCGGCAAAATGCGACCCATCACAGACTGACAAATTGTTGGACAAGAAAGAGGTAAATTCCGTTGCGACAAACAAATGTACGACCACCCACATTACACGCAAAGATGGCGCACCGGTGTTCAACAAAACCACGGTGTGTACTTTCACCAAGCCGGTCAGCGACTATATGTCGGTATCTCAGGGCGAGCATTTGTTTGCGCTCCATGACAAATGTGCTGACCAAGATGATGTGTCGTTCAAAATTGTGTCAAATACGCGTCGTTCTCCTTTGATTGGATCATAGAATATGCGCCAATCATAGAATATGTACCATTCGTTATAGCGTCGCTTGTAAAGACCCCTTGTTTATAAATATTTATAAATACTTATAAATAACTCCGAGTTGCCGGAATCGAACCAGCGACAGTTTGATAACTTCATACTTCTACAGTCAAACGCTCTACCAACTGAGCTAAACTCGGTGTCCCATAAGGGTACCCGACATTAGTACTTTGTAAATGCTCCCTTTAGGTCGCATTTTCCAAACAGCTAAACTCGGGTATTGTGATTAATGTTACTTAATAAATAAATATACTCATTTTCTTTATATTCATTTTCGCAAAATGAATATCTATCCTTGGATCCGGGCAGCCATCGCATCTATGCCGGCTTTCCAGACTTCGGCATCGTTCCACGCACCATTGGCCTCTGTAAAACAATTGTGTATCCACGGATAAGCCTCGTCATTCGGCTCCGTTGTGCTATTCACAAAAAAAACATTGGCCTTCTGGAAATAGAGGGAAAACAATATTTTCAGCTGCTTGACCATTTGCGTAGGCCACCTACAAAGCACGATTATAGGTCGTGGGTCTGCCATAATAGCAAGGAACCGCTCTATACGCCTCTCATATTTGGCCTTTACCGTCTCATAATATTTCGGCCATTCGGGTGTGATACACTGGGTCCGTTCTTCGCCAATGTCGCCCTCTCCCACTTCTGTAAATGCGCACGGGGTGCCATCCGCAATATGGATGTGTGGATAATCGTGGGGGAACTGGAATCCATAGACGTCAACCAACCTAGAACGATTCTGGTTATAATAGAGGCCTGTATGATAACGCTGGAACCTCTCTTTAAAGCACGCGGACAAAGATTGGGGCGAGGACACCACCCAATCAAATGGCATCGCTTGTTCGCGCAGGCCCAGCTTTCGCAAAACGGCGGCGGGACTACAATCGTAGCCAAGGGTTACAATATTATATGGCGTGGTCATTATTGGGTATAAGACGAATAAAGTTTATATAATATTCGGGAAAACAATACATAAGCATTTTTATTCAAATCCGATTTTATTACACCATTAAATCTTCACCTGTATATATAATGAAACTAATTCACATATTTCAACGTGCCACTGACTTTGGAACATTTCGTTCGCGAGATAACTTTTTTTCATTTGCGTTAAAATGTTTGTTTTACATCATTCCAGCAATTATACTTGGTGATTATACTGACAGAACCGTAAAAAACAGTAAAACAAAGCGTGTATTGGGCAATGATACCATTTATTATATTTTACTACAAACATTCATAATTATATCAACCCTCTATTTAATTTTGTTATTCTTATCTGGTTATACAAGTGAGTTTCAACTGTCTCTTGCGGGTGGGTTTTTTATTGTTTTATATTTTGGGATACAAACGAACTATATGGATATGATAAAAGATTACACCATTGAAGATTAAAAACGGACTGTGGTCAGCGACGAAGTCGCCTCCCGAACCGTTTTCAATCTACAATGGAGCGATATCGGTAACGATTTGAAACAAAGCACACCTTCGGTGTGCGGTTTTTACAAGTTATAAAATCTTCACCGGTATATATTGCGGCTTTATAACCTCTGCTGGTTCTACATCCGCTGTTGTAGAGCTCGGCGCACATCCGCCTCTACATTCCGTATATGGATGCGCTCCCAGTATTCCGAGTCGTCTTCTTTTTGTTCTGCCAGTACCCAATTTATGTCGTGTGTATCCCCGATGACAAGAGAGGCTATCTTTGCGGCCCTCTCATAATGGAACGCCGATGTAGCAATATAAACGCCGTCGTAATCGGTCAAGTTCATCGCGCGGACTCGCAAGAAGTTCTCCGCGGTATTGGTCGCATTGGTGTCCAAGATGTAGTTCCATTCGGGGGTGCCGTAAGCGGGCTCTTTCGCCGAGATTCGCGCGGCCATTTGTTCGGCCTCTGATACAACATTGTTAGAGGCCGGTTTGATTCCACCGCTCAACAACCAATCCACTTGTGAATAATTGGTGGCCAATTCTACCGCAGCATTTATCCGCCCATTGAGCAAATGGGCGATGTGGCATCCGAGTAATATGATTAAAATGTGCATTTCGTAAGTTTTGTTTGTAATATGTATGATTTGATAATTATGATTTACAGATTCTTATGATTTATTTTTATAATTTACATATTCTTAAAGAAAAGATTTCAATTTTCTCGTACTTTGGTCGCGCCTCTCTTGATACGACTCAAATAAGAAATTGCGCCCATAATATATAATGAGCGGCCGACAAAAACGCGATGCTTTCGCCGTGATTCATTTCGGGGCGAATCCCATCTATTTAGAATTGGAGCTCTATTTCTTCAAAATGTTGCGCCAATATACGCGGAACGACATTGTGTATTTGTATTCGACGAATGACACTCCCGCGGCATTTGTGGATGCCGTGCGCCCTCTCGTGACCGAGGTCGTGCCTTACGATGACCGCGACATCACTTACGAGGTGTCTTTTAAAAGCGGGTATGCCAATTTCAACACTTTGCGAACGTGTAATTTCATTTTCGCATATACGCTGGAGAAATACAACAAAGTGTGTATCATAGAGTCCGATATGGTGATTATGAAGAATATAGACGCGATATTTGGTCTGAAAGCGCCGGCAGTGCTAACCTATTTGGTAGGCGACCGCAACGTCAAATACAACGACCGTGTAAAAAACGTTGAACAAGAGGTGCTGGAAAAATGCCACGATATGGGGCGAATCAATGGAGGCGTGATGTTGATACATCCGAGCGTCGCATTGTTTGAAGAATATAAATCCAAGATTGTGGATGTTGTACAGCGCGAGTGTAAATACCCGAACGAGACCTTGTTTGAATATGTGAACCGCGAGTATTATAATTTGCCGATTCAATACAATTTGTCGCATTATTTAGCGAAAGGACAGAAGCTCGCGGAGTATCGTCTGTCGCCGAGCGACATTGTGGTGTTTCATTTCAACGAGACCAAATACAAACACATTGATATCATTAAGAACCCAGTGGATGAAAATGGGGACAATTGGCTCCAGATTATAAAGCGTGAGAAGAAATATGAGGTGAAGAAGTTGCCGATATTACATTACAAGACGACCGTGTTTGACAAGTATCGGGCCGCTGTTGAGCCTATGATGATAGAGGCAGTAAAAAAAGAGGCTTCGTTGCCAAAAGAGGCTTCGTTGCCAAAAGAGGCTTCGTTGCCAAAAGAGGCTTCGTTGCCAAAAGAGGCTTCGTTGCCAAAAGAGGCTTCGTTG
>Ga0208916_10000002_pt1 | contig 179672 bp, 156 predicted proteins | sample DEB19_08_DNA_5_FD_184523 | JGI IMG/M metagenome (GOLD analysis project Ga0208916, IMG submission 184523) | Aqueous microbial communities from the Delaware River and Bay under freshwater to marine salinity gradient to study organic matter... | ecosystem: Environmental > Aquatic > Marine >... | reverse complement strand
ACATCAAAAGGTGGATTACATCAAAAGGTGGATTACATCAAAAGGTGGATTACATCAAAAGGTGGATTACATCAAAAGGTGGATTACATCAAAAGGTGGATTACATCAAAAGGTGGATTACATCAAAAGGTGGATTACATCAAAGGTGGATTACATCAAACCAGCAATGGCCGTAATAGCATTGTCATTCAACTCAAATCGCGTGCCAATGATTTTTGCCCGAATGGTGTCGTCCTCTTTGATTGTATCAAAATGGGGGTTCATATTCTGATGGTCCCGCGCAATAAACACGATGATTGGCACATTCTCGTCGGCATCTACCACATGGGCGTGGATGCCCGCCTTGGTGATATTCTGTACGACGCACGATACCTCTATATCCTTGATAGGATTACACACCATAGACCGAAACACCACGTGAAACTCCACATGGTCGTCTTTGATGAGTCCCGGCGAATATGACATAATATCCATCTTCTTGGGACATATGTATCCTTCCACGCAACATTTGCCCTCCATACTGGTCACGAGTTTCTTGGTCAAATTGACTTTCACATTTTTGCCAATTTCCGTGATTTTGAGCGCGATTTTTCGGGTTAGGAGCGATTCAACATATACGCTGTTATATTCTTTCTTATCGTATGTGCGTTCCATTTTATAGAAGTATATTATGATTTTATATTTTTATAAATACAAATATAAAAAATCAATTTTTCACATATATCCTCTATAAAATTGAATTATTAGAAACAGTCTGAACTAAATAGAACCCGCCATTATCTTATAACAATGACATTTTATAACGCCCCAGAACCCCAACACAATTACGTATATGAACTAAACCAATGGACTGTCCGCTCGTTCGTATATTACAATATGACCGACAAATATTACATCGTGATTTCCGAAAAAGAAACCGAGTCCGAAGAACACGATGAGTTCTATTTTCGGTCGCGCAACAAAAACCGCATCGTCCATTATTTGGGCTCGTTGTATAATGAATCCGCGATTGTCGGGTTACGGCTATATGACTATTCTGTCTTGCCCTCCGAAACATCGTTTGACTTCTTAGACAATTGGTCGCGCGCCTCATCTGACATAGAGGTTCCGCGAAGCATCTACATTACCGACAGCGCAATGATACTCTCGCTTTTGAAATGCTTGTCGCATTTACAGATGTCTGTCGGGCTCCCTCCCCTACGGGTGGGAGGTAGCCCTTAGGGAAATGCTGGCATTTCCGGAACAGATGTCTGTCTGACCTCCTCCCCTACGGGTGGGAGGGAGCCCTTCGGGAAATGCTGGCATTTCCGGAACAAAACAATCGGGCCTAGCCTCTATATCTTCAACCGCTGAATCTTGTTATAATTCGCCATCTCTTGGCGCATAAACCACGGTTTTTTTCGCGACGCAATCTTTCGCATTACGATTTCAAGGATAATTCCCAGCGCAATCTTACTCATCTTCGTCGTCGTTTCCGCCTCATATTGAATCTGGATATTTGCGGCCTTTAGCACATTGTTTAGAAGCACGATAATATCGCCCTTCGCCTCCTGCATCAGATATGCGCCAGGGTTGTTACGTTTCAACAAAAACTGTTTGATTTTGAACACGGAAATACCGGTTTTGAATCCCCCGAAAAAGCCCACAATTTTAGGCAAAGAGAGAGGCTCCGTGAAAAGCCGTTCATTCAATACGGGGTCAAACGTTTCCATGCGATAACTTATATCGCTCCAATCTGCCAAATCAAAGAGCACATTTTCGTCGTCTTTCGCAATAAGAATGCCCCGGGTGTCCTCTATTTGGAACACCAAGTATTTGAAATACTCCACCGTATATCTTTCCAGATTGGTAGATGGTATATTCTCGGCGACTGCCCATTTTGCCAGGGTCACGCGGTCCTTGTATTCCAGCGAGTTCAGCGCATGTTCCCAAATATAGGGCATCAGGTCTGCCTCTATTATCCCATGTTTTTCTAGCAATTGTTTTTTCGCAGTGTAATCAATGAACTCCGCCACTTTTTTCTTGGAGGAACTGGCCTTGTAACTATTCATATGGTTGTACCAGTCTTCGTCGTTCGCCTCGGTGACGGTTGCTGGACCAAGAGCCCGCGCTACATTCATCTCAATTTCGGCTAAAATGCGGCGGACGTCGGTGTTTGCCATAGGCAATGTTTCAGCAGTAGGCAATGTTTTATTTGCCGTAGTTATTTTTTCAGCAGTAGGCAATGTTTCAACAGCCTTGGTCATCGGCACCTGTTCTATAATCACCGGCGAAATCCCCACACGAATCCTCTCATTCTTCACCTGAACGGGCACCATTGAATCAAACACCGACGAATGTGGGTCGCTCACCTCCAGCGGCTGGAAAAGGTAGTATTTGTCGCGATTTATCAACCGCCCCACCCGCCCATATTTGTCGGTAAATGTCCGCGTCGGATTCTGAACAAGCTCGGTCAAGGCAAAATACAAATTGTACTTAGAGGCCGCACCCACCATATTCTCAATCACGTCATAATGGAGCGCGATTTCGCGGCCAATAATGGCGCTCACTTTCTCTATCAGCTTTTGTAGAATAAATGCGCTGGGTTTCGTAATCAGGATGCCCTGCTTCTCCTCCGGCATCGGTGTTTCCGGCAAACAACTGTATTCGCAATCCTCCATATAATCGCACGCGGAGGAATTGGGTTTATCGCCCACTTGAAACAACTGGGGTTCCGTCATCGTAGAGGAGCGAATCATCACTTTCCCAACGGCGGTCATATTCACATCCGTAAAATAGGTTTGCGAGTGATTCAGCACGCAATCCACCGAAATCTGTTTCAAAAGCCGGGTCACCTTGCCGATGTTTTGCGCCTTCTTCTCGGCATATTGGTAGACATATGTGTCCGCCGAAAACACGTCTGCGACGGCGGGGAGCGCCGCGTGTAAGTAAATCTCCACATTCCTCTCTTCAAACTCCAATTTACAATGACTCAAATTGCGCACGCCGCGCCCCACAATCTGTTCAATGCGGTTCAAATTGTACCACGGGTCCAGAATATGAACCTGGCGCACGTATTTGAAATCCAAACCCTCCGACGCCGCGCGCGAAATGAGGATGACGCGCACCAGGGCGCCGTTCTTATTGGCCTCTCCCGTAGCATAATTGATATCCGCCGCGTTGTTCTGCGAGAAATACTTGTCCCCCGACAAAATCATATATTTCGCTGGACTGAACTTTGTGCCCGGCACGGCGGGTTTCATCGTGATGGCGTCAATCGGCTCGCTATCAATCGCGCCCGGTTTGAACAGTTGCGTGGCATTCGCGGAGGTCCCATAGCGAGTGAATCCCATCTCCTCTAAGGCCAACGATACGGGCACGATTCCGCCATCAATGTATTGGGTATAAATGATGATGATACCACGCGAACGCCGAACGCACGAGCAAATGTCGGCGATTTTGGAACTGTATTTGCGCAACTCGGTTTCGTGAAATACGCGGGGGATGCCGCGCTTGTACTCATAATTGTATTTGCGGTACTCATATACATCGCCTCTCTTCTCGCTCTTTTCCACAAAGGACATATTGGTCTGGAGCCCCTCTTTGCCGACAAACTTCGCATCCCCCGACACGCGATGAAATGTCATATTCAGGGCTTGTAGAGGCATTTGGAGTTGGGCGTATCCATAACTCTCGTTGTTAAAATCAATATTCACGGCCGAGTTCATATATTCGCGCATAATGAGTTCGTAAGATTCTTGCTGATAAGGGTCCAAAGTGGTATAGTAGAGAGGCGTATTTATCGGCGTTTTCGCGAGTTTATTGTTGTCCGGCGCGAATGCGTCGGGATAGATACGAAAAGGGAACGTGTATGGGTTTTCACCGCGAACATAGGACACGTATCCGTTCAGTTTTTGCTGTAGCAAATCGGGGTTCACTAACACGCCTTCGGCGGTAAATGCGTCCTCATATTGAATGGGGGCCCGGCGGTCATTGATATTGAGCAGGTTACATATCCAGATGATTTCGCGGGGGGAATTGAACATCGGGGTGGCAGACATCAATATGAGGCGGAGGTTGTCGGCATGCGTGGCGACACGCAACAACAATTTGGCGAGCCGCTTGTCCTCTTTTGCGCAATTGTGGACCTCGTCAATGATAATGAGCCGATTGTTGAAAATACGCTGGATATTTTGGACCTCTATTTGCTCTCTTAGCGCGTCGTCTTCTGCGGCCTCGTAGACGGCGTTATATACGTTTTCTTGGATGAAGTTGGCCAGCTGTAAGTAGCCCATGAAGGCATAACTTGTATTGACGATTGTTTTCACTTGGGACACGATTTTGTCGCGACTAATGTTGGCGCCGACGGGGTTTATTTCACGGATGAGCTTGTTTCCAACACACGAATTGTTTTTCCAGACTCCCTCTACGTGTTTCAATTTGGTTTCATCAAATAATTGTAAGCGAAAATTGTTTTGGACGTTGCTAGAGGCGATAACCATGATGCGTTGTGTGATGCCGGCGTTTTTCATATAATCGCGCAATTCTTCGGCGATGCCGATGGCCGAGCACGTTTTGCCGGTGCCGACGCCGTGGTATATGAGCAGCCCCTTATATGGCGTATTCTGGGAGATGAATGTTTTGACAAACAATTGGCGGGCTTGTAGTTCAAACTCGGGGTTTTCGCAAATCATATCGGACGTTTCCTTTAGAGGTTGGGTGATATCGGCGTCGTAGGTGAATGCGCTGAACTCGTTGCGTTTGGCGATTTTTTGATTTAGAAAGGGGTCGTTGAGAGAGGGATACAAGAATGAACTGTTTTCCAGTTTGTGAAATGCGTCCGCGTTTCTCAAAGTGCTTATGCCGTGCGGACGCTCGGCATACAGAAGCGGACCGTCGGAAATTGGAGCCTCTTCTTCTTCTGGAGATTCCTTAACCGTTGATTCGCCTTCTTCTGGTGATTCATCTTCATCTACAGATTCCTTAACCGGTAATTCCTTTTGTATCAAATCATCTTTTGGCGATTTTAAACTACCTCTCATAATTGGTTTGTATTCATCGGCATTTATTAATTCAAGGCGTCGTAATTCTTTGTCAACCGTATTTCCTTTAGATTCATCGGACGAAGGGGTCTGGACCACATTTTCTTTGGACTCCTTAGTCTCTGGAGTATCCTTGGTATCAGGAGACTCCTTGGTCTCAGACTCCTTAGTCGGAGTATCCTTAGTCGGAGTATCCTTGGTATCAGGAGACTCCTTGGTCTCAGGAGACTCCTTAGAAGGTGTCAAAATAGTATTCAAAACATTCCCAATTGATTTCAACAACGATGGCTCCTCTTTTATTTTGCGCTGCGTACCACGCTTTGCAAATTGCCGTCTTTTATATTCTTCATCCGACATACATTCGTTATTATAATTTGGCCGCCGTCGTGTTCCGGTTTTACACCTCGGTAATCGGGGTTTCTCCATATATGTATATTATATCCACATACATATATTATTTTGTACCAACAAGGTACTTGCGTTAAGTCCAGACCTTTGGTCAAGACACACTCGGTCAGACCTTTGGTCAAGACACAGTCGGTCGGCCTTATGCCAACGTGGTCGTACAAGACGTCAGCACAATATTAATATTTGATAAAATCCGTTTTTTTTCTAAATTATATGGTCTTATCGCACCCAAGCATTCATTGAACGATTTCCACTCCACTTTGCTGATTTCAAACTTATCCATATCTGTCATTTTCTCAGCGACGCTCGTATTGTAATCTACATACATCAAGAAATACCGATGTTTATACGACTTGTAGTTGGACCCCATAAAAATCTCCTCGTGCGGCGCCAAATTATTAATAACAAACGTCATATTGCGCGATTTGATACCAGTCTCCTCGTAAAACTCGCGCAGAGCACAATCAATATCACTCTCGTTGTAGTTGCGCTTACCCTTTGGAAACCCCCATTCGGGTTCATCCCACTTCGTCGGACATTCGTTTATCATCGTCGCCAATGTGAAAGTCGGCGGACATGCTTGAACAAACATATTTGGCGATACACCATTGGAATCCCTTTGGGAAAATGTCAAATCCCTTTGGGAAAATGTCAAATCTGCCACCTCTTTTCCTGACGGATCTATCTCCCTTACGGGAGAAGTCGTTGTTTTACATGTCCAAAGGTGTAACCCGTTTACGTTTTGAACCGGGGCAGGATTCATCTCTTTATCGGTCATTGACCACAAAGATTGTGAATCCGTACCTGCGGATTTACTGTCTAAGATACGTTCGTATCTTCTAAGCGGATTCGCCGATACTTGCGCATCGGCTACATTACTGTCGTTGATACGTTCGTATCTTCTAAGCGGATTCGCCGATACTTGCGCATCGGCTACATTACTGTCGTTGATACGTTCGTATCTTCTAAGTGGATTCAAATATACGCCGTTTTTCAACTGGTTAAACTTTTCACGCGACACCATTTCTTCCGTTTTATACCGACTTTCGCCATATTCATACGACGGCGATTTATTGACGGACAATCCCGGTGGCGCAATCGGCTTATCCCAGATTTTTTCCCAGATTTCATCAAACGTATGTTCTAGCAACATCGTCCTCTCTTGAACCGTCATCTGGGAAATCATATTCATAATATAATATTTGTTGTTCACCGAGTATTTACCGCGAATAAAATCCATCAAGCCGAGCGTGTCCTTGCGCCGTATCATCAAATATTCAATCGCCTTTGTTTCCGGATGTTTACGATATGCGATAATCCCATTGCTGGTGATTGGCATTTTACATTGGTATGCAGAATGTCCGCGTTTACCACAATTATTACAGCTCATCCCGTAGGTCTCTCTACCTAGTGTATGAAAATACTTCTAAATACTATCTGGTAGTATATTAATTGATGTCCTCGGAATCCGCGAAAACCTGGGGTCCGCATTACTGGTTTTTTATGATGTCGGTCGCCCTCTCTTATCCCGATTTCCCCAATGAAACTATCAAGCGCAAATACTACGATTTCTTTACGAACTTCGGGCTTTTTATCTCGGACCCCGATATGGCCAAGCGATTTAGTGGAATGTTGGACCGCTACCCGATTACACCCTATTTAGGTAGCAAAGATTCGCTGATTCGGTGGGTCGTATTCATCCACAACAAATACAATGAACTGTTGGGTAAACACGAGATTTCGCTGGACGCGGCGCTGGCCGCTTATTATGACCAGTTTATACCGAAGCCGGTTTATTTACATCATAAGTTGCGGATGCGGCGATACTGGATACACGCGGCGTTCATTATGTTGTGTTTTGCGCTCATCTTTTGGTTAGTCTAGACGCCTACCTTTGGTTAGTCTAAGCTCACCTTTTGGCCCACCTTTTGGTTAGCTCACCTTTTATACCGTACCAAAATATATAGGAGATGCGTATTGAAATATTTATTTTGTTGGTAACTGGTTTTTTGATTGCCAACGTCTATACGGACGGCAAATACTGGAAACTTCTACAAACCAACCAGAAATACTATAAAATGGGGGGAATCGCTCTGGGCGGGTTCATGTTGTTTGTCCTCTTTAAGAAGTTTCCCGCGAAGGCGCACGACATTCTGCGTGGGTCCAATGAATATCTCAAATACTTGCCAGTGGACCGCGAAACAACCTCTATGCTTAGTCCCATTTTAGACTTCACTTCCAAACAAAACTTGTATGGTGATATGGATGATATGTCGTTTCCTGTAGCACCGATGGCGCCGGCGGGGTCCATTGACCGCTTGTCAAGGTCTGGCCAAAACGACCAAAACGTTAGTGGCATAAGCGGTGGCGGCCAAAACGATAGTAGAGGCATAAGCGGCAGCGGAACAAAAGCCACCAAGCGCTCTGTCAGTGAGACCAAGAAGAAGTTCGTCGCCAGCAGTCAAAACTGGAAGTGCGGCGACTGCAGCGAGCAACTGTCCGCATGGTTTGAAGTAGACCACAAGGTCCGACTGGAATACGGCGGCAGCAACCACATTGATAATTTAGTCGCTCTTTGCCGCGAATGCCACGGCCGCAAAACCACGATGGAAAATCTATAAAAATAGAGGCATAATATAAATGGACTGGGAATCAATTACAGGGATAGTCACCAACAATTTGGCTATTTTCGCAATATTTATTTATTTAATCACAATCTCCTTCTTTTTAAATGACAAGCCCTCCATAGATAGTCCGCTGTTTTACGGCCTATTAATCATCGGACCTCTCTTGATAAGCGTATTTTATTCATTTTCGGGGAACATTTTTGAATCCGCCACCAACATATTGGTATCAGCAAAAGACAATTTTTCAGGCGCGACCGTTTTGAAGATTTTAGCAGCAATCGCGGTTTTATATGGGTTAAGCCAGCTTTCCATTTCCTCATTGGGCATACAAGCATTGGCATACGGCGGAACTATCATTGGCATTCTAATTGGCATTGTGGCGCTCGCAATTGCCGCCAAAATCAACCGAGCACGCATCTACAATATGACTGGGCTAAGCGGATTCATCGCGAACTTCATATTTTTTATCCCTTGTTTGCTCTCCGATTTTGTGGAATACATGTACGGCGATTTTGCCACTACGCCCAAGGTGGTGTATATCTTGTTCGTCTTTGAGCTCATCCTCATCCTCCTCTATTTATACCTTCCAAAATTGCTGAAAAAGATGGCAGAACGAGAGGGAAACATCATCATTGACAAACCAATCAGAATCAATTACAAGAACGACGCGACTAACTACATTGACATGCAGACCAACAGCGAGTCTGTAGCGTTATCCGCCATTACGCGAACCGCCATCAATGTTCGCGACAAATTTGCGCTATCCATGTGGGTCTATGTCGTCCCAATGCCGCCCAATCACGCGCCATATAACACGGAGGCGAATATTTTCAATTTCAATAAACATCCACGAATCATATACAATGGCACGGACAAGCGATTTAGCATTTATTATAGCAATAACAATACCGACATATTTGATGCGCCCCTGGAGAAATGGAATCATATGCTCATCAATTATAGTAGAAACACAGTTGACTTTTTCTTGAACGGTGTCTTGGCAAAAACGCACACGCGTGTTCGCGCCGACGAGTCGTTCAATGTCGGCGATATTTTGACAACGGGGCAAGAAAACGGACTCCAGGGCGGAATTGCCAGAGTCGTTTATTATGAGAGGCCCCTCTTAGCATATGAGGTCGGCAAGATTTATAATTACGAAAAGGATTTGGTTGGGTATGAATAATGTTGATGATGCTCCGCTCTGCTTACCCCTTCGGGGACGCATCATCTAATCCGTTGAAAAAAGGCGTCCTGAAGGGAGCCTTTTTGACAATAATGTTGATGATGCTCCGCTCTGCTTACCCCTTCGGGGACGCATCATCTAATCCGTTGAAAAAAGGCTCCCTTCGGGACGCCTTTTTGACAATAATTATATCTGTCCAACATATACATATGTTTGGAGGACAGTCAATAGAAACCGCTTATCCCATTATCAAAGAAACCATCCCTGCCTCTCATTTAGGATACAAAACCAACAATCGTTATGATGGATTTCCACCGCTGATGAGCGACGGTCGGTCTATTTTTGCGGGGGCGCGGTCAGAGACACTTCTACAAAACACGATATTGAAGAACATGAACAGTAATCTAGATGAGAAGTCCAGCATCAACAACGCGCAGTACCGTGAATATATGGTTAAGAACGCGCGTAAAATCATGGAGGACGACTTCCGCAATGCCAGCAATGATGTAGGCTATTATGAGAGGTTTGCGAACCAGCTCCCAAAGGGAGCCGGCATAAGCACTTCGGGATCGCCCTACCTCTATGCAGATATCACAGATAGTGCGAGACCTCTTGGGTATTCAGATAGCGATTTGAAGGCGATTTATTTGTCCAGAGAGGAACTGGACGCCCGACGGTCCACGGCGGCTTTTCGCCCGATGTAATATGCGCGGCGTTTGCCCGATGTAATATGCGCGGCGTTTCGCCCGATGTAATATGCGCATAATTATTGAGTAATGTATTGTACTCAATAATTTGACAACAATGATGAGAGGCTATAAAATATAATGGTAAATATATAATGAGTAAAAAACCATTGGGTCTATTTAATCCGAATTCACTTAGTGTATTTAATCCACCCTCTATGGAATCACGCCATAACCCTCTACAAGAGGTTGATACATATATTATAGGTTTATCCGAAGGTATTCCAAGATGTGAAGCCGAATTTGTAAAATCTTTTATGACTAACGGAATAGCATTAAATGACGGCGCATTTGGTAAAACTTATATAAATCGGGATAGAACCAATGTTATGAAAATGATTGATTTACAAAAACGGTATAACATGTTGTTAAATTATTCCGAAAACGAAATAAAATCTATAATAATAGGCGAACTAAAAAGCGAGATTGAATACTATCATACTATATCCAGCATTTGCGATAATGTATGTAAGTTTTTAGGATACTACTATGATACCGCGTCAAAAACAATATATATCCTTATGAAAAATTGCGGAACCGATTTATTTGATATTTACGCAAGAGAACAAAAACCGAGTTTAGAACAAAGTATTGGAATTATTAAACAAATGGTGGACGCATTGGATTGCTTACATAGCAATGGGTTTGCCCACCGAGACATAAAACCCGAAAATATAACAGTAACCGAACAAGGCAAAGTATTGTTGATTGATTTTGGATTTCTTACGCATAGTGGAGACGCAATTATTCCTGGAAAAGGAACTGCTTTGTATCAATCTCCCGAAAATATGAATAAAATTCCAATGACATTTGATGATTTAACGGCATCTGATATATATTCTCTTGGCGTGACAATTCTCTTTATGATTTTGCCGTATAGTGCTGATAAAAATATTTTATTCAATACTATTCGTTCAGGAGCACAAGTTGCCATAGAGTTCAATAATAGTAATTTTATTAAGAGACTAGACATACTTGAAAAGAATAAGCCAGAGTTTAAAAAAAATAAAATAATAGAAGAGTGTAATCAGCAATTAAGTCGCGTATTTGGACTTACTATGGATTCATTTTTCAGCGATACTCCGCGAATGAGGATTAGCGCGGCAGAACTAAAATCTATATTGTTAGAATCGTCCAAATCGTTTTCTCTCGGTGGTAGCAAGAAGAGGCGGACCTATAAAAAGTCGACCCGGAAAGGACGCAAGAAGAGAAGCGTCCCAAAAACAAATCGTCGTAGGCGCCATTAGTTATGCGCCGTAGGCGCCCTTCAGTTATGCGCCGTAGGCGCCCTTCAGTTATTTGTAAACCCATATTTTACAAATAATAATACCTCTAATACTTGGACCACTTGTCATTGTTGAAACTGCTCAGCACCAACAGCTTGTCCTTGTTGGCCTTCCAGAACTCAACTTTCATATCCAGTTCGCGCTCTTCCGCCGTCCTCGGCACCACGCGGTTCTTCTTCGCGTCCATTAGTGCCTGGTCTGCCGCCGTAATTTGCGGTCTCACGCCATAACAATTCACACCCAAACGCACATTCGGGTTGGCAAAATAGCCTCCATTTACACCCGGTCTTCCTAAATCATGTTCGTGTCCTTTCAGTTCTTGTAGCCGCGCCCACGTCGCCTTTTGCGTGGGGAAATAGGCGTGTTGGCCTTCGCTCCAGCCATAACTCGTCCATTCGGCCCCGCCCATATAGGACGCCTCTATTTCATCATACTTTGCCAGTCTGGCCCCCATCGCGCGGCAAACCGCCTTGGCATCCTCATAGTTATAGAGGTTGTTGCTCACGTTGAAAACCTCTTCTTTTGGTCCGATGGCATCTTCCGCCTTCTTTTCTTGTTCAACCTTCTTCGTCTCAAAAAGGCTCGCCCAATCCACATCGCCAAAAAGCGCCGCCACAATATCAATCTTGAATATGTATTTGAAAAACTGGATGATGAGAAGCACGGTCAAGAACAAATATGCCTTGGATTCCAGGAATGCCACGGACCACGGTTTCTCACCCGCGCCCATTGGGATTCCAAAGATGGCAGTTCCCACGCGGAACAACAAGAGAAATCCGAGTATCTCTAACACCGAGTAGGCATTATCCAAATACGCCTTTGTGGATTTTTTCAAATCCTCCCAGAACGTGTCTTGTTTTTTAGTTTCCAACGAATAGTAATAGGCGACACCAGCACCAATGAATAAAACAAAAAATATTACATCCACAAAACTCGCCTTTGTATGATGGTCTTCGTCATCAAAAAACAGATTCATAATCCCGTAAATCATAAAATAAATTGCTAAAAATCCAACTGTAAATAATGTCGTATTGGCATCAAAATAATTGTCGGCCGGGTCAGGCACTTTTCTTTTATCGGACGCCATTCGTATATTACTTCACGTGAAATTATTATGATGCAATTCTGTAAAATAAACAATATGCCATCGGGCTAACAATAGAGGCGGGATTTTCAATGACCGACACGTTGCTATCATCGTAGTGAATCCATTTGTTCGCCGATTCGTTTTTCACAAACGCCGTATAGTGTCCGCCCGCTGGCCCCCCAATGTGATTACAGACAGCATACAGGTTGTAAATGTATTTATTCGCGCGATATCCCTCTACATAGGTGGAGAGGTCAAGTCCCGTCAGGGGAAAATCCACCACGTCGTTGATGCGCTCAATCCGGTGTCCGCGTGTCTCAAACCGCTTCAGCGTGATAATCAATACAGAGGGGAGACTCCAAAAAAGCGTCCGTTTGCTGACCACCTCTTTCTGCCCCGTTTTCTCATTGAACCACATATTGTCGCCGACCAGCTCTTCTGGTGCAACAAATAGGTTGAAACAGTTTGTCAGCGTGGGCGACACGCGGTCAATCGGCAAATCAACGATGAAGAATTGTTCGGGTTTTTGGGAATGGACGAGAGAGGCATTACGGATTTCAGTCACGCTGATTCCGTAAAAGAGTTCCATGATTTCGGAATATTCGGTGGAATACATAGTGGACAACATTTGGTAGCAGGTGAGCGCGAGTGTGTCTGTGGAGGAGCGCGGTTTCCCGCTGATATTGACTTTGACGGAGCGCATAATGGCGGTGTGAAAACAGTTGATGATGAACCGGAGAAACTCGCTCACGTCATTTTGGGCGTAACCCGTGAAAACCTCTATGCCTTTTTTGGTTGCGATTTCTTGGACCGCGCTGACAAACCGGAGAGGCCGGACGACGCCATTGCTGGACCACATGAGTTGGACCAGGGATTTCCATTCGTTGAATATGCGAATATCCAGAGAGGTGCCGACCATTTTACTCTGGACCGCGGGTTTGTCAAAAACGGCGTGGAGTTCGTAGGTATGTGAAATGGCCTGGAGACACGAATTGAGAAAACACGTGTTTCCGAGATTGACGAGGCCCGTGAATCCGTTTGCTGTATAGTTTTCTTTGGTAATATTCATTGAACAAAATTATATATAGAGAAGAGGCAAAACTCTTTATACCATTCAATTTTATTATGGACATTTCAATGGCACATACGCAAGTAAACCAACAAACGCAAGTAAACCAACAAACGCAAGTAAACCAACAAACGCAACGACAGAATCTATACACGGTATTGGCCGACCTTCAAAGTAACCACCGACGGTATTTACAGGTGATGGACGACGCCTTGGAAATCATCCGAGAACAACGACCAATGAGAGGTGGATTCCAAAGTAGTTTATCTGGCTATAGAGAGAGTACTACCGCAACCGCAACCACAACGGCAGGTACTGCCGCAGCTACTGCCGTAGGTAATGATACATTGTCGTTTGAGTTTGTAAGTGTTATGAATCCGGCCACAATCTTGGCGATGATGAGAGACGCGAGTGGGTCCGACCTTCTAGGCTTTAACCAAAACCAGGTGGGTCCAGTTCAAGACATTTCAAACAACACAACTGTGTATCAACAACCCGAGTTGCCAGAACCCGCAACTTGCCCGATTACATTGGAACCAATAGAGGTGGGTACAAATGTAATGAAAATCACGCGATGCGGACACGTGTTTAAAGAGGCGCCTCTGAGACGCTGGCTCTTGCGCGATGGACGATGTCCAGTTTGTAGAGGTAGTCTTAGTTAGGGGTTATTATAACAAACATTGAAGTAACTTGTTAGAGGTTTGCTGCTATCACAGCTGCATCTACACGTTTGAAGATTGAAAATTGTGTATACCAAAAAACAAAATTGCTTGCCGAACGTAGTCATAGTTCTCGGGTGAATAGATGCGAGAAAACTTATTTTTATCATTATCGCCAATGACAATGGTCATAAAACTGATTACATCTTTGTCCTCAATGTCTCTGTAGCAATCTTCCAATAAACCATTCTTAAAAATATTAGTAGAAATGTTAGCACTATGGTCTGGGCGATATACGTTTTTAAAAGTGCCTCTAATCAAATCAAAAAATATTGGGTGGTCTCTCAGTGTAATTTCTTTGACGGGATTCTTAATGTCTGGTATTTTAGTAACAATGTCATAAACAAACGCATTTGTGAGAGGTTCACCCTTGTACAATGTAAACAATAGTCGTAATATGGTTGTTTTTTTGAGTAAATCCGATTTGGACAACAATATATTCTTTATGATATCCCGGTATTTCGGGTCATTTTGAATCATACTATACAAATCTTCCAATTCTAAATCTATTCTTTTTTTGACATAAATGTTTTCATCTATGTCTTTTCTATCTTTTACACTATCTATATTCCCTGAAAGCAATTCAATCATTGTTTTTCCGTCTTCATTCTTTGGTATAAAATCAAATATGCTGTTTTTTTTATCCGGCGACACAATCGGCATTTTGCGTATGTATTTTTTAGATTCTGAAAATTCAGACTCGTTATGTATACAGTTCTCGCCATTTGCGTCACAACGAGTCTTATGGATAAGGCCGCCTCTCTGTTGTCGTTTTGTATTTCTCCTATTTTTATTATACCCACCCTTCTTTTTGTTTCTCCTTTTTGTTTTTTTGCTTGCCATTATACTATTCTATGACAAAATAACATCATTTTTATTTACACCGGATGATTGAAGTATTTGCGCCGATACCGCGTCATTGCCTTGTCTGTAATATTGCCTCTCAACACCGTTTTCAACATCTTGTCAAAATCGCGGAGCATTTCAATGATGAAATGGATGGAATACACGCCACATTCCGTGTTTTTCTTCTGGTGTTCTTTTTTGGACGCGATAAACTTATACTCGGGATGCGTTTTGTTCACCATTTTCACAAATCGGCGGATTTCGGCGGGAACGCCGCCGTTGGCGCTATCAAAAAACACGATGGTTTTCTTCGGCACGCTTACAAAAAGCGACACCCAATGCGACCCCGGCTGGTCGTGTTTGTCTAAATTAAACACGGCTGCGAATCGGTGTTTGCCTCTCAACACCGACTTTGCCAAATTGAACTTACACAACATATCTTCCACGCATGTGCCACTTGCCTTGTCAATTATAAAATCGTAATCAATAGAGGTTGTTCCTAAATATTCAAAATCCGTGTATTTTTGCTCGTATTGTTTCATTACGGCATCAATATCCAGGTTGGTGAGCCACTCAATGGGGTTCTTGAACCATTCGGGCGGGTGGTCGGGGGCGAACAACTGGTTCTCTATCATAGTGCGTTTCTCTGGGTCGTCTATTTCGCTGAGCCAGCACCTCTCATCTTCACATTGGAGGCGCATTTTGAGCTCGTACCAGATGAGGGCGGGTCTGTCCGCAATAATCTTGTTGTCGGGGTGGTCCTTGTTGTATTCGTCGCGCAGCGTTAATAGAGCCTCTACTGTCATACATGATTGGGGAACGGGTGAATTGGTGACGGCGGGATTACAATTGAGAGACCGAAACTTACGCGTTGGTCTTTTTCGTTTCGTGTGGGCCATTCTATATAGTTATTTCTCAAATAAGTATTTGAGAAATACATCAAGCAAAAAAAACAACAAACACTAAGATTATCTTATGAGAGCACTTATGCCTTCTTTGCGACAACCTTCTTTACAATCTTCTTGGCTTCAACAGGGGCCTCTACAGGGACAGGGACAGGGACAGGGGCAACAACAACTTTGACAGGCTCAGGCTCGTCATCACTGTCCTCCACTTGTGTAGGGGGAGGCGCCTCAACCGCCTTCTTAACAATGGAAACGGCCTTCTTTTCCGGCGCAGCAGTGGCCGAAGGCGCAGGAACATCATCGGCATCCTCAGCACTGCCATTCTCAATGGCAACACGCTCATCCTCCGACAAATTAATATGGCAAGTGCCAAACACAGTCGCAACTTGCTTGGGCTTGACAACACACTGTACAAGCTTCCAGGTAACACCCCAGCCCTTGCCGCCAATCCAGATGCCACCACACTGGATAACACACGCAACATTGCTGAGCTTGGGAATCAAGTGAGCAGGAGTAATCTCCTCATTCTCACAGGGGAACAACAAGTTCTTGTTCACATCGTAAATCTCAACATTCCATCGGTTGTCCTTCTCGTAATAAGGGACCTTGGCACTAATACTGGGACTCTTGGTCAGGTCCGACTTCTTGGTGCCCTTCACCTTGGGGTACTTCAAAGTGGGGAAGAAGGTGTGCTTCAAAATGCCCTTGTCCAAAGGCTCGCCCCACCAGAGGTCGGAGTTCCCAACAGCGGCATCCAACACAGCCTCCTCAAAGGCCTTCATCTTCTCCAAGAACGCATCGGTGCTCTTGTTGGTGTATCCCTCGCTAGGGAAGGAGAGTGAGATGCTGTATTTGCCATCACTCACACCGGTGGTGGGGTCTACAAAATCGCTGACACCCCAGGTGTTCATCATCGGGGTGGTTGTGGCCAATGCGCGGCCAGTTTGGGTGCTAATCAGATTGATGGATTTTCCGCCCTTGTCGTTCACCTTGGGAGGCATAAACTTGAAGGCAGCGGGAGTCCAGATAGAGTTGTCTAGTACGGGGGATTGGGCAGTTGAGGTCATTCTTGTTATATTATGGGGGGTATCTTTATATTGATTACCAATATATTTTGTTTCGTTTTCAATTTTTTGGACAGCCTCCTCTCCTGCGGAGGAGGAGGCTGTACAAGAAACCCCGCATCGCGAAAACTTAACGTTTTCGCTGATTTTCGGGCTCCCTAAGGGCGCCCGAAATAAGAACTTCTGGAAATGCGGGCGCATTTCCAGAACAACTTTGCGCAATTTTTTGGGTTCCCCTCCCACCCGTAGGGGTAGGAGGGGCACGCTAAAAACACCCTACCGATGAAACACTGCGTGTTTCATCAGTACGCAATTTTTTGGCTCGCAACACGGTGTTGTATAACAATAAAAGCATAAACACAATGTCTAGATACAGAATATATGCTTTCAAAAATGGCGCGACCTCTCATTACCAAAAAAGATTTATACGGTGATCTCACCAAAAACCGCATCGTAGATTTGAAAAACATCGCCAAGCATTTTGGGCTGCGTTTGTCGGGCACAAAACCGGAGCTCATTCATAGGATTACCCATTTTAGAAAAGAGGGCGACGCCGCGACGACGATTCAGCGTCACGTGAGAGGGCATTTTGCGCGGTCCTGGATGTTTCTGAAAGGTGCCGCCAAACGCAGCGTCTGTGTCAACGACACCGACTTTTATACGATGGACCCCCTTGACGAAATCCCATACACCGAATATATTGAATACTCGGATAGCACCGGGGTGCGTTATGGCTTCAACGTGCGCTCCCTCTATTACTTACTCTCTAAAATGAAGAAGTTTGACAACCCGTATACACGTGAAGATATGAAACCCGGTTTAGGCGAACGGTTTATTCGCCTGATACGACTGATCAATGTCGTTTTCCCCGAAAACACGATTATTGCGCCGGAAGACAAAGTGGTGGAAGTCATCACGAACCATGAACTGGAACGCCGACGATTGAACGGACTCTTTATCAATATTGATGCTATGGGGCATTATACGAGCGCGGATTGGTTGATTCAGTTATCAAATCCGGAATTGATTATGTTTGTAACGCGCCTCTATTATATTTGGGTGAAACAGACCGCGGCGTTGCGGAATCTGATTTGTCCCGGAATCAACCCGTTCCAAATGGCCGAGACGGTCAGTATGCGCGAACAAACCAGAGAGGAGAATTGCGCGATGATTGTGCGGATTGGTGAATTGCTGGTTGGGTCAGCGGCGGAAGAGGACCACCGCAATTTGGGCGCAATGTATTTTATGACGGCACTCACAGTGGTCTCCAGACCGGCGCGAAATCAAATGCCGTGGTTGTATGACAATTTCTTCGTTTTGATTAGTTGAGTCAGAAAACACTCACAAATCACACTCAAAAATATAAATGGTATAAACTACTTAAAAAGGATACCCTATAGTGTTATATAAAATGGTTCGTGCTTCCAAAACTGCTTCTGCTTCTACTGCTTCCACTGCTACCCCCACTGTTGTTTCTGTTGCCATTGAGGTCCCCTCCGCTGCCCCTGCCGCCGCCGAGAAGAAGGTCCGCAAGCCCAAGGCCGCTGTTGAGGCCGCTGCCCCCGTTGTTGCCCCCGTTGTTGAGGCCGCTCCCGCTGTTACCCCTGTTGCTACCGAGTCTGCCGAGGTCGTCGTTGATACCTCCTCCAAGTTGGCCGAGTTTGGCGCCAAGATTAACCAGGTCGGCGCTCTGTTGGCCTCCATCAAGGCTGACTACAAGGCTTTGGAGAAGACCATCGCCAAGGACTTGAAGAATGCCAGCAAGTCCAAGAAGTCCAAGAAGTCTTCTACCCCCAACCCCAACAGACAGGCCTCTGGCTTCGTCAAGCCCTCCGCCGTCAGTGAGGACCTCCTCAAGTTCTTCGGCAAGGAGGCTGGCACCATGATGTCCCGCGTTGAGGTCAGTAAGGAGATCACCGCTTACATTGAGAAGAACAGTCTCAAGGACAAGGACAATGGCAGACAGATCAACCCTGATGCCAAGCTCACCAAGCTCTTGAAGGTTGGTGCTGGCGAGGTCCTCACCTATTTCAACTTACAGAGATACTTGAAGATCCACTTCATCAAGGCTGAGAAGGCATAAAGCCTTAAAGCGACTGTAAAAGCTTTATAAAAGCGACCGTCAAAGCCTTAAAGCGACTGTAAAAGCCTTAAAGCGACCGTCAAAGCTTCATAATAAACAATTAAAAAATAACAACAAACAAGTGTTTATTGTTATTATAACGGCAAAGATTTACACATTTTTACTCACAACCTTACGATGTGAATGAGCAAATGTGTAAAACAAGCATGTATAAATCTTAAATTGTGTAAACAATTTAAATACACAACACATAATTGAGTATTAATGCAAGACGCAAACAACGTATGGTCATTTGACAAGCCTCCGGTAAAGCCTCCTATAAAGCCTCTTACTCCTACTCCCTCGGAAGCCAGTCCTTGGTCTCTACAACCAATACAAAACCAAGGTATTAGTTTGGAAGCCGAAATCCAGCGTTATATATTAACAACAAAGCCCCAGCTCGTGATTTTGACTCCCTGTTACAACAGCTCAATGTATGCCGGGTACACCGAATCCCTCTTGAAAACGATGTTCCTCTGTAAAGACATGAATATTCCAACCACCGTCCATTTTTGCCGCAACGACAGTCTCGTAAGTCGCGCGCGAAATAATCTCATTGCGAAGGCGATGAGTATTACCGAAGCCACGCATTTCTTGTTTATTGATGCCGATATCACGTGGGACCCCCACGATATCATTAAGCTGCTGCTCGCGGACAAACCAATTGTCGGCGGCATTTACCCCATCAAGCATTACCAGTTTGATAAAGTGGCGGCCAATCCCAATATGATGAACGAATTGATGGAGCGAAAGAAGAAATCACAGTTGGACGGGTTGCTGTCTAACGAAGAATATATCCAGATGAATATGGTGCGATACAATATCAATTATATGTCCAATATGCTGTCTATCCAGAATAATCTGACCAAGGTAAAGCATTTGGCAACGGGGTTTATGATGATTAAACGCAGCGTGATTGAGACAATGTCGCGCGCGTTTCCTCAAACAAAATATGTGGATGATGTGGGTTTCTTGTCGGGGAATGAGAACGACTATGCTTTTGCGCTGTTTGATTGCGGGGTAGAGGAGGGGCATTATTTCTCGGAGGATTGGCTGTTTTGCCATCGGTGGTCAAAAATGGGCGGAAGCATTTTTGCCGATGTGACTATTAATTTGGACCACACCGGTATTGAAACCTATCGTGGGTCGTTTATTTCATCCATTATGTAAATAATAATAACAACGTGTGTGTTGGTATTATCATGAAAAAACGGAAAACCCGTCTTTCTTTATTTGTTTTTGTTTTTGTTTTTGTTTTTGTTTTTGTTTTTGTTTTTGTTTTTGTTTTTGTTTTTGTTTTTGTTTTTGTTTTTGTTTTTGTTTTTGTTTTTGTTTTTTTTTTTGTTTTTTTTTTTGTTTTTGTTTTTGTTTTTGTTTTTGTTTTTGTTTTTGTTTTTGTTTTTGTTTTTGTTTTTGTTTTTGTTTTTGTTTTTTGAAATATGTGTTTTGTATAAATATGTGTTTTGTATAAATATGTGTTTTGTATAAATATGTGTTTTGTATGACTTACCAACTCGCATCCAAGACTTCAATTGTGATATTCACAAACGAATTAAACACCTTGGGGTCGCCGCTGACTAACATCTCCAAATCAGCCAACTTTGTGAATCCATTGAGTATCAGTGATGTGATTTTGCCAGCACGTACGGGGTCAATCAACACAACTCGTGTGTAAATCTCTTCGCCATAGAGGTCTTCGCCAATGAGGGCAACTTCATTGTCCTCTGCGACAACAGGATGGTCGTGTTCGCTTTTTGAGTCGCCTTCGCTTTCTGAGTCGCTTTCGCTTTCAAATACCATCTTGGCATAACGATTCTTAGAAGATGGTAGGCAAACAGGCGCAAAATCGGATGCGCTGCGCAAAATCGGAGCGGTCCTCTTACACTTGTCGTAAGTATGGTTTTGGCTGGTACAATCGGTACAAACGCGTTTCAAGAGTTCGGGGCAAGTAAGGCGGCTGTTCACGCTGGGCGTCTTGTGGACAAAGTGAGAGGTCCATTCCGATTCGGGCTTGCCGAGCGAGCGACAATAGGAGCAACCGGGTTTAGACTTGGTTTGGGTTTTAGCAGACATTTTTAGTTTCGTAAATAATATACAGTTTTGAATAATTAATATTGTTTGGAATATTTTAAAAAAAGATTTCAATTTCTTAGACCCTTCCTCCCTCCCGGAGGGAGGAGGGGGTCTAAGAAATACCCTATACAATTTGCGATTGAAAACGTACTGTTTTAATCTTAAATTGTATATGCAATTTCTTCAACCACCTTAACGCCAAAATATAAATATTTTGTCATTAAGCAATTTCTTGGACCCTCTCCCCCCCTCCGGGAGGAGAGGTATCCAAGAAACACCCTATACAATTTGCGATTGAAAACGTACCGTTTTAATCTTAAATTGTATATGCAATTTCTCAGGTAGGTCCAGGCAAAGAGAGAGGCTACAAAATATGTTTGCCTCTATAGTATAACATGGATCCTATCAAGAAACCCGTCAAGAAGCCCGTCAAGAAGCCTCATAGATGGACGCAAAAGTATAAGAAAAGCATCAACTGTAAAAGACCAAAGGGGTTTTCACAAAAACAGTATTGTAGATATAGTAGAAAGCAAATATACTAGAAACAAAAATACAAATAAAATGTATATGTCCGGGCTCTTTGTGTTTCACCGCGATTTCCGAATTGTTGACAACGTCGGATTTTCCGCCGCAACTCACGAGTGTTCCAAGCTCTATCCCATTTTCATATTCACCCCCGCACAGGTAACCGACGAAAACAAATACAAATCCACCAATGCCATCCAGTTTATGATAGAGGCACTAGACGACTTGGACACCCAGCTCCAAAAACACGGCTCACGATGTCATTGTTTCTACGGCGACACCGCCGATATTGTGCGTGCCTTGGTTGCCAAATTAGACATAAAAACCGTGTTTTTCAACCGCGATTACACCCCCTTCGCCGTAAAACGCACTGCCGAGTTGGCCGAACATTTTGACTGTAAAACATACAGCGATTATTACATGGTTGAACCCGGCACATTGAAGAACGGCACCGGCGATACCTATCGCAAATTCACGCCATTTTACAATAAGGCGTTGTCCAAAGTAGAGGCGAAGACCGCGCCGAACCCACGCCTCTCTGTTCTTGCCCGAATGGACTCAAAAATGGATCACCACATTGGGTTAAAAGACGCCTATTTCCGTTTCACGGGCTCCGACTTGAACCCCGATATTCTCGGCACAGGCTGCCGCGCCGAGGCACTGTCCCGGCTCGCCGTCTCGCAATCCCAATACGCGACGACCCACAACACCCTCGCGATATCCACCACCGAATTGTCACCCTATATCAAGTTTGGATGTGTGTCGGTGAGAGAGGTCTACGCCTCTATGCCGGTCCCTGTGCGGCGCCAGCTTTTGTGGCGCGACTTCTATGCGCACATCTTGTTTGCTTACCCCGATTTAGGCAAACCGGTGAACCTCAAATACGACAACATCGTGTGGGACAACAACGTCGCACATTTTAACGCGTGGTGCGCGGGTAAAACGGGATTCCCCGTGGTGGATGCCTGTATGCGCCAACTCAACACATCTGGATACATGCACAATAGAGGCCGACTCATTGTCGCGTCTTTCTTGGTGAAAACGCTGCTGATTGACTGGCGCTGGGGGGAGAAATATTTCGCCACGCATTTAGTGGATTATGACGTCGCGAGCAATCACGGAAACTGGCTCTGGATAGCGGGAGGCGGCGCCGATTCGCAAGAATATTTCCGCATTTTCAATCCGTGGTCGCAATCCGCGGAGAACGACCCTGACGCGGTCTATATCAAGCGATGGGTTCCCGAACTGGCCGACGTCCCGAGCCGCGATATTCACCAACCAAATACAGAAACGTATATAGAGCCCATCGTAGATTACGCAAAGCAGAAGACCCGCGTCTTGGCAGCATACAAGAAAATATTCGCGTAACTGGTATAAATAGAATAGGAAATAGAGGTATAGACAAAGCGATGGCTTTTTTTCAATCCATTTATAACATTGTATCCACAATTGTAACAGCAGTTCAAACCAAAATAACGAACATCTTGTTTGACCTTTTCTGGAAATACAATTATGCGATGATACAAATAGAGGGGAGTCGTATTGGCCAGCTACTAAAACCTGCAGACACGCGATTGGTAGAACCACCGCTAGATACATGGACGTGCGTTGCCTCTATTGAAAATGGCCGATTGTTGGAGCGATATGTGTATGGTGGGTCCGAACTGGTGAAAGATGCGGGGTCCGTGACCATTTGGAAAACGAGCGAATCACGGCGAGTAAATGTCACACATAACGTGGGACCCAGTCTGGTTTCGTTCCTCTCGGTACATTATGAACATCCGGATTTACCCAATGGGCTGCGACTCGTAATAGACCCACAATACATGATGGTGGGCAATTATTTGTTGAATCGCGTGTTTGTGTTGCGTCTATTAAGTTATCAATACAATCGTGGCGACTATGTGTTTGATGACCGGTATTTGCTTAAAATAATGGACTCCAATATCAACATTTGTACAGTGGGACCAAACCAGGGTATTGTTGTGGGTGAAAAAGAATATGTTGTATTATAAGGCGGGTAACTGTTAAGGCGCCGAAGGCGCCTGGACCTAAAAAATTGATTTAAACCGCATAGATACCACCATTGTTATATTACTTCTACAAACATATTTAAAAAAACAATGTCAGTATCTACTATAATGGCTACCGTGGACGAGACTCATCCCCTCTCCAACAAATGGAACTTGTTCTACCATTTACAAACAGACAATCGCTGGACGATTGATAGCTATCGCGTTATTATGCGAAGCATCCAGTGCGCCGAATCGGTCGTGGCACTCAATCGCCAAATACCCGACTTTCTGTTGTATAACTCAATGTTCTTTTGTATGAAAGATGGAATTGACCCAATGTGGGAGGACAAGAAGAACCGAGATGGCGGATGTTTCTCATATCGCGTTGCCAACACGGATGTTGCCAACGTGTGGCGCAAACTGTTCTGTATGATGTGTGGAGGGAGTCTTTGTACTAGTGCCAAGTACGAAAAGCACATCAATGGAATCACCATTTCACCGAAAAAGAAGTTTTCCGTGATAAAGGTGTGGATGGATGTGTGTTTGTATCAGGACCCAGGTATTATTCGGGATGTCCAAAATCTCCCCAAAGAAGGGTGTTTGTTCAAGAAACATGCGCCGGAGTTCTAAGCGTAGCGACTTATAAGCGTAGCGACTTATAAAGCTCGCATGCGGTTTACCTCTTATTGTCTATGTTGGCATAGACAATAAATATGTTTTTTCTGTGTTTTCTGTTTTTTATTTACGATGGCGGCAATGGTGCCAAGCACAACTTGATTTCACCCAACGACGCGACGTCATACTTGACAATCAGCGGCAAATCGTTGCCTAAATACATCTCCAGGTGACTACACAGCGGCGTACATTTGATGAAATTGTTCAGACTCTTCACAGAAAACTCGCCCTGGACAATCACCGACGGGTCCGGTTTCACCACAAAATCCATATGCTGGTCCGATTCTGAACGCTTGAACTTCGTTTTCGCGAATGTCCCCATACATGAGAAAATGAGGTCGTCGCCCACCGATTTGATTTCCACGCGGTCGGTGAGCGCATTCAGGTCGCGCACGATTTTCTGAAAATCCGAGGTGGGCAAATTGATGATGGTGGAATATTCCACGTCAGGAATCACCAATTCCTCGGTATCGGGCTCAATGAGTCGCAGCTTGTAGTCGTAGGTCTGCCCTACATTGCGGTTGTCAAACTCCATCCCCAGATAGGAGACGATTCCGTCCTGGTAATCCTCCTTGTCAATGTACATCGTGAGAGTGTCGTCGTTGGACAACGTGGAAATCAGTTTGAAGAAGTGCATGGTGTTTGTACAAACCACGATTTTGTCGGGGACGCAGCGATACATCTCAAATTTGTTGGCGTGGAGGACGACGCTGACCAACATGGTGTGGGTCTTGTCAAAGTTGATGATGCGCATACCCTCTTTGGTGAAAGTGATGGTGGCATCGGTCAAGATATCCTTTAGCGCAGTTGTGAGATTGCGTATTGGCTGGATGCTTACTGTTTTAATTGTCATGACATGATTGTTTTCGTTTTTTATGGATTCCACATTCACAGGGCGGTCAGTCTTGCTCATCTAATAAGGAAACAAGTGCGTTCGTTTTTATATATTTTTGGATGGTTATTCTTATTTATGGGGGTAAAATATAGAATGAGTGAGGCAAAAGTTGGAGATAGTACGGCGCAGGTTACAAAAGATTCAGAACTAGATGAAATGGTAACAAATAATGTAAGAACCAAACCTACAAGTGGAAGAGTAGTTCATTCAGAGATTAGTGCTGAACAAGCATATACACAAAAAGGCTTGGAATTTCCGAAAGGTGCTTATCCTGGTGGTCGAAGAAGGACACGACGACCCAGAAATACACGACGACCCAGAAATACACGACGACCCAGAAATACACGACGACCCAGAAAAACCAGACGTCAAACTAAGAAAATACGTGTTCACAAGAAGAAATAAGTTGACATCCGCGAATATTACAATAATCAACCGCATTATTGTAATAATACCCCCTACAAAATTGGATAAAAATGATTGTTACACCTTTGCACAATTAAAACGCCGATTTATCGGCGGATTATAAGTGCAAAAGTAGGTAGTCTTTGCGCATTATAAATGCGCAAAGGTGTAAAATGTGTATAATTATAGGTTTTACACCCAGATTTGATTGGCATTTCAAAACTACGTGTGAACTACTCTGGAATACAATGAACTCTCAAAACAATGGAATCTCAGTAAGAATGATAATTTATGGATTTTAATTTTGAAACACGAACATCGATGAAAAGTTTTGCAAACTCTCTTTCAAAAGGGTCCCTTTTAGGGACCCTGGAAGCGACCTCTTTTTCAAGGGCCTCTCATTTAGACGTTTTTTGGGGAACCTAAATGCTCATTTGAACTCTGTATTTCCAATGACATTTCAAAACTACGTGCGAACTACTCTGGAATACAATGAACTCTCAAAAAGAATGGAATCTCAGTAAGAATGATAATTTATGGATTTTGATTTTGAAACACGAACATCGATGAAAAGTTTTGCAAACTCTCTTTCAAAAGACCCCGAAAAAAGGGTCCCCCTCTAAGGCCTCTCATTTAGGCATATCTCTTTTGGGAACCTAAAAGCTCATTTGAACTCTGTATTTCAAATGACATTTCAAAAACATCGTGCGAACTACTCTGGAATACAAAATAATACCAAAAATAATGGAATCTCAGTAAGAATGATTTTTTATGGATTTTAATTTTGAAACACGAACAACGATGAAAAGTTTTGCAAACTCTCTTTCAAAGACCCCCTTTTTTGGACCCCCTCCTAGAATAGACCCCCCCCTTATTTAGGCATTTCATAACAGTGAATATTTTACATGGGATGCCCTATAGGTCATCATTTCAAATCTTTACTGATATCTGACCATTTCTACAATGGTTTAATCATATCCATATGACCCCAATTCATCGCATTCCGTCCCTTCCTCCTCCTCATCACTACTGGTATCCATCGGTTCCACCACGTCTTCCTCTTCATACAAATCCGGTATATTATCAACTTCTTCCTCCTCCATTTCAGGTATAAAAATCGGCTCCAAACTAACACAAAACTCGCTCTCATAATTCCGCTTGTTCAAGATGGCCAATTCAAAAAGCCCCGGATTCTGTAGAATCGGTTCATGTAGAAACTCCACAAACCCACGATGACGGTCATCAAACCCCCCCTCTCCTTTGGTGCCAAAATGCGGATTGTAAATGGCAAATCCATTGAGCGCCATATCCAGCTCATCTTTGCTCCTCATACACGACAACAAAGTCCACCGATAATACCGCAACAAATAGGGCCGAAAAATATCAAAAAGCCGCTGCGCAGGAAAATCACGATGAATTGTGAAAAACCCCCGACATATTTCGCGAACATCACCGACCGATTCAATATTTATTTGATTCACAATCGCGTGTTTCATCAACTCCGTTTGGTGGTAAAGTTTCAATTTATCAACGGAAAATCCGCAAAAAAAGAACTCCCACACCAATGTAGGAACTTTTTTGCTGCCAAATCGCGAATAAATGGAGACCAGGGTTTCCGGGCGAAAGGCCATATTCGTGTATGGGTTCGCCGGCATTTTGGGTTGTACGAATCCAAACGATTGCGTCGTGAGTGCTTGGAAAATGATTTTTGTCAGATCGTAAATGTTGAATGTATAGATACATCGGTTTTCTACGATTTCTATTTTCTGGTGGTCGGGCAATTCGGTCCAAGGGGTCATTGTGAGGTCGCAGTCGTTATTATGCCGCGAATACCATTTTCGCGCTTTACATCGTTGGACAAAACGCACCAGGATATGGTAGAGTCGCTGGGCCGAAAAAAACGCATAACATGCGTCGGAGTCCATTGCGCGAAGTTTGGCGTATTTTATGGTAGAATATGCCGCGTGTTGACGGTATTCTGCCTCTATATATTGTGGATGATTGTGGATACATTTTGCGAATATTTGATGCATTTGTATGGATTCGTATTATATTTTTATGTTATTGTGAAAAAACAATAACATATATTGGGTCTGGGAGGGACCCTTCAGGAGGGGCTTCGGTCGCGGTCTCCCGAAGGGACCCTTCATGAGAACGCTTCGGTCGCCCCCTTCGGGGGCTTAGAATAAGCTATAATCATCATCATAGTCGCCATAATCCGTCGCCCCCAGATTGCTCACATTGTTATCAACCGCAATCTTGTCCATTCGGCACTTGTCATCCTTCTCCAACAAGTCCGCGAAATTGGCATCTATCTTCTCGCGCTCATTCTCATCTTCCACGTCCGCGTCATCGGTCTCTTCAATCGCCTTCATATCCAACAAGAGCCCAAACGAGTTGGTACCATAATAACCTGGCTGCCCGCACATCACGTTCGCCGAGACACCACGCATCTGGTCAAACTCGCCGTGTCTACTCGCATCCAAGAACATCTCCGTATGCATCTCATAGGTGCCCTTGGAAATCGGTCCAATATCGTCGCTGATAATACCCGAGCGGAACATCGGCACCAATTCGGCCTTCACCGCCATTCGGTCGCACAAGATACTCAAATGGTGGTAGTTCACATAGGCATCCGACGCCTCCATCACTTCCACAAACTCGTTCAGAATGTTTTGACGCGCGGCTTCAATGCCCAACACATTATGAATCTCGCGAATATCGTTACTATACGTCCGCGTGTAATCAATGAAATCCAGCATAAACAAGTCCATCAGATTCGTACCCGTGGTATCTAGAACCCACGTATCCTTGCGAACATACTTGCTCTCCTCCTTGACAACGCCGTCCTTAATCATTCGCGGATTCACATTGCGGATTCCTGACACACCCCTTAGCACGATATTGTTCAGGATGTTGTCTTGGAATGTCTTCAACATATGGATTTCGTCGGATTGGTCCAGCGACTCGGCGGCGCCCTTCTTCTTGCCTTTATTGAACACGGATGAGTTGAGGCGGATTCGGAACACCAGGTTGCTCGCGTTCATATCCGAGAACACACAATGGACGTCGCTGCGATGACTGTTCGTTACCGCGTAATTAATGTCATCCATCGTGATATTCTTGTCAAGCAGCGTCTCCGCGTCAATCTCCATTCGCACAATCCACTTGGATTGCTGGACGGTATCGGCCGCCGCCGCTCCCTCATTACACTCGGCAACCAATTCCTCAAACTCGTAGAATTGCTCAATGACTTCCTTGTCCTTGTGTATCTTGGTCGCGCGGTCATTCGGGTCAAAGCAGATTTCAATGGACTTTACCACATCCACCAACTTGGTGTGCTCAATCATCACACACAGCTTGGCAGCTTTGTCCTTGTCGTGCTGGTCGGCGGTTTTCAAGAATACGGTCGCCGAGGGTTTGTCGGGGTTGCGAGTTAGGCGCAAGATTTCTTCAATGCGCGGCACACCACGCGTCACGTTTGACTTGGTAGCAACACCTGCAAGATGAAAAGTGTTTAAAGTTAACTGTGTGGTTGGCTCACCAATAGACTGTCCTGCAATCACGCCCACCATCTCACCCGGATGTACCAACGCCTTCTTGTACATCAATACAATGGTTTCCAACAAGAGCTCCACCGCCTTCTGATTGAACCGCTTCTTCACCAAAATCTCTTTCGGCGACAAGTTGAAATAATAGAGGATTTTAAACATCTCAGTAGGGTTGAACATCGCGGTCAAATCTTCCATCGCGTCATTGATTAATCCGATATATTCAAAGGGCGTGATATCCACGGCGGATGACGCACTCAAGCTGAGCTGTCCCTGGATATTTTGAATAATATGCGCGAAGGCAACCGGCGCTTTCACAAAATCGTCGTTCTTGTACTTGAACACATTTTGAACGAGTTTGTCGCGATAATCAATGAACTGGTTGATGGTGCGCTGATTTATCTCGGTCACCGAATTGCGTTGTCCCTTCATTCGCGCAATCGCGGATTTCGTATATATGCTCAACAGTTCCGAGTTTGACTCGTTGTCATTCACGCCAATCAAGTCAAAGTGCATGTAAATGTCTTCCACCGACATATTCACCAATGGAATATTCTGGTTTTCTACGCGGGTGGTGTCAATGCCGTCTTCGCCATAGGAAAACTGGACGATTTTTCCCATATTGTTGCGGACAGTTCCGTCATATTCCACTTTTAAATCTTCCAAGCCCTTGACCAAACGACGCTGGATATAACCGGTCTGCGACGTCTTCACAGCCGTATCAATGAGACCCATACGACCACCCATTGCGTGGAAGAAGAGTTCGGGCGCGGTCAATCCGGAGATGTACGAGTTTTTCACAAACCCACGCGCACTGGGTGAATCGTCGTATTTGTGAAAATGCGGCAGGGTGCGGCTATCAAAGCCATACGGCACACGCTTGCCATCAATACTCTGTTGGCCGACACACGAAATCATCTGCGAAATGTTCAACATAGAGCCTTTGGACCCCGATTTCACAATCATTACAAACCGATTGTCAGAGTTGAGGTTTTCTACCGCGATTTTGCCGGTCTGGTCGGTCGTGTTATTCAACACATTGCCGACCTGGGTCTCAAACTCCACAATATTGGAGCGCCCCGAATTGTTCTCCATGATTCCCAGATGTACCTTGTTCGTAATATTATGGACTTCCTCCATCTTGGACCGAATCATTCGCGCGATTTGCTCGGTGGTGTCCCTGTTTGACACCAAGTCACTGATGCCCACACTGAATGCGCTGGTTTTCATATATTCGGTGATAATCTGCTGTAGGTCGTCAATGTAATCGGCGCAGGCCATGTTTCCAAAATCGTTACAAACACGATTCAAAATACCCTTGGTGCCAGACGCAAAGACGCCTTTCTCGGCTTGGCCGCGAATGTATTTGCCGTTCTCTATTTCTAAAACATTGTTGGATGACGCGGCGTCTTCGTTGTTGCCAAACAATTTGGTCTTGTATTTCAGTGAAATCGCCGGCGTGATTTGAGACAAAATCTCAAAGTTGGTGATTTTCTTTTGTGCGAAAATGGACGGGTCAATTTTCTTGTAACCCATCAACAGATTCATTGCGTCGCGAGGGCTGAAACTGACCCCCGCACGCGTAAATTGGTAAGACCCCAACATAGAGTCCTGGTAAACGCCAATAATGGGGGCGTTACTGGAAGGACTGATTATCTGGTAAGGGGTTGCCGCCAAATGCCTGAGCTCTACCTCGGCTAGGCTGTTCTGGGGCATGTGCATATTCATCTCGTCGCCATCAAACGGTGGCTCCCAATGGTTTCCCAAAGGGCCGGACTGTATCTTAAGCAAACTCGAGGTAGCTAACCCTTCATCGTTCACCAATACCCGTTCAGTCTCTGAATGCCTTCCATAGTCTGCTAAACGACATTAGGAAGTAACACTGCGGATTGCCCATTTCAAGACACCATATAGTGTCTATCATTTATCACTTTTTTACCATTGGGTTCAGCTATTAACTGAGTTCCTCATCGGCGTTTCCGCCGCTGAGTGGTAGTGATAATTTTAGGGGTTTCCCGTCATCAAGGTATTTCGCAAATAAATCTATATATTTTTGAGGCAATTCTAAATTATTATGTTTATGATAGGATACAATTTTTTCTAAGTGATTCTCAATTTGAGATACCACTATTTTATTATTTTTTGATAAATTGCTGCGAACTGATAATGCTGTTGTATTTCGCCAATTAAAAGCGACCATCTGTTCTTCTTCATTTGCCAAATCAAACTTTGACAATGGAATTACGTGGTCAATATGCCATTCGTTTCCGTGATTTTCAATAGTAAATCCATCACTATTGTGTTGTATCCACTGGATATATTCGGTCGTATTACAACCCAAATAATCAATCGTGTGCTTTTGTTTTACATTATGTAAAGCTACATACACACGAGTACGAATTATTCGTTTGAACTTTTCCAATGGGTCATCACGTTCGCAATCTGCGCATTTTAATCGGTTGAACCTGAATCTCGTTTTTGGTCGGACTTCATTACAATATTTACATATTGTATTGTCCGGACCAATCGTTGAATCTAGTTGTATCCGTAATTCTTCGCGCAGTTTTGCTCTTTCGGCTATCTTTTTCTTTTTGTAGTTGGTCGCATTTTCAATTAATTTTTTCCGATGTTCATCGCTTGCTTGATATTTGCTTCGCCTGTTCTTGTTATTACAGGTTTTACAAATATTGCGGTTTTTTATGAAATCGTCTATATTTTTATCTTTTTCGCAACTAATGCACGCAATTATCGGTTTTGTATCTGTCTCCATATCATTCTATTCTATTTTGTTTTATATTGTTTGCCTTTAAAGATTTATTCACTAGGAGGTATCACGCTTTTCACGCCTCCTGTTGCGGACAATGATGTTTTAGCATCGTGAGAATTGTCTTGGTCTATCCGCATTGTATGGTTTTGTGCATGCAACGTTCATACGGAAGGTATCGCCCCTGGCCATTACCTTCACAATATGACACATCATGCTCATTCTGTGTAAACTGGGCTGCCGATTGAATAACACCGCGTCGCCGTCCATCATATGCCGATGGACGACGTCGCCGTTTTCAAGCCGGACCGCCATCCTGTCAATATATCTGAGCGAGACATTGTGGCCGTCCTTGCGCTCCAGGATTTTCGCGCCTGGGTATTCATCGGGCCCATTCTGTACAAGCCGGGTCAGGAATCCGCGATTCCGGTCATTCACCACAATCGGTTTGGTGAGACACATCGCGACCTTTTTCGGGACACCCAGCTGCCGCATAGACAAATTGGGGTCACCAGTGATGACAGAACGCGCGCTGAAGTCCACGCGTTTTCCCATCAGGTTGCCACGAATACGCCCGTTCTTGCTATTCAGGCGCCCGGTGATACACTGGAGGGGTCTGCCGGAACGCTGGGCCATCGGCACCGCGCCTTTCACCTTATTATTGACAATCATCGCGACAAAGTATTGTAGGACCGCCGTCAAACTGTCTATAATGGAAGACGACGCATTGGCGTTGATACGGTCGGCCAAGTCTTTGTTCGTCTTGATAATGTGGCTGTAAATGTGTGTGAGGTCATCTTCACTGCGCTGATTCGCATCCTGCTTTACGGATGGGCGAACCGCAGGAGGCGCAACAGGCAGGACTTGGCAAATCATCCAGTCAGGACGAGACCATGTTGGACTGAACCCCATGAACTCCACGTCGTCATCGGTGATTCGCTTGAATATTTTCAGCACGATTTCGGGGGTCAACTTGAGTGGGGGCAAATTGACCGCTTCACCGCCGGCGGCGGCGGCTGACTCATTCACTAAATTATCCCAGACCGCATTGATTGTTGCCATTCCTTCCAACTTGATTTTGTCGGGCTGCTTACATCCGCAGCCGTTTTCGGTAGCGTCTCCGCAACGCTTAATCTTTGCGCACAAAGGATACACGTAATCCCATCGCTCGGACGGTTTTAGCCGGATTGCCTGATGATGTTGTTCCTTGCTAATCAACAATTTACTACATTTGAAACATACGCATTTCAGTATTTTCATGATTTCCTTCAAATGCTGGATAAAGAACACGGGGCGCGACATTTCAATGTAGCCGAAGTATCCGGGGGTCGTAATGTTTGTTAAACCATCTGTTGGGCAAATGGTGCCTGGGCCGAGAACGCCCATACGCGGGTCAAACAACCCTCCGGCAACTTCGCTGTTTCCAATGTATGTGTCCTTGGATACAATTTCAACAACCCCCGCTTTACGGATTTCTTCTGGCGAGAACAATCCAAATTGGATGCCGATGATTCGCGAGGGGTTTTTGTAGGATGTATTTTTGGTTGCCATTTTTCAAATACTATATACTATGGGTGGTAATATTTATATTCTTTTGATAATACAGAAGTTTAAAATCAATTTTTTGAGTAGGCCCCGAAGGGGCCTACGCAATAAACCCCCGATACAATTTGCGCTTCAATCGTACCGATTGAATCTTCAATTGTATCGGCAATTTTTTGGATATATCAACCCAAAGGGTTGATATATCTAAAAAACACCGCATCGCAAAAACGTACCGTTTTTACTCCGCGCAATTTTTTGGATGCGCCCTCCCAAAGGGAGGGCGCATACAATAAACCCCGCATCCAATTTACGTTTCAATCGTACCGATTGAATCTTCAATTGGATACGCAATTTTTTGGATGCCCCTTGGTGTATATTCAAAATTGTATAGTGTGTTATACCCCTTCGGGAGGGCGTATCCAAAAAATTGCGCGGAGTAAAAACGGCACGTTTTTGCGATGCGGGGTTTATTGTATGCGCCCTCCCTTCGGGAGGGCGTATCCAAAAAATTGCTTACTGATGAAACGCGCAGTGTTTCGTCAGTAAGGTGGTTTTTGAGTATATCAACCCAAAGGGTTGATATACTCAAAAAATTGATTTTTGTTATGGTTTAAACACTTGACACCAATATACATAAAATGCCACGAACTACTATTGACAACATTTCCACGAAAAAGGGGCGCTCCTACAAGAAGAATCGTCCCGACCCCGAAAGCAGCAGCGATGACGAATCGGACAGCAGCTACGAGACGATATCCGACAGCGAGTCTTACACTTCATCTTCGTACATTGATACTAGCAGTTATTCTACCGAACCGGAGAAAAAGGGGGGGTCAAAGAAAAAGAAGGGCTCAAAAAAAGGCGACGCCGATTTAGAAGAAGTCATTCAGAAGCTGCTTGCTAAAAACAAGAAGCTTGAAAAGCAGGCGGCTACCAAAAAAAAATCCAGTAAATCCAAGTCGCGCTCAAAGTACGAGTCTTCCTCCGAAGAAGAAGACGACAGTGACGATGAAGACGACGAAGAAGAAGAAGACGACAGTGACGATTGCGATAATGATAACAACGAAGAAGATGACGATGATGACGACGACGACGACGAACCCACTGCGAAAAAAGACGACAAAACATTCAAGATAACGATGACCATTGGTGGACAACAAATAAACGGCGGTATGAAAAACCGCATTCCGTCCAATTTATCCAACGAAGACGAATGTGATTCGGACGCCGAAGAAATCTATATGAAAGAGGATTTCCAGGCGATGGATCTCCCTGGTTTGCCTCTCTCTCCCTCCAATTCAACCACTGATATTTCCGCTCCTGTGCCTAAACGCAAACCCAAAGAGGTTGTGCCCGACCCGCTCTCAGAAGTCGTCAACATTGACGAAAAATACCGCGAAATCATTGAACTCAAACGCGTCCTCATTGAAAAACTGCGTTCAAAACCGAACAACAAGATTGTCCAACGTGCGCTGGACCAATGTAATCGCTCCATCAAAAAACTCATCAAACACGCACGCAGTAAAAACGCCAACACATACGAAGAGTTGCTTGAACAGGCCGACACCCAGGTCATCACCGACGAAGTCGGCTATTTCAAGACGAAGCTGTCAAACAAGGAGCAGCTCCGAATTATGTCGGATTTGCGCGAAATCAATGGCTACATGTATGTAGAGAAGCCATACAGACTCACGCTTCTACAATCCAATATGCCCGCAAAGTTCAAGGCCGTCGCGTTACAGCGCCTCCATCAGCTCAGTTTGATGGAGCCGGGCGACCCCGAATACTTCAAGCTGAAAAACTGGGTTGACAATTTTATGCGAATCCCGTTCGGCGCGTTCAAGAGTCTGACCATCAATATCAAGGACGGCATTGACAAATGTAGCGACTTCGTGGTGAAGGCTAAAGAAAAGCTGGATAATTGCGTGTATGGCCTGGAAGACGCCAAGATGCAGATTATGCAGATGGTGGGGCAATGGATCGCGAATCCGAGTTCTATGGGCACGGCGATTGCGATACATGGCCCGCCAGGAACGGGCAAAACTAGTCTGGTCAAAGACGGTATTAGCAAGATTCTCGGGCGCGAGTTCGCATTCATTGCCCTCGGCGGTTGCGGCGACAGCAGCTTCTTGGAAGGACACAGCTACACGTATGAAGGCAGTACTTGGGGCAAAATTGCGCAAATTGTGATGGAGAGCAAATGTATGAACCCGGTAATCTACTTTGATGAGCTGGACAAGATTAGCGACACCGCACGTGGCCAAGAAATCATCGGCGTACTCACGCATTTGACAGATACGTCGCAGAACAACCAGTTCCACGACAAGTATTTCTCGGAAATAGAGCTGGATTTGAGCAAGTGTATGTTCATATTCAGTTATAACGACGAGAACTTGGTGAATCCCATCTTGCGCGACCGCATGTACCGCATTCGCACCAAGGGATACGACCTGAAGGAGAAGATGATTATTGCGCGAAATCACATATTGCCTAAAATCCGCGAACAGGTCGGGTTTGGACCGGATGACGTGGTGTTTCCAGACGACGTATTGTCGCACATCATTTCAAACCAGGCGAAAGGCGAAGAGGGAGTGCGCAATTTGAAGCGGTCACTGGAAATCGTACATACCAAGCTCAACTTGTATCGGTTGGTGAAGTCGGGCACCCAGATGTTTGCGAAGGAAATGGGGCTAAATGTGGTGTTTCCATATACGCTGACAAAGAAAGACGTGGATACGCTCGTCAAAATAGACAACGCGGCATCTAGTGCGCTGTCCATGATGTACATCTAATCGTTGAATAAAGTATGATAATAACGAATGGTAACAAATATTGGTTTCACAGGAACAAATATTTATTGTTTTTTACTTGCCGATTTGGTCGGACACGCCAGCGGCATTTCCTCCTCTGGTGGTGAGAAGCTGGATATCACTGCTGGACATACAGATGAACCCCTTGGAATTGGTGTAGCCGTAGTTTTTACACGTGGTGTTGGCGTCATTATTGTACAAGAATGCCACCGGTTTTTGCTCGGCGACGTAGGAAGATCCGGACAGAGTATCAAATCCCTCTTTTTTATCCTTACCATCCGGCTTCTTATTGTCAGCGGCGACAGATTGAGTGTGAGGAGCGGCAGAATGAGCGAAAGTAGAGGGAGTCGCCAAAGGAACTACTGTTGCTTCGGCTTCTTTGGCTTCTTTGGTCGCATCAGCACGCCCATGAAATGCCTCTTGATACACGGAAAACCCCTCATACGGATACTCCGACAAACTAGATTTCGCAAACGCAAAAGCATGATAATCTTGCGACCCCAAATAGAGGGACATCATTAAAACCATAAATAATAAAAATATAATTACTACCCAGTTGTTTGACATTTATAAATAATCCGTAGATAAAAACAAGAGTCTATTTTTTCCCTTTACGAGCATCGCGCGGTAATTCGGGGATAGCGTCTTCTTCGCTAAATGTTGCCAGAAATTGACGGATTTTATCATAACTGGCAACCATATCACCTCTCTGTTCGCCATAATTTTTGGTGAATGTATTGGCGACGAGTTTTTTGAAAAGTTGAGAGGCGAGTTCTTTCATTATTTTCTGATTGTATTCAAATGTATTTTGGTAATCGTCTACCAATTTGACTAAACCTTCTTGGTTTTCTTTGTAGTCATTGCGGATTTTCTGGACCAATTGATAAACTTCATTGTATAAATCGCGCACCTTTGCGAGTTTTTCTTGTTTTTCTTGTGCTTTAATACGCTCCAATTCGTCGTAGTAATTATCCACATTTTCAATTTCATTTTTAACGTCTTCTGTTTTTCGTATAACAGCATCCACATTTTTGTCAAATGTTTTGGCGATTTTTTGTACGACGGCGGACTTCTTCTCAGCCGCTAAACGAAGACATCTTTCACGGTTTGCCTGGTCAAAATAAATTGCGATTGGATTGTTACACGTGTCATTATCAGTTGCTGCCAGTTCAATATTTACCTCTATGTATATCCTTCCAATCAACGCAATCCATAATAGTAAAATAACGGATGTCATTATCACATATATTTTGTTGTGTTCCCAGTAATAGCCCATTACAATAGAGGCATATCATTTATTGTTTATTTCTTCTTCTTTTTCGGGGCAGGTGCTGCTACTGCTGGTGCTACTGCTGGTGCTACTGCTGGTGCTACTGCTGGTGCTACTGCTGGTGCTGGCGCTATAATAGTACTATCACTCTCAAACTCCGGTGAAATTGGGGTAATAACGGGTTCCGAAACAGCTTGGCTTGTTATGCCCGATGCGAATGAAGACGGGACAAATGCCGAGGTTGGTGCCGAAGATGGTATATATAAATCATTTGGTTGGGAATATGACTGTACTTGATTGGATGGAATGGGAACAGTAATTGATGACTGTACGGGCATTGGTGCCGTTGTAGGTGCCGGTGTAGGTGCCGTTGTCGGCTTTGTCACCGTAGGTGCCGTTATAGGTGGTGTCTTTGATGTTATAGGTGCTATAGGCGACTGTCCACTCACCTTATTAATAGCAACCCGCACACTTTCCTGGAGCGAACGTGTACCACTCATCATTTTGATTGTGTCATTGTTGACATGGCGCTGAATAATCAGAGAGGCAATAACTTTCTTCATCCCCTCCTTTAATGCTAAAATATTGTTTTGTAACGTAATCGCCAATGTGGCATTTTTCGTGTCCTTATTCTTATTCGTCTCGTCTATTTTCTGCTTGAGACCCGCCACGTCCTTTGATACCTTGGACAGCGCAGAGTTCATTTTATTCGTGGCATCGTCCAAGGATTTCACAACCGGATTCATGACAATTTGCTGGGTAATCTTGTTTTCAGCGTCAAGAATCCCGTCTTCCACGTTGGATAACAGCCACGAATATTTGGCACCATCGGGTCGGTATTTCATAGACGACCAGTTCATTTTGATTTCAAATTGTTTTGCCATATAGGAAATAGAGGCCAGCGTGATTCCAAAAAGCGATATCACATAAAATCCGTCGGCCGCCATATTATCAATTACATTCAAATCCAAGTCCGTGATAGAGGCCGACATTGGATATATCTATATATACCGGATAAAGAAATTATAACTTGTAAAAATGCGCTATACTTGGGACTAAGTGATTTTTACAAATTATTATTTATTTTTGCCGAAAGAACTTATAAAGAAGAAGTAATAATTATTATAAAATGAGCAACAGTTTTATGCAGAGTCTAAATATGAAGTCGCTGATGGATAGCGATGACTATGTCAATAACACGGAGCGCATTCGCGAGCTGAAACACAGTGAAAGAATCCTGGAAGACATCGGTAAGCTCTGTCGCATCAAGAAGGACCATTTCCATATGAAGATGGTAGAGGAGGAGAAGTTCAACCATTTGTGCGAAACATCGGCGTCGTTTTTATTCAGCAATTACACCGACCTTTTCCGCAAAGTGTTGAAGGACGAGCTGGATATGAAAATGATGGTCAACTTTGTCGGCATTTTGAAACAGATTGAAGAGGGGCAGCTGGACCAATATGATGCCTCGGTCAAAGTAGGGACCATTTTACGCGAAATGTATGTGGATAGTGCGCTGAGGAGAGGCGACAATCTGGACAAGGAACATGCCGCTGACGCGCCGGTGTTTGTGGAGCCCACGCCGATTTCGTGGAAGGATTATACAAGATTGCGCGTTCAGGAAAACGCGAAATCAGCAACACAATTTTCACCCATAACTGCCGACGTTGTCGGCAGTCAGTGTGAAAATGTGTAAGGAAAAGAAAAATGTATAAGAAAATAACATAAATAGTTTGCCACACGTAAACTATGTATATGAACGCATTTCGTATCCTCTCTCCAAACGCAATAATACTCCGCGGAATCAAAGAAAAGAGCATTCCGTATAGCAAAACGTTCAACCATATGAAGGTCGCGATTATGTTTGAATGCGAAAAAGACGCGGTTTATAACATTCGGCGCCACACGTTTCCACACTTAGAGAAGGTCGTGTTGTTGAACAGCATCCAGGATTATGAGCACGCGTTTCTAAAATATGAATACTATGAAAAGACGCCGTTCACGATTTTTATGCCGGCCACCGACAAAACAATGACCGCACCGCCATTATTTCACAATCCTTATTACACGATGAATTGTACAGAATATATCACGGACAAAGAGAGGGAGCACGTGAAACTCATTTGCGATGTTAATGGGAAGTATTACAAGTTTTGAAGCGGACCCGTAGGGACCGCGACTTTTCACCTATTTTTTTAAAAATAATATTTCATCTTCTTGGGTTTTTATTATATTTTCAACAAATTGTGATATGGTATTTTCTTTTTCTAGTAATTTTTTACTCATATGAACTGCCATAGAATGATGCGGTATCATTCCTAACTTGTATTGTGTTTCCGTTACTAGAAATTGGTTTCTAATACACCATATATTAAATATTACCAATGATAACCCTATTAAAAAAACACTCATTTCTTGATAAATCAATCCCATAAATAAAAACATCCACCCCGTCATAAGTAGTATCATATATGCGTCATTTAAACTAAATCTTATATGATAAATTTTATCTACCCATACATTCATAGTTGATAATATACCGGACAACAACATTATAAAAAACATAATAACATAATGATTGGTTGACTGTGAATGTTTCATTATATAATGGATGTATAAAGCGTTTTACGTCTTAAGAAACTCAATATGATTGATTCTACAATAAATACTAAGTCCCTCTATGTTGATTCCTGCGCACCCCTTGATGCGTAAGTATTTTATTTTGTGCGTCACCGGAAAGAGTTCGCTGATTTGTTGGACCCCCGGAGCATTCACGATGGTAAGTGATTCTAGATTCGGCATCAAATGGATGCCCGCGATGGAACGAAAATTGGTGGTACCGCCTCCATCCAAGTAGAGCTCTTTTACCGTGGGAGAAACACATCCAGACAAGTCGGTCAGGCTCATTGGAGAGAAAGCGAGGCTTTGTAAGTTGTACAAGTGCTGGAGCTTCTCCACTTTCAAATAATTGTCGGCGGGAATGGAGAGAGAGGTTGCGCCGAGTTGGACAAATGCGCTATTCAGCCGAACCGCAATTTCGGCTTTTGACAACAGGTATTCTAGACGCGCGACCCGTGTTTCCAGAACCATCGTGTTTGCGATACGACATTCGACGGTAGCAAGGGCAATGGCGAGACGGTGATCCACGGATGCCAATGAATCTTTGATACGACTCTCGGTGAATGCAGTTTTTTTATCTAATATAGAGAGGGCGTCGTCAACGCGCTTATCCACAGTTGCTAACACATTCGCACATTGTTGCTTGGAATGTTGCTCCGCCTGGTCTATCCTCTCTTCCAACCGATTGAAACTCATTGTCAATTGTCCATCGCTCGTGATGAGTTTTTCCTTGATATGAACTTGGAAATCAAACGAAATAAAATGATTTACTCGTGCACGAAACCGAATCGCCATTGTTTTCCCCGATACACTGATATCGGCGGTGTATCCCGTATCTTCCGCAAAACATTGGGTAATCAGTTGATAAATGCTTTCCGCGGGGAGCGACAAATGAAACTCGTTGGCCTCTACGTGAGTTTCGTAACAAACGTACCCGATGGTGTCAGTGAGCTTTATGTAAATAGTACGACCGCTAAGAGAGGTTAAAATCGTATAATGTTTTATAATAAATGCGTCAGGATAACAAGACATACTTGATACATACTCGGGCGAAATTTTTATGCTAAAAAATTGATTATTTATTTAGTTTTTACCAGAAACCAAATAATTCTTACACAAAAATGTCATCTCAACAACAAAACGCATTCTACGCAGTAAAAAACGGAATTCAGCCGGGTGTATATACCACTTGGGAACAGTGCCGTGCGCAAATTGACGGATTCGCGGGGGCTCTTTATAAAAAGTTCAAGACCGAGGAAGAAGCCAATGCCTTTATAACAACGCTCTCTTTGGAACAAGGGCCTACACAAGGAACTTCTGTACCTACACAAGGAACGGCACCAAACCTTGATGCTCTGTCTCTTGAGCAGCAATACGCCTTCTACAAGTACCGCGCGGGGGCCAATTTGTTCATCACGGGTCCCGGTGGAACCGGCAAATCACATCTGATAAAAACCATAAAACAGGATTTGGAGCAGCGCGGACAAAAGCACGCCGTGTGCGCCCTCACCGGATGCGCCGCCGTCCTCCTCAATTGCTGCGCGAAAACCATCCATTCATGGAGCGGCGTCGGTCTATGCCAGGGCGAGAGCACCGAAATCGTGGACAAGGCATCCAAGAACCGCAAAGCCAATACCAATTGGAAAGCCACGCGAACCCTTATCGTGGATGAAGTCAGTATGATGTCGCAAAAGATGTTTGATGTGCTGGACCGCATCGGTCAAGTCATTCGCAAGAACCCGTTGCGCCCATTCGGGGGCATCCAGGTCATATTCATCGGCGACTTCTACCAACTGCCCCCCGTGGGAAAACGCGACGACCCCGAGACGATGCGATTCTGCTTTGAATCGGCGCGCTGGGCGGCGACTTTCCCCACGGCGTCGCATATTGCCCTAAATACAATGTTTCGCCACAAGAACCCCGAGTTCATAAAAGTGCTGGACGAGGTGCGCCAGGGCGTGCTGACCCCCGAGTCGGCGGCATTGCTACAATCGCGCATACTGGAACCGACAATAACCGATGGAATCGTCCCGACCAAGCTGTTTCCGCGCAACGCCGATGCCGAGCGTGTGAACGACACGATGTATGCTAAGCTCACTGATACCGAATACGTCTATGACTCAAAGCGGCAAACACGGTTATCCACCTATGCGGAAACGGGCACGCCGATTCCGACAGACCTCATGTTGCGAACTGATGCGCTTTCCCCCGACGAAATGAAGCAACAACTGGATTTGTTTGAGGAGAACAGCAAGGTGGTCCCAAAGCTGAGGCTGAAGAAGGGAGCCGCGGTGATGTGTCTTGCCAATCTGGATACTGACTCTGGAATCTGTAATGGGTCTCAAGGGATTGTCGTGGATTTTGCTGGCGGAACAACGCAGGTGCCGATTGTGAAGTTCATCAATGGTGTGACGATGCCAATTACGGCGAAAATGTATCAGCACGGAGACTATCCGAGACTGGGGATAGAGCAAATCCCGCTGCGCCTGGCGTGGGCGTTCACGATACACAAATCGCAGGGTGTCACACTGGACCTGGCGCAAATGGATTTAGGCTCAAATGTGTTTGAGTATGGGCAGAGTTATGTGGGGTTGAGCAGGATACGAACACTGGAAGGGCTCTATTTGAGCGGGTTTAATCCGCAGAAAATCAAGACGAATCCGCGTGTGGCGGCATTTTACCAAACGATTGGTAAAATAACGGGTGAAATGGTGGAAGAAGCGAAGGAGCGAGATTTGTCTAGTACCGCTGTTGCGGGAACAGCAGGAGGAGGAACAGCAGAAGGAGGCTCAATAAAACCATTTGACCCCAACATATTTGTAGTGCGCCTTTAAGCCCCCCCCGTAGGGAGGGGCAACCCAAAGCGTTACCGTAGGGAGGGGCGACCCAAAGCAACACCGTAGGGAGGGGCGACCGAAGCGCCTTCCCCTGAGGGGGCGGGGGCTCAAGCATATTATGAATGTTTTTTACACCAACGCACGAACAATATACGTGGTCCCAGTCATTAGCACAGACCCCCACACCATATCCATTATTGCCACATTCAAGTCGTATTTCTTCAAAATCGCATAGCTGGTGAAATCATAGACGCCATACACCACAAGTCCGAACAACGCCGCGTGCCATAAAGATTTCCCAGGTTCTACTATGAACGCATAGAGACCAATCGCCAACAAAAGATACACTACTACTGCTCCCACCATCTTGAACTCTAGTGCCGTCCTCTGTATTTTCGCCACCATTTGCCCAAATATAGATTTAGTGAAATATAGGTACACTGAATCCAGCGCCAACATGATAACAAGAATCATCAACAACTGTCTCAATATTTGCATCATTATAGAATAGCAAGATATATTGTTTTTTCTTTTCACTATGTGTAATATATATTGTACGCAATGAATACGGCCAACAACACAATAAAACCCAATGGATTAATAGATGGCGTACACCGCGAAATCATCGTATCTCAACACGAACGCACCGACGAATTGAACCAGCGTCTTGCCACGCGCTATTTCCCCGATAGCGCACTTGAACCCTCGTTTTCGCCGCGGCCTCTATCCACTAAATACAATTTGCCGATGAATCCCGCGCCGACCGTCCCCATAAACGCCGTCGCCGAACACAGCGTCGCCGGCAATTTCAACCCCGCCACTCGCACCGGACCATTCAAGACCTATATGCGAAACATTGACACTGAAACTGTTTTGCGCAATCAAACGATGGCCCTACAAAATGCGTCGCAGTCCGTATATATCCCCAGCTCAACGAGCGACCTGTATCGCGTGGATGTAATCGGGCGACCGGTCGCCCAGCCATACGCAGGACTCTTTGAACAATCCACTTTTGCCGACCGGGCGCGACCCAACTTGGCGCATATTGGCCAAGACCGGTTCTTCAATTCTACGCGAACACAATTACGACAATAAGTGTGGTATTACTATATATGTCTATTCCAACATACGCCTTTATTCTGGTTGTGCTAGCGATTCTAGCAGTTATAATGACACTATTTAGGAAAAAAATGACAGAGGGATTCACACAGACGGAGCGATTTGTACTCAAAACCGATGGTGAATCGTATGATGATTTTTACGCGAAAGTGTATGACCGCATTCATTTGCCCGCCGACCGCGTGAAATCGGAGCTGACACAGATACTGAAACTCACTGGCGCGGACGACAACAGCGTGTTTTTGGACGTGGGGTCGGGGACGGGCGAAACGCTGCGCCACCTGGCCGACTCGGGCGCCCAGTGTGTGGGGATTGAGAAATCGGCCGCGATGGTGGCGCAATCCAAGGAGAAAACGGACACCCCCGTCAAAATCGCCGACGTCTTGGAACCGATGGCATTTGAGCGCGCGGCCTTCACACATATCTTGTGCCTCTATCAAACCATCTATGAAATCGCGAATAAACCGGCATTCTTCACGAATTGTCGGTATTGGTTGAGAGGTGGTGGTTACCTGGTCATACATCTTGTGGAAAAGGACCGATTCAATACGGTTGTGCCGGTGGGGACGCCGCTGCTCATTGATAATCCGCAGAAATATACAAGCAAACGTATTGTGCGCACGGAAGTGGATTTCGGCAATTATGAATATGTCGCCAAGTATGATATTTGCGACAAATGCTCCACCTTTGTAGAGACTTTTACGGACGGTCCGACCAGAAATGTACGCCAAAACGAACGCAAACTGTTTATGGAGAGCGAGCAAGATATTTTAGCGATGGCGAAGAAGTGTGGATTCTCACCGGTGGGCAAAATCGTGATGGAGCATGATGAGCACCAGGCATTTTACATATTGAGCTAATGATACACCTTATATCATCCCATAGTATGATAGGGTATATGTTACAATATGTTACAATTTGTTCGGGAAATGCTACCCAATAGAGCATTTCCCGAAGTGATTATCCCGAGCGCCCTTTAGGGAGCTCGGGATACATCTGTTGGTAGAAGTGAGGGCGAAGCCCCACACTTCGCCAAGTGATTATGTCAAGCGCACGCTTGACATACATCTGTTTGTAATATATAGTTTATGAAAACGCGCACCCTTGAAAACGGATTTAGGGTTGTTCACGAAAAATCATATCACGGGTCAAACATTGCGTCAATCCAAGTTGTATGCGATGTTGGCAGCATCCACGAACCCCCAGATTCGCGCGGTTCGGCGCATTTTATTGAGCATATGTGTTTCAAGGGCACCCCCTCTCATCCAAACACCTACAAAATATCCACACTTTTTGACAAAACAGGGTCCTACGTAAATGCCTTTACCGACCGCAGATACACGAAATACTACATTGATACCACCACCGAACACGTCCCCACCTATATCCATCTCTTGTCGGATATGTTGTTGAAATCCGTGTTTGACAAGAGCGAATATATCAAAGAACGCGAAGTCGTGAAAGAGGAGATGATCCAAGACGCCGACGATGCGGAGCAAAGTGTTCTTGAGAACGCGGATGGCGTCATTTTTGCTGGCAGTCCCTACGAGTATCCGGTGGATGAACTCAAATACCATTCTGGGAAAGACGCGCTACAATATGAGAAAATCTTGGAAATGTATTCCGAGTTTTATGTCCCGAACCGTATGATTCTCAGCGTTTGCTCGGCGAACTCTTTTGACGCGGTTTGCGCCGCGGTGAATCGGTCGTTCTTCGCCCGGGAACAAGGGGGTAACAAAGGTTGCGGATTGCCTCTCGTATTATCTCTAAAACCCCAATCCGAGATTATATATAAAGTTGAGCACGCGCCCATCAATCCCATCCATCTCTGTATCGGGTTTCGCACATGCTCCATCTACGACGCCGACCGATACCCTCTCAAAATGCTGAAGAATATTATCAGCGGTTCGCTTTCCAGCCGTCTTTTTATGGTGTTGAGAGAGGAAAATGGACTGACATATTCTTCCTATACCAGTGTAGAGCATTTTGAACACGTCGGCAGCTTCGTTTTTTACGCCGAATGCGATTCCACCAAGTTTCTCGTGAATGGAACCTCTAAACCAGGCGTTTATCCGCTGGTCATCAAACTCATTTGCGACCTGGTGAAAAACGGGATAACGCAAAAAGAACTGGATATCGCCAAAAGCAGTTACCGCGGCAAAATGATTTCGACAAAAGAGAACGCCGAATCGATCGCGAGTTATAATGCGAAGAATATACTGTTCCAGATGCCGAACCCGCCCGCGTTCACCGATAAATATGAAGCGCGGATTAAACCAATCACTGTGGCCGATATAAATGCCTGTATCAAAAAGTATTTTAGGCGTGAAAATATGGTGGTGTCGGTCGTGGGTCGCAGTCCGCCGTCGCAAGACACGCTGGACAAGTATACAAAAGGTATATAAGCAAATATATTGTTACAGAATTGTATCTGTACCAATATATATACGGATATGGATATGGATAAAGAGTCGGCCTTTGTTTATTTAATCATTATCTTGATGGTATTTGCCTGTGGATATATGTATTTTGACAAGAGCGATTTTGAATTGAAATGCGTGGTTTCCACGGTGGATGGCAACAAATATTGTGTCCGCGAATCGGGGAAAGTGGCGGAATCCGCGGATTTGTTGGCGCGGGCCACGGGTAAATGTAAACAATTGGTGAAATACGTTGGCGAGAAGTACCCAGACAAGGAGAATGTCCAGCGGTTGGTCGCGGGATTCAATCCGAAGAAAATTATGGAGACGCTGCCGACGAGCGAACTGACCGCATATAGCGAGAACAAGGGCGAGAAGATTGCATTTTGTTTGAATACGGAGAAAAACGGGAATGTCGCGATTGATGAACACACGCTGACGTTTGTGGCGATTCACGAACTGAGTCACGTTGCCACGAAATCCATTGGACACAAAGATGAGTTCTGGGACAATTTCAAGTTCCTGTTGTTAGAGGCGAAAGAGGCGGGAATCCACGTGCCGAGAGATTATAAGAAAGAGCCGCAGAAATATTGCGGTATGACAATAAGGGACAATCCGGCGTATGATAGATAGAACCCGTTTATTTGGTGACACATGATAGATAGAACCCGTTTATTTGGTGACACATGATAGATAGAACCCGTTTATTTGGTGACACATGATAGATAGAACCCGTTTATTTGGTGACACATGATAGATAGAACCCGTTTATTTGGTGACACATGATAGATAGAACCCGTTTATTTGGTGACACATGATAGATAGAACCCGTTTATTTGGTGACACATGATAGATAGAACCCGTTTATTTGGTATTAGATAAAAAACAGTAATATGGTGCGTTTGTTCTGTAAATGCTTCCTTTGAGCGCATTTACAGAAGTTATTATTTTGGGCGGACGTCCGAAAATCAGCTGTTATCTATTTATTTTCATCAAAGTCGTGAATATTAAAGTCATCGGATGATGTGTCTTCTGCTTTGTCTTCTGCTTTGTCTTCGGCTTTGTCTTCGTCTTCTGCTTTGTCTTCGTCTTCTGCTTTGTCTTCGTCTTCTGCTTTGTCTTCGTCTTCTGCTTTGTCTTCGGCTTTGTCTTCAGCTTTGTCTTCGGCTTTGTCTTCAGCTTTGTCTTCGGCTTTGTCTTCGGCTTTGTCTTCGGCTTTGTCTTCGGCTTCCACCTTGTCTTCAGGGAACACTAAATCTTTGGGGATATATTTCATGTAATCGTCGTCAGCATAATCAGATGAAGAGTCGTTGTCTTCTTCTTCGGAAGATTCGTTGTCTTCTTCTTCGGAAGATTCGGCGTCTTTTTTGCCATATTTACGAATATTGCGCACATCGCTCATTAATGGAACAAATTCATAATTTACCCAAAATCCAATGTGAAATGTGCTTGTTTCTGGGTGATACCAACCGTCGTATCTTTTGTATTCAGACAAATAATAGGCATCCACTTCGTTTAATGGTGTGGTACACAAAGTCTTTGTAGAACAGGTCTCGCAATATTCTTTTCCACAAAACACTACAAACTCAACGTATGGGTTTTTGGTGGATATTTCACAGACACAGCAGGTGAATATTGGGTTTATATCGGCATCTTCATCGGCATCTTCATCGGCATCTTCATCGGCATCTTCATCGGCATCTTCATCGGCATCTTCATCGGCATCTTCATCGGCATCTTCATCGGCATCTTCATCGTAGTCAGAAGAAGAATCGTTGTCCTCTTCCTCAGAAGAATCGTTGTCCTCTTCTTCAGAAGAATCATCGCTGACTTCTTCTTTCTCGGAAGACATCTGAGAATCCGTATCAACTTCTTCCTCTTCTGATTCTTTCCACATAAAGTCATCCGCCATTTTGTATACAAAACACATTGTGGTGTTTAGTCTATTGAAAATGTTTATGCCAGTTACAAAAGGGTTGTACAAGTAAGCAAGATTGATTGCCAAATAGATTTTCAACAGAAGCATCACAAATCGGCTTCTCAATGCCATAACTACAATTGCTGATGTCCATATCGTATTGACACCAAGTACAAACTGTATTTCGCGATTCTGGTCATCAAAATGATTTTGAAGTGCGTCTGTCTGAGTCATTTTGAAATGAGTCATCTTGGATCGAGTGTTCATAGGGTGTGTGTTCATTTTTTGCGATAGTATTGATTGGACGATAGTATTGATTGGAATAATTATACCACCGTTTCTTCCAACCCGCAATTTTTCAATTTTTCAGACTTCTGTATCCCTAAAGGGTGCTCGGCAAAAGCACTTTGAGAAATACGGGCGTATTTCTCACACTTCTGTATCCCGGGCGCCCTTTAGGGCGCCCGGAATAAGCACTCTGTGAAATGCTCCCATTAGGGAGCATTTATCAGACTCTACCACCACACGCGGCGGCGCGGGCCATTCGGCATAGGGAACCGCCTTGGATGTCGCCCGATCTAAACTCAATAATTGTTTTAGAGCAACGATGCGCCTCTCAAGTGGGTCCATCTTGCCTGGCAACTTTCGCGAAATCTGTTTCCAGCGCCATTCAAACTGGAGTGCAGCGGCCCACGTGGGAAACCCCGCGACATGGCAGACCCGTTCCCAGCTTGCTCCTCGCTCTACTTGTATGCTGGTCGCGTGAGCCCCGCCTTTGATTTCTTTGTTGTGCTGTCTTAAACGATGGTCTAAATCCACGGTGGCACCAACATATGTTTGCTGTCCCGAAGTGGCGGTTGTTGATAATAAATAGACGAAAAAGCTCATATATACCATTTCAACATAATTCATTTGCGGTATAAAAACAGATGTATGCCGTGCCCCGAAAGGGTCACGGAATAATCACTTGGTGAAGTGTGGGGCTTCGCCCCCACACTTCTACCAACAGATGTATGCCGAACTCCCTACGGGAGTTATGCGTAATCACTTCAGGAAATGCACCCTTTAGGGAGCATTTCCTGAACAGATGTATGCCGTGCCCCGAAAGGGTCACGGAATAATCACTTGGTGAAGTGTGGGGCTTCGCCCCCTCACTTCTACCAACAGATGTATGACTAACTCCCGCAGGAGTTAGGCGTAATCACTTCATGAAATGCGTCCTAAACGGAGCATTTCCTGAACAACTTTCTTGGATATAGTATATTAACTAAATGTCGGTAAAGCCACCAGTATACCAAGTTTATGTTATGAAAGGCAAGGAAATAAAGGCCGCAATCACATTTGATGATATCCATATAGATGATACAATAGGACAAATAAAGCAGAAAATTATTGGCGCAATTTATTCGGTTGGTATCCCTTCCGGGGTCCCTTCAGGGTCCCTCTATTTGTGCGCCCAAGTAAATCACCAAATCAACTTGTCCAACGTGATATTGTCGCAGCAGCCCCACGCTTTTGAACAATTGCTCGCCAATTTAGAAATAGAAAATGAAGCCGACCCGACGATTAAGAAGAGAGGCATCCAGGATTCCGGATTGAAACACGGCGAAATACGACCCATTATGGTCGGTTTAGGGATGAAATTGGAGCCATTTGACTATGTATTTCCGGCGGACCCCCTATCTATTTTGCCAACCACCAATATTGCGAAATATGTGCCTCTCTTGTCGCATTCGGACGATTCCATTTTGCTATCTAGCGGCGACATTGTGGACAATATCATATACGCCCATTTCGCCGAAGATGTGCTTGAAAACGCGAAAGAAATGGGGTTTGTAGAAAAGGACATTTTGTCGGTGTATTTTCCAGAGGGTAATACTAATGTGGGTGGAAAAAACACAATGGTTGATTTCTTATACGAGACGTATTACACCCGGTCGGCAAATAAAAAACAAAAATACTTGGAGAGAGGAATACACCAATATGACATCTCGTTATTTAGTGAAAACCGCGCACTTTTTTCGCTAGATGCCATCTTCAAAAACATCCACTGTACTCGCGAGATGCCGTTTATACGGTACAAACCGGGTGTCCGGCGGGACCCCATTTACCGCCTCTATAGTACCCAGGTGACAAGAACCGGGAAACGCATCCCGATGTTGTCTTCAAAACGAATCGGCTTTCTCATCAATGCATCGTCCAATTACAAACACATCAGCATCTATAATGACAAACACAATATTTTTATACATATTGAGAATGACGGCACCATCCGCATCCAGGGGAAAATAATGAAGAATATAGACGATAAACGCGCGATTCCGTCATCGGCCTCTATCTCCGAAGTGGATGAGTTGCTGGATGCCGCCGTGAATCCGTTCTTAACTATGTTGAACCAGTATTTGTCCAAGAGCGGGTACAAAGTGCCTCTCTTCACCTCCATTGAAAGTGCCGCCGTGAAAATCAACAATTTGATGTTTGTTGCGGCGTTCAACGTGAAGTCGCAATTCGTAATGAACAACGCATGTTCGTATTCCATCTTTGACTCGGCCTCTACCAATGTGTTGCGATTCAAGCGTGTTGATAATTTCAAGAAGATGGATGCGCAATCGGCGCTCATTAGCGAAGTGTACAAGAAAACGGGGAGCGACGTCGCCGTGATAGAGGCGCTGATGAACAATTACAAAATGAGCAACAAGGATGCGATTCTGCGCTTCATTGATTACAAGGAGAATCTGAATTATGCCGGCAATCAGCGGGCGATTGAGCGGACCAATATGTTTAGTTCCATCAAGAACCCCGGTTTCTTAACCACTATTGATGAACGAAAAATCAGCGAGGATAAACGGGAAATCCGAATCACGGTGAGCAATTTGACGAACATCAAGTACATTGATACACTCACGATTTATATTGACAGCTTATTGTATTTGTCGCAGACGGATGATGTGGAGCTGAAAGATAAATGTAATGCGATTGTTGTTGAGGAAGAGACCTTGGAAAAAATTGTTCCATCGGATGAAAACATAGAGGAACCAAAAGAAGTGGATATTCAAAAAGCGCAACCCGTGGATATCAATCGCTTGATAAACCAATTGGAGAATCCAGATACCGAAGAAGAAGCAGACGCAGAAGATGCAGATATTGATTTGGACGACTTTTTAGAGAGCGCCAGTGAGGGCGATGATGCTGACTTTTATGAAACGGATGACGATGAATCGTTGATGGGCGGTCAAGGACCTACTTCAAAAGGAACTATCGGCGGAGGACCAGAAGACGAAGACGACTTACAAGGCATAGAGGACCAAGAATCCGACCTACACGGCATAGAGGACGCCCCTGGCTTAGAGTCCGAATACAACACGAGCTCAAAGGCCAAGAAGAAGTTCATTCGCAAACTGAAAGAGCACGACCCCAAGTTGTTCTCATTCACTCAAACGAAAAGCGGTCAATTCAAACATTATACGCGCGTGTGTCAGGCAATGTTACAACCGGTCGTATTGACGCAGGAAGAAAAGAAGAAAATAGACGAGAACTATAGAGGTTCATACACAGAAGCGGTGGAATACGGAACAACCGAAGAAAACAAGAATTGGTATATATGCCCGCGTTTTTGGTGTTTTAAGACAAACACGAGTATGACCAAGGAAGACATTGACGCCGGAAAATGCGGCAAAACCAAGGCCGAAATCAAGGAAAACGTATTTGAGTTCAGCGCCTCTAAGGAACACAAGAATAAGCTCAACGGCGAATACGTAAAGCATTATCCCGGGTTCAAGCAAGACATCCACCCGGATGGATATTGTTTGCCGTGTTGTTTCTCGGAATGGGATACGCAGCTACATAAAGACCGCCGCGCGCAATGTACGGGAAATAAGACCGCAGTGGCGGCAGCACCCGCCGCTGGACCGAAAGAGCAGCAATACATCATTGGCGCCGACAAAATATCGGTGGACCCAGGTCGGTGGGGATTCGTCCAATACGCCGCACAGCATTTCTTACAAATTGACTATAAGAACCACGTTGTAAAAACGAACCCCTCTATCATTCGTGAACGAACAGCAACATTGTTGCGATATGGGATACAGCAAGAAACACAAGTACAGCCTAATGGCAACAAGATAGAGCTGCGCAATCGGTCCATCGTGGCGTGCTTTGCCGACATTTATGCCCGTTCACGGGACAGTAATGCCCGTTCACGGGACAGTAATGCACCGGACATTTATTCTAGATCCCAATCCATTGACCAAAGACCCTCTGTTTCCGAGTTTCTCCAAATTGTTGCCGATGCAATTACAATTGATGTATTTGTCCAATATGGGAACGGTTCTTATATGACGACCTTTTCCTCAAAAGAAGAAGAAGAAGAAGAAGAAGAAGACGACGATTATCTAGATTCGCGCGTCTACAAATTCCTGGATATGCGAAACCCCGATCATTTCCATTTTTTCCAAAAACTAAAGACCGCATATAGGAAGTTTAAACAGTTTTTGTTGGACCCAGCATCCACCATTGACCATTCTTATTTCTGGGACATTGTTGCGATGCCAAATCCGCGTCTTTTCCCACGCGGTATCAACATCGTGTTGATGGAAATCACCAACAATGATGTTACCGAAAATGTGGATATTATTTGCCCTACGAATGCCTATTCTGCCTATCAATTTCGCGACGACCGCGAAAGCGCATTCATAATTAAATCCAATGACCTCTATTTGCCCATTTATAAATATACGTCGGTTGGCAAAGAGGAGCCCGTTGTTGTTTCTTTGCTGACTGCCGCGGATTTCCCGCTCATTTACAAGAGTTTGTCGTCCATCATCGGCAATTATTGTAAACCCCAGGCCTCTATTGGCAAAAAATACTCGCTGGATGAGGTTGAGTTGAAACAGCCGATGCCGATTGTAAAACTCGCATTAGAGGTGTCAAAGATGCCGTATATGATTGAGAAACAAATATGGAATTATCAGGGGAAAGTGGTCGCGCTTCTTTTGCGGGCGAATAAGACGAATACAACGGTAATCGTGCCATGTCATCCGTCGGCGCCGATCGTATCAACCGATAAATCGGCGTTAGATGCCACATTTATGGACGACGCACGTATTTTCGGTGATTACGCCACTACGAAAGCGGAGCTGGTGAAACTGGCGACTCTTAACCCTCGCATCTTGTGCCGGCCCGTCGCCAAAATCGTTGAGCTATCCAAGATTGTCGGTATTTTGACGGAGACCAACCAAGTCGTGCGCATCAAAACGCCCCAAGATAATGTAGAGGATAATCTGATGACTCTGGGCGAGAATAACTATTTGTTTTATGAAGAGATGGCAAAGACGGTAGAAACGGCGGAAGAAGGCGACCCGGACCGCATACGCATCGTGCGAAATGTGACATTAGAGGACGATTTTTATGCGCTATTCCGCACAACATTGAAGTCCGTCTTGGAATCGTCGTCAACCTCGCTGATGCGAGTCGCGGCACTTGTGAAATCGCGCGACACGACGTTGGAAGCAATGACACAAGTCGTTCGTGAAATAATGGAGCCCGCGGTTGTATTTGGTAAACACATTGACAACGATATTTTGGACGATTTATATGAGAAAGGGGCGCTTTGTACAACGAATGGGACTAAGAATGGAACAACGAATGGGTCCCAGAATGGGTCTAAGCATATTGGTCTCATAACGGATGACAACAAATGCATATTCCCCGAAACCAACTTGGTGGATGAGAGCCGGAAGAACTCCCACGAGTATTTTGTGCGAATTGCCGACGAGATATTGCGGTACGGGCATTTGCGCAATTTCATAATGAAACCCCAGGTCGTATTAAATGCCCAAAGTGACACATACAAGGTGAATGCCGACGAATACATTGTAATAGAACCCGACTTGTTGGGTCGCGATTACTTTACCGATATGGTGCCCTACAATCGCAGCAGTTATGCGAATGGTATTCCGTATGAGATGGCGAATCCCGACCCCGTCGCATCTAAAAAGTATTCCAATGAGGTGTCGCTGGAAGAACAGTTCGCCGCGGGCAACGAGCTTTCGCAAATCGTGAATCAGTGTAAGAGCAACATCAAAGACGTGTATGGGCATCCAGTGACCAATTATTGGCGGCGTTGGGTGTTTCCTCACGGGAAGAACGCGCGAAAAGTACGCGAAGTCTATTTTCAAAATAGCGTGGCGTGTAGTTATGCGCCTCTCATTTACATACTCCAGAGCCATTTCAAAGAATTGTACAGCGAAGAAAAGGTGCGCGAAATGATTTGGGAAGGGTACCGAGATATAGCAGTAAACATGCTGGACAAGATACTGGTTCTTTTTGATATCCAGGGGAAACGCGCGTTGGCTGAGAGGATTCGGCGCGGCGAGAGTTTTGAAGAGTTGGTCCGTAGGTCGCCCGATTATTTCGCAACGATTCTGGATATGTGGGTTGTTTTCCATAAATACAATGTGCCTGTGATTGCGTTTTCATCAACTGACGAATTGTCGGGGATGGGTATTACGGCGCTTGAGAATCCGCTGAAAGTGGTGGGCGAATCCGCGAATGCCTGGATTGTGATGGGCGGAACGGCGGAACATCGGCAGTTCTATTTTGTGCGGTCGCCCTCTATTGTGCGCAATTATAAAAAGGATGTTGTGCCAGAACACCAGATGATATTTGGACCCGTAGATATGACGGAGATGGAACAATTGGAGCCGAAACTTCAAAGTGCGCTCCTACGAATGGAATATGTACAGCGTAAACAGGGTCCCGAATACTTTGTACAAAGAGTTGTGCGGCAGAAGAAATAGAGAGGCTATACATATAGCATGAGCGCCTTGCTATGAATATGTAGATTGAAAATCGGGATGATTTGCCGATTGTTTCTTTGGAGAAACGGTCGTCTAACGACGTCGTTGTCGCCGTCGGTTTTCCAGATGACGACGCCTTCATCCGCGTATTTGATGACACATGTCTCGTTTACAAACCCTCTAGTGTCTCCGGGGCAATTGCGCGGATCCACACCTCCTACATATTGGCCAATCGCCGCGGCGTCAAAGATGTAGCCGCCGAATTGCGACCAGCCGCGACTCACGAAGGCTCTCTCTCCATCAAAGGTGGATAAATCAAAGGTGGATAAATCAAAGGTGGATAAATCAAAGGTGGATAAATCAAAGGTGGATAAATCAAAGGTGGATAAATCAGAGGTGGATGATGATAAATCAAAAGCCTGTTCATCAACAAATATCGGGAACTGTCGGATACAATCCGTTTTTTTCCGGATTTCGCCGAAATTGTACATATCGTTTTTCTCATAATCATAATGTACCAAGATTTGCGACAACACATGGGCACACGGAATATAAACGATACTCGCGATGTTCCTCTCATACGAATCAAATGGAATGTATAATTCAGACTTGTTGAATAGAGGCACCGACAATACTTTGTCACAATTGTAGTAAATGAGAACGTCGTTTTCAATATGAATCACGTTCTTAATACCGGTTTGCGCCATAAACTCGTACAAAACAAAAAACCGCGCCGAAGTATGATGCCAGAACCCGCCGCGATACTCCTTGTCTTGGATAGAACGCCGCTGGAAGCCAAATGAATCATCCAGCGATTCCACGGGAACCAAATGGATGACGTCGGAAAATGGGGCAAAATGCGGAATCAACGCATTGTCCGTTAATACGTATATTTGGGTATGCCCTAGCCGGATTAGCTGGGCAATGTTTGTCATTATGTATTCTTGGAACACGCCGAGGCAAACGAGAACGACGGAAAACATATAATTTCCAATGAAAATTATATATAAATACTTATTTGTAAAATAGAATAGATATGGAGTTATATGATGATTGCGTGACCGGACATTGCGTGACCGGTGAACACATCCAATCCATCGCCGACATCTATTTGGGAACGGCCGACGACTTTATGTTCAATCCTCTCATTATGGAGCAAACCGACAAACACCAACTCATTGACGAAATCACAGAACCGTTTGATAACCCGCCCATACTATTTTTGTATCCGCATCGTTTGGAGTTGTTTGTAGAGAGGCTACATCTATTTTTAAAACCTTTTGTCTTGATTACACACAATTCAGATTATAATTTGTTAGAGGAGGACCCCATGATAAAACGAGTGTTGGATTCACCATTGCTAAAATGCTGGTGGGGGCAGAATCTGTGCTTCGTTCATCCGAAGATGCGCCCGTTGCCAATCGGGATTGCCAACTCCATGTGGGAACATGGGAATCTTGAATATTATAGAAACATAAACCTTGAGAAAACAGAGGATGTGTATTTCAATTTTAATATTGCTACGAATCCGGAGAAAAGAGAGGCTTGCTTTCAAGCGATATCGCAAGAAAAACAAATGCTCCCGATGGTCTCCGTAAAAGAAAACGTGGCGCGTCTTGCCAAATATCGGCGGTGTATTTGTCCCGAGGGAAATGGTGTAGATACCCACAGATTGTGGGAGGCCATGTACTTGAACTGTTATCCCATTGTATTGGAAACCCCCTTTATCAAAACGTTGGCGCATTATATGGAAGGATTGCCAGTCATTATTGTGAAATCTTGGTCCCACGTGTGCACCTTAGACGCATATAATGCGTGCACCTTTAACGCGTTAGACGCGTGCACCTTAGACGCGTGTTCCTTAGACGCGCCAACATTTGACACAAAATACACACGCATTTCTTACTATATCACCGCCATAAAAAATAGCGCCCTATGATATAATGAGTAACGACCCCATTTTGTTTGGAGAGGGTTCATACGGCTGCGCGTTTCGCCCGGCAATCCCTTGTTCCAACGCGTCCAATTCCGGCATCAGCGAGAAAATCTCCAAAGTATTGACCGCACAAAACGCCGATAAAGAATACGCCGAATATGACCGCATATCACAAGCCGACCCCACCAACAAATTTTATTTAGGAAAACCGCAAAGCTGTTATATGTCAGCGCCCAACTTTGACACGCACGTAAAGCCATCCGGATGCGGGATTGTAACCCCGAATACGTCATATACGGACTACAAATTGCTCCAATACAAGGACGGTGGATCGGACCTCGCCGACTTCGCCACAATCCATTTGACCAAGTTCTTGTCCACGTGGAAGCAGCGCCAATCCGACCATTTTTGGTTAAAAGCCCACGCGCTTTTTATGGGATTGAAACAATATTCCGAAAACAACGTTCTCCACGACGATTTGAAACCGCAGAACATCGTATTCAAGTTTGATTTGGCGAACGACACGATGGATTTCAATTACATTGATTTCGGAATGGTACAACAAACGGCGGAACTGATCGCCAGTTTGACCGCGGACTCAATGTATCGCCCATTTCATTGGTCGCGGCCGATGGAACAGGGGTTTTTGTCAAAGACGCGCAATTTCAAATCCCTCTATCAACATACGGACGCAACCGTTTTGTCCCACTATTGCGCCTCAATCAGCGACATCATTTTGAAAAACAAACGGAAAAATCCGTATGATATCAAGCCGTCGTCGTTTCGGCTGGTTCTTGAATATGCCGAGGACCGACTTGCGCCCAATACGAACCTGTCCATTTCGGAACGTATCCGATCGTGTATAGAGGGGATTTTACGTTATAGAACGGACAGCGACGCATTTGTCAGAAACACGGTTGAAACCACGGATACATATGCCCTGGGATTTTCGTTGAATTATGTTGCGAACAAGATGCACGCCGCCGCGGCGCTCAGTGATGCCGAATACGGCCGACTACACCAGTTTTTTGAGAAGTTGTTTGATTTCAATTTATATACGCGTTGGAATAATATAGACGTGATTCTTGGTGAATATGAATCGGTCTTGAGGTTGAATGGAGTATTGGGTCGGCTCGGTAAGAGGTTTTTGAATCACAAGGTGGTGGCAGATATAAAGACGGTTCGGATAATACAGATTCCTGCGATGTCATTACAACAAGCACATGCGATTGGGTCGTCTAGTCCGTCTGGTTCTTCTGGGTCGTCTTCGTCTTCTTCTCCAGTGTTTAAGGTCAGGACCCCCATATATGTACCCAATTCACCCATATATGCGCCGAACTCACAATACCAGATGGGTGTTAAACCTCCCTTTCCTTCTCCTACAACAAAAGGGTTTAAGCCAAGTACTCCACCCTTTCCTCCACCAACTACCGGGTTTAAACCAAGTACTCCACCCTTTCCTCCACCTCCTACTCCGAAAGGGATAAACCCATCACCGAAAGGGTTAAAGCCATCACCGAAAGGGTTAAAGCCGTGCCCCCCTGGAAAGGAACGCAATCCGGCAACTAGGCGGTGTGTAAAGATATGCCCTCCGGGCCAAACCCGGCGTAATGGCCGCTGTGTCAAACCTTAAAGGACGACCCTTAAAGGACGTTTCTTTGATATTTATGTTACTCTATAAATATCAAATTTTCAATGGTATAAACCAATCACTCATTATTTCCGGATTTTACGAGTTTTGTCTCCCCCAAAAGACCCCGTTCTTTCACGTCGCCTCAGTTCTTTCAAAATTTGTTTTTCAGTACTGGTATTTTTACTTTTACCAATTGCTATTTGGTCAATACCCAGACTTTTGAATGCCGCTTTCTTTTCTTGTAATGATAAACTGTTATAGACCGAAATGATTTCTGGATTTGTTTTCAATATTAGTTGTGCCATTTGAGAGGCATCCAGTTTTCCGGATTTATATGAGGTGTGTTTTGTTTTGGTTTTTCTTATTTTGCGAACTCCTTTACTGCGCTGGTGTTCTTCCAATTGCCGAAATTGTTCTGCCACTTTTGCTTTTGCCTCTTTTTCCAAGGCCAAGGCCAAGACCAAAGACTCTTGCTCCCGTCGGATATCTTCGTCTCTATAGTAATTATTACATAGTTTCGCAATAGACTCCGGATGATAATATCCCTGATGCTTTTTTTCCGGATCAATATCCAGAATGGCAAATGAATTAATTACATCACAAAAACATTCAAAAAACACAGTATCATATTCTTGTTTTGTTTTTTTCAAAAACTCTTTAGAGGTTGTATTAAAAACGTAGGCAAAATCTTTTGTAAACTCTTTATGTAAGTCATATGAAATCAGATTATCATCATCATCTTCTATAAATATACAAGGATTCTTTTTATAATAGTCAAAATCAAAATAGGTTTTAATATAATAATCACTATCGTTGATTACAGAGCCTTCTTTAGCCGGCTCACCTTCTTTGGTCTGTGACCCTCCATCTTTATACTTTGTCCTTGCACAATCAAAGAACGTCTCGCTCGGTCGTTTATTTAATACCCACGTTGCTTCCGGAAACCGCGTCAAATCACCCTTTGTATATTTTGTCGCCATCGTCATAAAATAATTCTTTCCACCTTTGCCATTGATTTTGAAAAAATCATTCACTTTGTATGTTCGGATTTCGCGAATAAATTGCCCCAGGATATTTGTATCGGCCTCTGCCGGGGGACCAAAGCGCGTAAGAAGACTCATGATTGTGTCAAGATCCGCAATTATATGGTCATAAAATCCAGCATTTAATCGGTATGTTGTACCGGAACCCATTATAACAATATTATTTGCGGTGTTTTTGCCGTCATCATAATGGCCTTTTATGTCGCGAATTATCTTGATGAACGTGTCGTATTCCTTTACAATTCGCTCCTTCTCTTTTACGAAAATCTCCATTAATTTTCGCGGACTGGACAAATCTTGGCGCCATACATATATTTTGGTGACCTTTTTCTTCTCTTTGTTCTCCTTCTCGGTATAGACTTCTATGAATGACCCGTTTAGCGCATAGGAACGCAACGAGACAATGGAATCGCACGTGGAAATCGCGTAAGCACAATCGTCGCGATTGTCAGTTAATTCAAACAATCGGTGTTCTACACTTTGAAGTGTGTCGCCTGAATATTTTGCTACACACAATTTCATCGCCTCGCGTTTCTTGTCGTCTGTCTTTTTGTCGTCGTGTTTCTTGTCGCTCTGCTTGGACCCTTTAGCTTCTATCGCTTTAGCTCCTCCTTCTTTCATGGCCGCGTTTTTCTTTTTATTCCCAGCAAAATAAAATCCTTCATTCAGCATTAAATCCGCGCCATCAACAACAAAATTGGATTCATATTTCCCTTTTTCCGCGAGTGTTTTTGATGTCAAGCTCGTTTCACTCGGGTACTGTAAGTATTCAAACACCGATTTATCCAACACAATAGTATCGTTTATCGCCGGGAATCTGATATCGCAATCTTTTACACTGGAAGAATGTGGGTCAATGATATCCGTCGCGACATTACAACTTTTTTTAGACTTTTCTGTTCCTAAAATAATATCTGTATCCAAACCGCTGTCTTTATTCACGTACACGATTCTCTCAGGAAACGCGCTCGCGAATTGCGTTTTTAATTCTTCGGGAACATTGCTAGAGTCTTTGTAGCCCTTAAACCGTAATAATTCGGCCATAAATATCATATTTACCGCATAGAGACTGTCAACCATTTGGGAAGACAATTTTTTGATTTGGTCGCCACTAAACATCACATCGTCGGTCCATCCGTTCTCTTCTTTCAAAAATCCTTGTTGGATGCCTTTGGAGGTTCCATCTTTTACGCTGTCGCCAGTGAAACATTGCTTCCAAAAGTTATCATCAAATGTGATTTTGGATACTCTGTCTGGACCGATTTTAAAAGCGGGTTCTCCTCCAATATTATTTCTAGTTTTAACGCCATCAATGTGTAGTTCTTTACCGGCAATAGATATTCTATGCGTCTTCGGTGGCATTATATATATCGGTAATGATATAAAATCATTACCGGTAGGGGGATTCACCTATAAGACAACGGATTCACCCTTGTCATAAATCCTAAATAGTAGCGTCAGATTATAGATAGGCAAAAATATACCTCATCAGTTCTCGCTTCGTAATTCTAGTATTATCATAGGCAACAATCTCATTTGACCTACTCACCTTAGACACAAAATCATGGTATTCCGAGTAATTTGTAAGGCCCGCCATCTGATTTACCGAAATGCTGAGGCGATGTCCGACGCCGAATCCCATGGTGATTGAAATGAAGTTGTACATGGCATTGTAGCACGAAAACGTCTTGACAAACTTGACAAAATTGGTGTTGTTTCGGGATTCATACCCGCGCGAGCCATAGACATATATCAAGTCTTCATCTTCGTCATATACGATGAAAAGGTTCATATCGATGGTCCCCTGTTGGTCCTTCTCGGTGAGGTAGATAACCATCTTGGGTTCATAATACACAATGTCGTCGGGTGTTGTAGAGGGCATTCTTGAATATATAGGGACTTATCCATTTAAATCGTTTTTTTAAGTGTATATTGTCCGAAAAGGGCCTTTGACCGAAGGCCTTTGACCAAAAAGGGCCTTTGACCAAAAAGGGCCTTTGACCAAAGGCCTTTGACCAAAGGCCTTAACCCATCATCATTTAGGAAAAAGATAAATAATGTAACTTGATTAGTATTTAAAGTTGTTTTATTTTGTTTTACATATTATAATAATTTTCAAATGAGTTCCTTTGCTACACCAACACCAACAACAACAACTCCATCTGCCCTTGTACCTGCTTCGGGAGGCGTAGCAGCTACACCTTCATATCGTGTTCCCGAGGGAGTCACTTTCACAAATGTTTGTAAGATTTCCATCACTGAGGATAAGCCGATTATGATGGATTATTGGCTCGCCTCTATTGAAAAGAAGGCACTCATTGGTGTTCGCGAGAATAACGAGAAACTGTTGGTGAAGAGTGAGGAGGAATACACCAGTCCAATTCAGAAGATTTTCCGGGCGGGTAATGAGTACATCATTATGACCGAAAACTCTCTCTACATTGTTGATAACAAGATTCCTACCAAACGCATCACATAAGGTGGACCCCCCCCCCCCTTGTAGGTCGCCCCCCACCCTCCCTTCGGATGGGAGGGCTTGTCGGTCGCCTTCACTTCGTAGACCCTTCGGGATAACCCTTGTAAAATTGAAAATATTTTAATGATGGCCACCATTTCATCATTAAATCAACCATGGGACAAATTATCTTAGACGAATACTTAAACGAAGAACATCTTGTGGCTATACCATCTGATACCGAAGACCCTGTAAACAACATTTACGCCGCCGAAGCCGATGCCGACCCAATTACTAACAAAAAATACTACATCGGCATCCCTTATTTACTGGAGGGGCATTATTTGTTTATGACCCATATCCGCCCCGCCACGTATTTTCAATATGACCACGACGATGTATGCGACTATTTACACGAATACAGTTGCGCCCAAGTACCCGAGACACGGTCCGCAGAAATTATGAAGACCGAGTTTGCGTTTGAATACGTCGGCGGCGAACGCGTCTATGTCGCGCGTGTCGTGTTGAAAACGTGCTGGTTGCGAATGTTCCAGCGCAAATGGCGACGATCACGCAATCGGATCGTCCAATGAATATTACGCTAAAAACAACCAGATGAAAGTATTATTGTTTTTTATGCTATTATTCTTTACACTTGTAAAAAACTAGTTTTACCATAATCTACTAGTTTCCCGGACGACAACAGAGGGCGTTGCGAATAACCGTTTTCTTTCAAAAATTTTTGCATTTTTGTCACTAAATCGCCCATAATTGCGGTTTCTTTTATCATTGACAAGAACGCATATGTCATTGCTCCCGACGCCATTTCTTTACCGTTGACCGACGCCACTGTATCCATGCTGATTTGCTGGTCGGTACACCCACTTATCATATATACATCACCCACCGTTTCCGACTCATTTGTATTGTCGGGATATCCATATGTATATCGCAAGTCCAACACGGTTCCACTAAAACAACAGTCAAAGAGAGCCACCAATTTTGCTCCCGGTTTTAATGTATCCCGTATCATCCGATTTAGTTCATCATCTATTATACACGTACCAATTGAGTATGCATCAATTGGAACAATAACTTCGTCTTGACCATCTTTCTCGTCATTGTTAAAATCCGCCGTACAAGTTCCATGACCGCTAAACATAAAAAACGCGGTGTCTCCAGATGCGGTATTTGAGAGCAGTGTTCTCAACCCGGTCAGTATGTTTTGTTTCGTCGGTTTTTCGGGCGTTTCATCGTTTAATAGTGTTACATTTGTAAAATTATATTTATTTTTGAGAAGGTCTTGTATGTTTTTGGTGTCATTGATACATCCATACAATTCGTTTATGGTTCCTGTATAATTGATTCCAACCAAAAAGGCGGACTGTTTTTTTGCGTTCTGGTTATATTTGTCAGTTATCTTTTTTAAAATAGCGTTTGATTCATTTATCGCACGATTGATTAGATTTTTCTTAAACGCATTATTTATTCGCATCAAATTGATTTTGCGTATTGTTGCGTTCAATTGTGCTAAAAGTTTGGAAACATTTGCGTTGTATATTTCGGTTAGTGTTGGCATTATATATTATATAATAATATTTGATACATTTGGACATTTTCACAAATGATGTCTCAAAACTCTACAATAACGTGCACACAAGAAAAAACAAATATAGACAACGACACCCTTAGTTGCCGATGCTTTTCAATTTTGAGAAATACGTCGTGGACACGTTGATTTTGCGCTTTCGCAACTTGGCCTCTTTTTTTTCGCCACCTTCGGGTTCCACTTCACGCGCAATGTAAATATTGGGAAACTCTTCAATCAATATTTGTTTCACATATTCATACACAAATCGCAACACCGGTTCGGAGCAGTTCCCCACAATCAGACATCCGCCCGTCCGAAATATCATAAAGCTCACTTTGGTATATTTCAGCGTTTTCGTCAATTCCTCCACGGTCAGTTCGCGATGTTCATTCAGCACCGTTCCGCGCTGCTTCTCCGCGTCCATCCCGTAGTCGTTGTAGAAATAGTATTTACATTTGATGCCCGGGTAATTACACGCATCATAGGTGGCATCAATGTCGTATTTGTTCCGCAAGATGGCGTGGAGCGCGTCGCGATTAACATTGAAATTACACATGAAATTGGAATTAATGAGAACGTTTTCATTGGGCACATCGCGAAACGCAACCGGTTCGTCAAAGAGCGGTCGCATCACGTCCAAGATGAAGATTTTCACGCGGTCAAACAACGAGTCATTTAGAATGCCCGGTATTTCCAGCTTGCCGGTGTTGAACACTTTCACATGGATTTCGTGGAATCGGCCGTCGCGGTTCAAGAACCGGAACGTGATGGCAATACAATTGAACATCGCCCCGCATTTCTCTTTTCCACGATAATTGGTGACGTTTTTGGTGGAAATCCCGACGGTGATTTTGCGTTCGTCTTTGAACTTGTTTTTCTTGGCGACGGGGTTATCCACTTGTTTGATAATGTGTTCGGTGTAGTAATAGGTTTCGCTGAGTCGGCGCAGGTTTTCGGCGCACTCTTCTTTGGAATGCGCGGCGATTTTCATCTGTTTTTTAATGATTCCTTCCGCGGGTTTCCAGTATTCCACAATTGGCAACTTCCAAAATATACTTGTCACGTCTATGTTGGATTGGTTTAGGTAGAGGAGCATGGTTTTCGTAGATATGTAGAGGCTGTCGCATTCGGGGATTACATTGCCGATGTTGGCGCAAATTGGCGCGGATTTGGCGGTTGGCGGAAATGGATTGTCGCATTCCTTGTCGTAGTTGTTGAGAAAACTTTCCCATTCGTTATCTAAATCGTTTGACATTGTTAGTTAAGATTGTATATCCTATTTAAATGGTTTAAATAAATCAATTTTCCAAGGCCTATTCCTCCTCCTCCCGAAGGGAGGAAGGTGGAGGGCCGACCCCAAGGCCCATCACACCCAAAGGGGAGACCGAAGGGACCAAGGCCCATCACACCCAAAGGGGAGACCGTAGGGACCAAGACACATCACACCCAAAGGGTCTATGAAGTGAAGGGACCCTTGGAGGAGGCTCCCTTCGGGACCCCTTATCACCTTATTGACCAAACAATATAAAGTTTTTGATAAAACTCCTATAATGAACATCAACGAAGAGTCGCAGCCCTGGTGCGAAAAATACCGCCCCACCCAATTTGAAAACATCGTTCTGGACCCTTACAACAAAGAGATTTTCCTCAATATGTTGGAAAAGAAATATTTCCCCAATATCTTGCTCTACGGCCCTCCAGGTACGGGCAAGACCACCACCATCATCAACCTGATAAATGCATATCAGAAGTCTATGAAACACGTGAACCGCGGCCAAGTAATCCATTTAAACGCATCTGACGAGAGAGGCATTGACATTATTCGTTCTCAAATCTACCAATTCGTGAAAACAAAGAATCTCTTTGAAATCGGGTACAAGTTCGTCGTCCTGGATGAAGTGGATTATATGACAAAGAACGCGCAACAGGCGCTCAAATACTTGCTCCAGAGTTGCGACAAAAACGTAAAGTTTTTCCTCATTTGTAACTACATCAGTAAAATTGACTACTCCCTCCAACAAGAGTTCATCTGTATTCGGTTCAATCAACTCCCGCAACAACAAATCCACCATTTCATCCGCGACATTTGTTTGAAAGAGGGGCTCACGATTAGTGATACAAACATCCAGGCAATCCAACGACTGTATAACTCGGATATTCGCAGTATGATTAATTATGTCCAGCTCAACCAGCACCAAATCTCTTCAAAAAATACGTATCACATTATGAACAACGGGGTCTGGGAAAAAATGCTGGAATTGTTGTCGGCAAAAGACGAAAAGGCGGCAAAAGACGAAAAGGCGGTAAAAGACGAAAAGGCGGCAAAAGACGAAAAGGCGGTAAAAGACGAAAAGGCGGTAAAACAATATATCTTTCAAACGAGCATCCAGTATAACATTGATAAAAAACAGATGATTCGCGATTTCTACAACTATATTATTGTGAATCGTCCCGAATTATGCTCGTCGGATTTCTTGGACAATGTAGAGGTTGTCATACACAACACTGAATGCTCGGTGGGGGATTTGATTGATTATTTTGCGGCATACGGATTGGCATCATAAGAAAGTCTTCAGTCATTCGGTGGACTTAGGTCTTTGACCAAAAAGTCATTCGGTGGACTTAGGTCTTTGGACTTAGGTCTTTGACCAAAAAGTCATTCGGTGGACTTAGGTCATTCGTCCGAAACCATATAAAAATTACGCCACTTCCTATATAACTCCGATGCTCCCAATGACCGAACCCCGCTCCGGATATTTAGAACTCATTCTCGGCCCAATGTTTTCCGGCAAAACCACGCGACTTATTGAGCGATATCGTGCCTACACCTATATAGGCAAGCGGGTTATCACCATCAATTACTCGCTGGATACGCGATACAGTGATACGATGCTCTCGTCGCACGACCGCATTGAAATCCCGTGTATTTTCGCGGCGTCGCTAATAGATACAACCATGATGAATGCTGTGATGGACGCCGACGTGGTGCTTATCAATGAGGGCCAGTTTTTCCCCGATTTAGTGCCGGCGGTCAAACAGTTGGTGGAGGACCAGCGAAAAGACGTCTATGTGTGTGGTTTGGACGGGGATTTCCGGAGAGAGAGGTTCGGGACAATCCTGGATTTGGTGCCGTTTTGCGACCGCGTGGAGAAACTGGCGGCATTTTGTGCGGAATGCCGCAATGGAGTTCGCGCCATTTTCTCAGACCGAGTCACGGCGGAGTCGTCGCAAGTAGTTATCGGAAGCGATAATTACCGGCCATTGTGCCGAGGGTGCTATATGCGGCCGCGTTGATAAGGTGCGCTTATTTTGCGAAAGGTGCGCTTATTTTGCGAAAGGTGCGCCTACTTGGCGAAAGGTGCGCCTACTTGGCGAAAGCCACCCCATAACATCCTGTTGTTAGATTTGTATTAATATCAGTAATACCTGTCCATGTAGTTCCATTATTGGTTGAAATAACAGCTTTATTTCCAGAAAAATATGATCCATTTAACGCAATAGTATTGTTTACCACGTCTGTTGTATTTAATGTATAAATGCCACCTCCACCACCTGTTGCAATAAATGTAGATGTGCTACCAAAGTCAATTTTGTAAGCTCGGTTTGCACCACCACCACTTGGGTTCCACGTTCCAAATACTAAGGTTCCATTGCGATTATCTGATAATGTATATGCTATATCACTTGTTGGAGTAAAACCCTTTGAGGTAAAAGTGGATGTTGGAAGATTTGATGCGGAATAAAATAATTTACCATAATAGCCAACAAACCAGTTTGAACCGTTGTATAATACACTATATAGAGGGTCATTTGGTATTGTATTTGCAGCACTCCATGTAATACTGCCCACATTTGCAATTGAAACATTGGTGGATGCCATCACGTTATTGGTAGTACTACTTTGATTGGGTACTGCTACCCAGTAGCCGTTTCCAAAGGTAACCGCATTTGTAAGTTTGCTACCTGAATGAGGGGTGCCGCCATTTGACCAAGTAATACCGTCTGCCGATATTGCTACCGGGGGTCCATCCGATAAAACACCCGTAAATCCACTTGCCATAAAAACACCGTTACCAAATGCTAAACTTGAACAGTAAGTGCTAGTGGTTGTGTTTGGTATAATGCTACTTATACTGGTAGAAATAGATGACCATGTAATTCCATTTGTTGTATTAAATGATACTAACCTAGTGCCGTTTGACCCAACAACCACCCATAATGGCGCGGAGTTAACATTCCCGCAACATATTTGAAATCCATTGTTTATTGTGATTCCTGAAATAGTTCCAAATGTCCACGTAGCACCAAAGTCCGCGGATCTTCCAAAATTTGCGGATGTCCCCGCACCGATTGCTATAACATTTGTAGTTACTGCCGCCGCCGCCGCCGGTTTTTTAATACGCGCCAAAGAAGAAAACGAAGATATCATATTATACTATTCGGAAGTATTATTATTACTCGCGTTAAAACGAAGACCCCGCGTTTCAACGAACAATTTTGAATCGTTCCATCTTATAATATGGAACTATTTGAAAGCCATTTTAGCAATTTGCGCGGGAACTTGTTTTACGACCCTGCCACCAATAACTACGAGATGTTTTCCGAAAAGGGGACCAGCCACCACATCAACTACTTGACATTCAAGAAACTCTTTGAACAAATGGGGACGCCAAGGGAGCCCATCATCCTGGAATCGGGCATCGCCTCCCGCGGCACCCAGAGCACGTATCTTTTCAACGAGGTTGTACGCAAATATGGCGGGAGGTTTTGGTCGGTGGACAATGACCCGGAATTGGTTTCTAATCACCAGGGCAATATGTGCCCCGGAACCAAGCTTGTTCACAATGACAGCGTGGCGTTTTTCAAGGAATGGACTTCTACAAGTAGTTCTACAATCACTTATACAAGTGGTATACCGAAAGCCGATATCATTTATTTAGACAGTTATGACCTGGACTTCTATAACCCCGAGCCATCGGGGAAGCATGGTCTCGCCGAATATATGGCACTAAGGCCCGCCATTAAAAAGGACACACTGCTCCTCATTGACGACACACCAATCAATCCATATTGGTTGGATACGAGAGGCGCACTTTACAACAATATGCTGGATTATTATGGAATCTTTGGTATAATGCCGGGAAAGGGAATGTATGTGTTGGATGAAGTAAAAAACGCAGACAAGCTTATCCACAATTATCAGGTGTTGTATCGTTTTAGCGAGAGTCCGTATTAGTGGCTAAGGGTGAGCCGTTGGCTAAGGCACTGCCCGAGCCACCGGCTAAGGCACTGCCCGAGCCACCGGCTAAGGCACTGCCCGAGCCACCGGCTAATTCTAAGTTTTGCTTGCGTTCTTGACCACGGACTTCCTTGTACTGGTTGATAGAGGCTTCGTTGAGTCTAATTTCGTCTTCATTGGCGGCGAATTTTTTCTCACGGCTGAATGAACTTTTTTTTCCATACTTATTTGATTTGGCAGGAGTAGCGTCGTTATTTTTGGGCATTGTATTATATATCGTATTGTCTTTATATATTCTCTAATATATATAGCCGCATAATGGTAGCAAAAACCAGAGTAAAGAAACTACCACAGAAACGTGTGACACGAAAACAGAGAGGCGGCGACCCAATGATAGAAGTTATTATAGGCGACATAAACACCTTAAATAAACGAATTACTAAGAAATATACAGATGGTTCATCGTTTAAAACACAAATGATAGACCCATTTAACAAAATTGCGCTTGATATTAATCAAAAATTGAAAGATGACGTTTCTACAAAATACTTGGATAAATTGTCCAATACACTTAGTACATTTTTAAATTCAATTCGTTTAAACCAACGAATAATTGAATCCGCACCCGCGGATTCACATTCTTCGGGGTCATTGACCGATAAAGAGATGAATCCTACCCCAAAGGGGCGGATTCAATTCTTCACCGGTTTAAACCAAGCATCGTTAACTCAATTTTACCCAAACAGTTATTCGGTCGTAATTCCCCAAGAAATACAAGGGTTGTTAGAGGCAATTCGTGATAAAAAAGAATCTATGTCCAAGATTGAAGCAATTGCGATACAGCTAAAGGCTGAACAAGATGCTATGGCGCGGTTGAAAAAGGAACAACAAGATGCCGCGGCGCGGTTGAAAAAGGAACAGCAAGATACCGTGGCACGGTTGAAAAAGGAACAACAAGATGCTTCAACCCGGTTGAAAAAGGAAAAGACAATGATGGAGCAAAATGAAAGGGAACAAAAAGAAAGAGAACAAAAAGAAGCGAAGGTGCGCCAAGAAGAAGAAAAGACCCGACAAAAAGAAGAACATACGCGACAAGAAGAAGAGAGAAGGACCGCAAAGCTAGAAATAAAGAAGAAAAACATTGCTGAATTGGAGGAAAATGTACGTCTCAAAAAGGAACAACTGGAAAATGAAAAGATGAAAACAGAAGAATCTGACAGACGAACTTATTTATTTAGAACCGCCAAAGAAGAAGAAAAAAAGAAAAAAAACATCGTGTTTTTACAAAAACGCCTTGAAAAACGAGACTTAGAAGCAAAACAAGCCGAATTAATTGAACAATTTACTGTTGAAATCGCCAGCTTGTTTGACAATTTTTCAGGCATTTTTGCGCATCAATTTGAAGCATTACACGACCCAAAAACACTGGTTAGCATCATAAACAAAATATATCCGAATGTTGTTCACTATACTGAAAAAATAGATACACAAGATAAACAGGATGCGCAACTGTACAAATTATACTCTTTTCAGTTGTTCATATTAATTGGTATGTTGAATCGTTTTTTGAAAACAAGAGCCCCCGAGTTAAAACTGGTGATAAAAGGCGGCAAGGCCGCGCAAATGATTCTTTCACCCAAACCGACCCTAGATGTGAAGAGTGACGACATTGATGTGCTGGTTCAGCATCCAGATACGCTTTACGCAAAAATATTTTCGCAACATTTTGCTGCGTTTTTTGAACAACAAACCCGCGACAACGAGCATATATCTATATTATTGGCAAATCCAACAAATCCAAATGTTGTAAAAATCAGTTATATCACAAAGGATGATAAGTTTGTCGTGATTTCGGATATTGATTCTAAGCCACTTCCATATCCGGAGCTGTTTGAAATCATTGAAACTGGAAAATCCAAGGATGTAGTGATTGATGAGGATGGGGTAGAGACAGCATATCCGTTTCGCTTAACCTACTATCACCAAACCCGTGAATCGTTTTTGAAGGAAAAAAAATACTATCGTGATTTGTATTTGGGTCTGCCACCGAGTGATATAAACTTGCGGTTTGCCGAAAAAGCCAACGATTATTTGACCATGATGGCGCCGGAGGCGCCACCGCCGTCGCCAGAAAATATTATGCCTCCGTCGCCGCCGCCGTCGCCGAAATAATTATTTTGGGCTACTATATATTATGGCCGAAGAACCAGAACATGTGAGAATTGATATGACCCAAAATGATTCCTTAGAGGATTTAACCTTGAAAGAGGATTTAACCGTAGATGATGACTCTATGATAAAGGTCACCTCTATGGAAAACATTGAGTTGGGGCTTTCATCCATGATAAAAGAAGAGTCGTCCAGTAAAAAAGAAGAAGTAGTGGCAGTCGTAGATAATCAGGACACCAACCAGAAAATCGGCGTCGCCACTACTGTGGCCGTAGAGTTCTATCGTGCTCTCGTCGCTTCTTTCTTGATTCTCTTTGTTCCCCAGGATTGCGGCGGACACGTATGTTCATTTAGTGAAAATGCGCAAACTGGGCCCGACCCCCTCTATAATGCCGGGTTCGCCTTCAATTGTATTACGATGGCGGCATTCGCCGTTCTATACTATGCCGAGGTCCGCCGCGAAGGAAAACTGATTGCCTACTTGGACGTGAATCCCGCCAAACCATCCGACAATGCCGCGGTAGGGCTTGTTCTAGGCGAGCTGCCAAAATACTGTAGCGAGGCGATTCTCTATTATGATGGCCTCTATATCAAGGCCGGTTATACAGTGATTGTGTGCTTCGCCGTGAATACGGTGCTGTCTGGCCTGGTCGTCTACAAATACTACTTGGACGACAAGACGACGACCACCTACATCACCTCGGTCTTATTCGTTATCCAGAAGTTGATACAAGTCTATGCGACGTTGAAGACGGAGAAGAACGTGTTTTATTCGGCATATTTGAGCGGGAAAATCCAGTACAACGATGTAGACAAGGACAAGATGGAGAGGATTGGCAGTAAATAAGGGTCTTATCGGAAGCTAAACAATCCCATAAACCGGCGTTTTGCGGGCCCTTGGTCCGTCATTTTCGCCAATTCTTTGCGAAATATGCTGGGGTCTATTTCCATCGGCACCATTGTCCTTATTGCCGCCTTGTTCGGATGTTCCATCAAACATTGGGCGTATAACTCATAGGAAATCCCGTCTAGCACCCAGTGCCGGCGGTGAATGCTCAAATATCGGTGGTCTACCGACTTATGGCACATATGGCACAAGTAAAATACGAGCTCGGTAATGTAATTCACGTATTCCACCGACTCCTCTACGCCCTCTTCGTTGATTTTTTCAATCAGATGTGTGTATTCGCTTAACCGCATCTGAATGTCCGTGATTGGGGTAAAATAGATGCGTTCAAATGCCGCGGCATACGATTCCCACATCTTTGCGGATTTGTAATTGATATCGGCCTTCTCTCGCAACTTGAAAAAAGTATTCACCGTAGAGAGGACGAAAGTTGCGACCAAAATGTAGAATATCTGCGAATCCGTCAAGAATGTTGCGCTAGACCCGGTCTGGCCCGCGGTGAGTGCCGTGAAAAGCGTGATTGCGAAGTTGATGGGTGTGGATATGTAGTTCCAGAAGGCGGCGTTGAAATATTTCTTTTTCACTTGGACGCCGATACGCAAGTTGAGATTGTCTTGGACCACGAGCATAATTCCCCAGGTGGGAGAGAGGTTGTCAATCACGTAAGTTTGGTTGAGCCCCTCCGAACTGATGATGGAGATATTGTCATCACTTGTGGTCATTCCATTTTTGGGTATTCCATTTTTAGGTGTTCCATTTGTGGATGTGGCGACGGTTGGTCCATTTGTGGTCATTTCATTTTCAACCATTCTATTTTCAACCATTCCAGTTTCTTCATCGCTTTCTTGCTCAAACATCATATATTACTAGAACTTATTCTAGTAATAGATTTTATCCTCTATTTTTGGCCTCTATATTTATTGACCAGTGGATCCAAATCCGCCGCCGCTTCTCTGCGTTTCTTCGCCTAAACTACACTCGTTCTCCACCATTTCCACAACAATCGGCATCAATCCCGGCGCGCAAATCTGTACAAGACGGTCATATTGATTTACCCGAAACAACGTCTGTAATCCATCAAATGCCCCAATGATGTTTCCGCGATATCCAGAATCAATGATGCCAGTGCTATTGGCTAAGCGCAGCGGTATCTTGATAATGCTAGACCGGGGATGTAAATAGTATCCAGTGTTGTATACGGGATGGCCCCTCTCTACAATCTGGGCGGAACACTTTATGCCGAAATTGACCTTGGACATACCATATGGCATATCTTGGTCTACGGGCGCGAGCAAATCAAATCCGGCATCAATGTGTTGAATATCATTCATCATTTTGCGATTGTGGTTGTGAATGGCCTCGTAATAACGGTTGTATAACTCGGGATAGTTGGGGTCCACAAAAATGGTGAGGCGCGTGTATCGGGGATAAACAGCCAGCAGGTTTTGGTTCAACATGGGTTATAAACAAATATGCGTAATTTGTTTATATCTTTTCTATAATACCACGAATAATATACCGGTGAACATTTAAAACGGCACACCGCAGGTGTGCTTTGTTTAAAATCGTCACCGATACCGCACAATTGGAGATTTAAAACATGCTGGTTTAAATCTTCAACGGTGTAAATGTCCCGAATCTTCGTTCAAGAATCATCGGTCCATAATCGTCGTTCAAGAATCATCGGACTTTAACAGTCGCGAACATTCGCTTTATCCGCCCCGAATCTTGGTGGTGGTACATTTCATCATCTGCTGTGTAATCGGGTTCGCCGTCGGCTGGCAACTCACAGAGTACCCGATGCGCTCCTTAAACGTCGCCCCTGGACCCGGCACGCCATAGGCCAGAGCATTCGCGGTTTGTCGGCCATAAGCCGTCGTAAATGAGCTCGCCGAACTGGTAATCGTATCATACTTGAGGCGCGCTAAACGACTGCTTGCGTCCACGCTTCCCTGTGTTGCAAACTTGCTATTGCTTGGCTTGTAGTAGAGAGGCACATAAGGAGTACCAATCTGGGGCTTCTCAGCACCGTCAAAGTTTTGGTTGATTCCCACATTTGTAGCAGAAACGAATGGTCGTTGGTTAAAAATATTGTTCTCCGGTGTATCTCCTGTAGTACCCGGTGGATTGATTGGTTGTAAATTAAATGTACCGTCCCCGCCAGCATATGTTACAATTGTTATGAGAGCACCATTGACACTGTGATTACCATCGGCACCTGTGGGATAATATCCGGCATCCACGCCAATAATCTGTTGAAACACATTGGGCAAAATGGTGATAATCGGAACAACCGTATACGAAGTTAGAGATATACCATCCGCTGCCGTGTACAAGGTTGTTGGGAACACGTTTCTATTAACCGCCTTACACTGGATTTGGATACGGTCGGTTCGCACATTGTAGGCGAAGTTCATCGCAAATTCTTTTTGACCAGTTGTCCGATTGGTATAGTAATGATTATTAGATATCATAAAGTTTTGGAACTGGATAACAAACTCACCCAAGTCGTAGTTGCCGTCGGGAATTGTGACATTGTGGGATGAACCGTTAATCCATTGATAGGTGAAGAGAGGGGACACGGAGAACCCCTTGATGGTGACCTTGGCGCAATGGTTGAGTCCGGCAGGTGAGTAAATGTTTTTCAAACTCTTATTGGAACCTGGTTCCGCAGTGTCGTCGCCAAATCGCACATAACTATATTGGTTCTGCGCGATGGTCAAATTGCGACTGACTAAATATTCGTTGGACGAGGTATAATAACGGTCGTTGTTCTTGGAACTGACGGATACGCGCTTCACGTTTCCCGAACTGCGCACGCGGCGGCGAGCATCCGATGCCTTGCTACAAGCGACCGTGTTGCAAGAGGTCGTAGGCCTCTCTGATTTATTTACGGTGAGGCCAAACTCGGCTACCTCGGTGCTTCTTGTTTGATTGGTGGAACTTGTATTCACAATGGTGCCGCCGGGCGACATAAAATCGTCCAGACTAATAGAGGCGCGACTACAAACACTGGCGTTGGCGATTTCTTTACGATAATGCCGGATTGGTTGTGCTGCGTGTAAATTACTTTTTTGAATAATAGTTGAATTGGTATTTCGTTTTAATCCGGCAACAATTTGGTTAAATGTTTGTCCTTTCCACGAAATAAAGCGTCTTTCCATTTGCGCTGACATTATACATATCGCACAGAGAATAAATGTAGAGACTCTTTCCCTTCGGGATGGAGTCTCTAATCCGTTGATAATGTTGTTGTTTGGACTGGTTCGCTTAGTCGCTTCTCCCTTCGGATTAGTCGCTTCGCTTAACACATTTGGAATCCACTTCAAAGGTCGGTGTCTTCTCTTCTTGGGGAACAATGCGCAATAAACACTTTGCCTTCTTGCCATAGAGAGGCCGCGTACATCCGCTCTCTTTCTTAGCAGTAGCATTACGCCGTGTCTTTTTAATCTCAGGCACAACACATCTCGACCGAAAGTTCTCATAAGTATCACGCACTTCTTCATACGTGAGTCCCGACTTCTTATGGAGCATTTCATTGATGAGTTCATGTAGGTCAAAAATGTATTTGGAGAAGGTTTGGCGAGAGGCCATATGCGACATATTTAGGGGGAGTTTCTTGAAATTGAGTCTTAAGTTGGCGCGGCATTTGCCACACGGCAGCACATTGCGCAAACTGAGGACATAGGCGCGATAATTCACCTTGTCTTTCTGGGTTGGATTCACGGGATAGTTGAAACTCATCGTGTGGAGGAAATGCCACTGGCTCGGACCCCAAATGGTTGTCAGCATCCCGTCGTTGCTGTTGTAATCGTTTTCGCCATATGGCGATTTCTTTCGCGTGGCCATTTAGAATAGCATGATATATTTGGAGACACAAGGTTTCTTGTGTAAAGACGCCATGTAGAGAGGCCTAAATGTCCGCGCGTTGTTTCCATATTTAAAAGTATGTTTTAAAGTTATACAATGCCAACCGTAGTTGAAGTAATCACCACCTTTATTAGTCCGCAATATAAAAAGATATTAATTCTGTTTTTCATTGTCGTGTTCTCGGTCGCCGCTTATTATTTTTATCAAAAATGGAATATGCCCCAAGAAGATAAATATAAGGATATTTATCAGCCGAATGACCAGAGTACCAACGAGGCCGTGATTTATTTCTTTTTTGCGGACTGGTGCCCCCACTGTACCAAGGCGAAACCCGAGTGGACGTCATTTGCGAATGAGAAGGACGGCAAGCGAATCAACGGAGTCAAGTTGCGGTGTTCTATGGTGGATTGCTCGGACCCCGATAGTTCGGATTCCGCGGCCAAGATTGAGCAATATGACATCAAATCGTATCCTACCATCAAGCTTGTATACAAAGATAATACCTACGATTTTGACGCGAGTGTGACCAAGGAGCATTTGAATCAGTTTGTCGAGACGGTCATTGTTTAAAGCGGAGCGACCGTTTAAAGCGGAGCGACCAAATGCGGAGCGTGCTTCAGCTACGCGCATCTATCCATTGTCGCGCATCTTTGACACCCTTCTCTATTTCTCGCGCCCTCTTCTCGGGGCTTTCCACCAAATCCAGCATATGTGAAAAATCATCATAATCCACATTCAAACATATATCATTTTTGCGAACAATCAGCGTATCTTGTGTAGACATCAAAACCATATTCACCAAATACCCGATATATTCAAGAAGCCCCATATTCTCGGGAAATGGGCCCGACTTCAGCTTCATTCTTATCCCCAGAATGTGTTTTTCATCACATCCGTGGGCCAAACATTTAGCAATCGGGTAATTGGAATAAACCCCGCCATCCATAAATGTCTGGTCGGCATATTTGAACGGTTTGAACAAGATGGGCAGCGCCGAGGAAGCATATACGCCATCAATTACGCGCATATCCGGCCGCGTTTTATAAGACAACTCTTCCACTGTCGTGGTACCGAGATTGAGGCTGTAGAAATACAACTCTTTTCCGAATTGTTCGTAAAATTGTTGGAACGTGATATTGACATCGGCGTCTTTGCCTCTCAATAGAGGCGCATAGGTTTCGTAAAAAAAGTTGCCATCCAAGATTCCATTGTTGACAAAGCTGTCGTAGAAATTGATGGAATTGAAATGGAACAGCGCTTTCCAAGGCCGCGAAATCAAGTATTTATCAATGGTTTCCCAGGGATAATTTAGCGCAAGTATGAGCGCCAACATACTTCCAGCGGATGTGCCATAGAATGCGCGAACCGAATCGTATGCCCAGACGCCATGTTGTTCGGCCTCTCTGATTGCCCCATAGGCATTGAGTATTGCCGGTCCGCCGCCAGTAAGAATGATGTTTTGTATTGGGTCTTTTGTACCGTCCATTATAACAGGAATAAAAATATATTTCTATATATTTTTATGGTTTTGTCGTGAAAATAATTCCAACCTATGGAATATACATCAATCACAATATGTCTATTTTTTTATTTGACGAACAAGAAACCAAAGGCAAAATCAACATTGATGACCTCTATGAAAAACAGCAAAAGAAGGACCTGAAACAAGTGAGTATTTTCAACAAGATTCTGAACCGCATTCATAACAAGATTCGCATTACGGCGCGCAACCGAAATGGCGACAAGTTTATTTGGTTCACCGTGCCCGAATACATTTTCGGGGAACCCGTTTATCAACAGGCTGATTGTATTGCCTATTTAGTGGATAAATTGGAGGAGAACAAGTTCTATATTCGGTATATGCATCCCAATTCGCTGTTCGTGTCTTGGGCGCACATTGTGCCGGGGTATGTTAGAAGCGAGATTAAGAAGAAGATGGGGCTCATATTGGACGAATATGGGAATGTCATTGAAAAGGTAGAGGGGAGAGAAGATGTCAACTTGAATGAGAGGCTTATCAATACGCAACAAGCCGCGGAAGGGCCTCCAAAAAAGGTATTCACGCCGATTACCAATTACAAACCGACGGGGAAGTTTGTGTATGACCCGGCGCTTTTTGAAACCTTGGAGAAAAGGCTGGAATAAGGGACCTTTAGGACAGTCATTATCTCTTCTTTCTTGTCCCTCCCTTTGCCGACTTGATTTGTTTTGCCGTGTTATCCATGATTTTTTGTAGAGCCTTGTCTGATATCTTGGATTCTTTGATGGTCTGTACCAGTTGATTGATTGCCGCGGTTTGCTTTTCCGGTTTTAAGACAACGTCTTGATACGAGTTGCCGTTGGCAATCTCAACCGACGAGTTGCCGTTGGCAATCTCAACCGACGAGTTGGCAATCTTTTCACGAATGATTTGATTTAGCAATTGAGAAATGTTTCCGTCATATTCGGTGTAATTGCGCTTTGGTATTCGGGGTACATTTTCGTGGGTTTCTATGTATTCATTGATTTGGGGCTCTATGTCAGGCATTCTGGCACCTCCGCGCTGTGTCTTTTTTTGGTTAATAATATTTGCGATTTCATCACTTAATGCGTTTGTTATATCAGACGGTGTTGATAAAACCGCATTTTCTATCGGCTTAATCATGGCTGCAGTGGATACAGATGATGATTTTTCTTCCGGCAATACACCAGACTTAGCTTCTTCTCCAGTCTTAGCTTCTTCTCCAGTCTTAGCTTCTTCTTCCGGCAATACTTCTCTCAATCCAATCTTGGTTTGCGTCAGTTCCGTCGCCTTCTTGACAAACTCTTCCACAATTTTATTAATTTTATCTTTGCTTTCATTCGCGTTCTGGGGATTCGGCACAACTGCCCCAAGGTCTTTTGCTAGTCGGTCCTGTAAGGTTTTCATTGATTTCGTCACGTCATCCACCCCACTCACGATTTTCTTCAAATACCGCAATTCTTTCATATACGCCGGCATAACCACGTCGCTCATCTTGCTAGATAATTCTTTCAAGAATCCTTCGTCATGGTACAATACCTTGTCCATATTGTCTCCAAAAATCGTTTTAATATCGGTGTCTTCCAATTTGATGTTTTCTTTGAGAAACTTGGCAACGGAATCGGACAAAACCCCCTTTAATTGGTCAATCACAAGGTTCATTTATAATATAATTATACAAATATGTCGTACTTGCGAACTAACTAAAAAATTGAATTGTACGACCTAAATAGTTTTGGAAATCATATAGAACGAACGCGTTTAAATACCCAACGCCAAATCAATATAATTAATAATAATGGAATACCAAATTGAAGAAAAACGGGTTGCTAAACCACGAACAAAAAAAGTACACGCTCAATTATCAAAAACCGAAAAGTCCAAACTCTGGGATATATTGGACGCCGATGTTGGAAAGAAGAAAATCACGATTGGTCAAGAAACGCCAATGACGCTTGATAGCCCATTGACCATTTGCCGCTTGTGCGATTCCGCATTGTTGATGCGCGACGACGGATTCCCCACTTGTACCAATGTCTCGTGCGGTCTCATTTGCCGCGATGTGGTGGATTACAACGCCGAATGGCGCTTCTACGGCGCCGACGACAAGAGTTCCACGGACCCGACTCGTTGTGGCAATCCGATAAACCCCCTGCTCCAGGAATCGTCGCTCGGGTGTAAGGTGCTTTATTCGGGCAATTCCTCCTACGAAATGCGCAAAATCGGCAAATGGACCGAGTGGCAGTCCATCCCCCATCGGGAAAAGTCGCTCTATTCGGAGTTCTCGTATATCACGATGATGGCGCAAATCGCGGGTATTCCTAAAATCATCGTGGATGATGCGTTGGCGATTCATAAAGACATCTCGGAGCAAAAGATGTTCCGAGGGTGTAATCGCGACGGAATCAAGGCGGCGTCCATCTACATCGCGTGTCGGCAAAATGGGTGTATCCGCACGTCCCACGAAATCGCGGAGATGTTTCATTTAGACAATGCGTCGGCGACTCACGGGTGTAGTTTGGCGCTGGATATTTTGAACACTGTGGAGCGAAACGGGGGCGGCGAACAGACGAATCTGGGGGTCACGCTGCCGAGCGCGTTTATTGAGCGCTATTGCTCCAAGCTGAATATTGGAAAGGAACACATGATGCTGGGGAAGTTTATATCGTCGCGGGTAGAAAAAATGAACCTGATTCCGGACAATACGCCGTATTCCATTGCGGCGGGTATCATCTATTTTGTGTGCCAGTTTTATGGGTTGGAACACTCCAAATCGGATATCGCGATTGTGTGTAAGGTCAGCGAGGTGACAATCAGCAAATGTTGTAAGAAGCTGGAAGATAGGAAGGCCGATTTGGTTCCTGCGCGATTGCTGGCGACCAACAAGTAAGGCGACCAACAAGTGATGCGACCAACAAAACAAGTAAGGAATGAAAATATATAATATTTTTTGATTATATATTTAAATGTCTGATGAAGAACAAATTGGTATCACAATTGATGAAATAATGCCGGACGAGGTGCCCGTAGCGCCTTCGGTGCCCGTTGCGCCTTCGATACCTTCGGTGCCTAAGCTCATATTCGTAATACCTTATCGCGACCGCAAAGAACATTTAGAGCAGTTTCGCCGGCATATGAAAGTGGTGTTAGAAGATATGAACCCCAGCGAATACCGAATTTTAATTATCCATCAACGCGACACACGCAGTTTCAATCGCGGTGCTATGAAAAACATCGGGTTTATCCGCGCTTCGCGAATGTATCCCAACGATTACCGCAATATGACTTTTGTTTTCAACGACGTGGATTGTATGCCAATGCGCAAAAATATGTGGGACTACACAACCAAACAAGGCGTGGTAAAACATTTCTACGGATTCAATTACACATTGGGCGGCATCGTATGTATCACCGGCGCCGATTATGAGAGGATTGGCGGATTCCCCAATTACTGGGGGTGGGGATACGAAGACAATGAGCTTCAAAAACGCGTGGAAAAGGCCAAGATTCAAATTGACCGAAGCATTTTTTTTGAGACGAACGATATGACAAATATCATACAATTGAGCCATGGACTTACGCGGGTTATGAACCGTAACGATTTTGAACGGTTCACCACTGGAAAAGTGGAAAATATATATACGATTATGAAGTTGGAATATACAGATGAACCCAGTATCAATATTGTAGATGCGATTGATATTGAATATGTAAATGTTTGGTTGTTTCAAACGGGGTACGAAGAAGTGAAATCAGAGAGGTTTGTGTATAATTTGAAAAACGGGAATCGGCCGATTGTGAGCTTTAAGCGCAAGAATGGGAACCCGCAAATGTTGATGAAGTTTATATAGATTCTACACAGTTTTACTGATTCTACACAGTTTTCCGGACGGTTCTTTTCTTAGATCGCTTGGACCGTTTGGCGCGCGTTTTTGGACCGCCATCCGCCGCCGATGGCACGTGTTCTGGTGTTTTGGTCAACGACAAGGATTTGGGTAACGACAGCGACTTGGACATTAATCTTACTACGACGGCTTCCTTGGCATCTTTTACAATATTTATCTTTTTTAGCTTGATTATTTTTGCGGCCTTTCCTTCTTGGCAATGATTCGCGCCAACGGCATTCCGACTTACAATAAGCATTTGTGCCGAGGCAGTCGCAGGAATCACTTCAAACTCAGTCGGAATAATTTCAAAATATTGGCTTTTAGATTTTATCATCGCGACCACTTCTTTTAATAAAACAAAGTCGGATAAAACGCCGACGAGATAACTCGCCGAAAAAAGCGGTTTGTCCATATGAACATTATTTTTACCTATAAAAAGAGCGTGAGGAAGCACTTGCTTACACGGATAATATATGTAGTCTTTCTTTGCGCTTTGTTTTAAATAATGGCTTTTAATATCGTTTCCATTCATTGCATAAAAATCACCGGCTAATTTGATAACTTTATTTTGAGGGTCTTCTTTCAAAAACTCTTCAATATTTACATGTTCCATATTTACAAAGTCTTCTGCCAACTTCGGTATTTTTTTCCGATTTACTGGGACAATATCAAGGGTAAAAGGGGTCTCCTTGGCATCCATAATATCGGTTAATAATTGTATCACAATTTTATCATCGTTGTTTTCTGCATAAGCTAACGCATTCATTCCTTCTACATTTTCTACAGTAATATCGGTACCGAGGATGAGAAGCATTTTAATTATTTCTAAATGACTATTATTTTTATTTGAATGACACGCGATGGTTAATAACGTATCTTCATAACCAGTTTTTGCGTTCCAGTCAGAACCCACATTAATTAAATATTCCACTACACTTGTATGGCCCCTGCTAACGGCAAGATGTAGGGCACTCCTATTGCCTTTTGACTCTACCTGGTGAATATTTGCTCCGTTTTCTACTAAATATTCAATAATGGGTAAATATCCAAAATAAGTTGCCATATACAATGGGGTTTCATCGGACGAGTTTTTAATATTTACGATGGTCGGATGTTCCTCTACTAGGGCTTTTACGCGATTTATATCATTGTTCATAATTGCCTTTTTAATATCATTAAAACTCATATTGCTAGTATATTGTTATACTAGAAATATATAGCGTTGGTCCCGTAGGGACCTTCGGACTGCGATGCTTCCCTGTTGGGACCCTATGGGTAAGCGCCCGTATGGTCGCGACTCCCGTAGGGAAACCCTTCGGACTGCGATGCTCCCGTAGGGAGTCGCCTTTTTCAAGACTTTGGTCGCATCTGCGATGCTTAAAAGAAGACAGGCTTGCCATTCTTGTACACACCTACTTCAAGAGAAATGTCGCCATTCTCATCTGCCTCATAGATGGGACCGTCCTTTTCATTCTGGACATAATAGGTCTTTCCCTTGATGACAACTTCATAGACCTCGGCTTCCTCTTCTTCTGCCTCGGCCTCTTCTTCTGCCTCGGCCTCTTCTTCTACCTCTTCTTCTTCTACCTCTTCTTCTGCCTCTTCTTCTTCTTCTTCTTCTTCTACGACTTCTTCTTCTTCTTCTTGGTCGTCTGCGACTTCTTCCTCTTCTACGACTTCTTCTTCAGCTTCTTCCTCTTCTTGGTCGTCTGCGACTTCTTCCTCTTCAGCCTCTTCCTCTACTACAGCTTCCTCTTCTACAGCTTCTTCCTCTTCTTGGTCGTCTTCAGCCTCCTCTTCTACAACCTCATCCACGACAACGACCTCTTGAACAACATCCACGACAACTTCCTCTTTTAAAACCTCTTTCTTTATGGTTATAGGCAAAGGCTTTTCCTCAATTGTCATAACGATTGGTTCATCGTCGTCGTCAGAAACCAAATCAACCACATGATTGGTCTTCTTACTAACCTTGTAATTCTTGTATAAACCCTTATACTTGATGACCTTGTTGGAAAGACGACGATTCTTTGATTCCAAATATTCAATCGTGGCATTCAAGTAATGAACGCGTTCGTCTAGTAAATGGTTTTTTTCAAGCAACTGCTTGAAACAAGGTAATTCCATCAAAATGTTGTTTGTTTGTTGTAAATCTGCGTATGCCTGCATTGGATACAAATAAACGACCTTTGCTTTTATTATGTTTTAAAAACTATTCAACTAGAGGAACCCAGGTTCCTCTATAACTCCTCCTATTATAAGGATAATCAGACAACTAATAAGAAGGCATATGAACAAATTACTAAGATGTCCACTATATTCCGTTCCTCTAGAGGAGGAGTCATAGAGGAACCCTAGGTTCCTCTAACTTAGTACCCCCATCTCCGAAAGTACGCTCCAAATTCTATATCAAATATGTGTTGTCGGAACATCTGTTGAACAAAGAAAAACGACAGCTGGCACAATATACCCGTCCTACAAATATGCGCCCACCACACCTCTCCCATCGCCCTACAAACCTGATTGTTCCGCCGTATAATAAACCCCGTCGCAAAATGGATGTCGTCTGTATCTTTCAATCCACTCTCTACTTGTTCCCGAATATATTCGCAATAAACGTCTGCCTTTTCCGCGTATCTCGGTTGTAGCGATGCCTCTCTCCATTCGCTGTAGGCGGATGGTGGCCACGTCTTGCTAATAAAGGGGTGTCGCGCCATACACACGTGATACGAACTGTATTTCACCATATTGGTCGCAAGGGTTACCACGTCGTCGCCGTTTAATGCCAGTGCGCTGTCAAAATAGCAGGTCGCGGCGTAGGGTCGCAATTCCGGCAACATGTGGGGGCACGACTTCACCCATTTGGCGAGCATCACCGAGTCCAGGCCGGACTTCTCTAGGCGGACTGGAATCCATCCGGTGTTTGTCAGCGTATCCAGTGTCCTCTCATTATTGGTGTAGTAATAACACGGATGAGTGTGAGACGGCACGGGTGGTATGAAATTGCGCTCGTTGTTGTCGGCGCCGAAAAAACACGTATAAAACGCCAGCATTCCTCTGTGAATAATACAAATCATTTGTGTTTGTATTATTTTGCTTGTCGCATTACTTTGCTTATCGTAATACTTTCACTTTGGACCATTTTGGCGGAAACAAATCGCCTACATATAGCTGACCCATCTTCGGCCCAAACCACACGTCGGGATAACAGACCACCTTATTCGGGTTCGGGTTCAAATAGGCCCCCCACCAACTGTACGAACTGTTGGCGATGATATTGTGCTGGCAGTTGCTCATTATCAGCATTTGTTCCCAGTCCGCGTTCTTGGAAGAGCACGCGCGGAAAAAGACAGAGGGAAACTGAGTGGCTAGTATTTGGACCGAGATATTCACGCGGTCTAGGTCGGCCTCTTCAAAGAAATACACCACTTGTAGAATCCGTGTAGAGGTTTTTGTAATAATATGGTTAAGCGCATTGATGTAATAGGTGATGGGCATCACGGGATGACAATCCTGTTTTTGGGCGTAGTCTCCGATGCGGAAATGGAGGGAAACCGAGGGCAACACTTTATCCTGGATCTTATATGCCATTTGTTTTTCGCGAATGCCGGCGCGTAGCGCCAACTCTTCAAAATGCTCGGCAAAATAGAGGTAGGACTGGAAATATCCGTAGAGACAGGCACTCAGAGGTGAGCAAGCATTTAATTGTGGGACAATAGAGGGGTCATAATTAAACCCGTTTTCGCGAATGGTGCGCTGGACAATCAACGACGGGGTAATTGGTGAGCAACGGTTGCCGCCGACAATGTGGTCGGTTTTCAATTGGTTCAAAAAGGAGGTCCAATAAGTGGGACGATGAACGCCGGTTGTGAGCACGTCGGAGTGTTTGAGCACATAGGGGCGACCTGTTTTTTTTGAAATGGCGAGCAACGTGAATATTTGAAACAACTGGTTTCCGAGGCCGCCCATGAGGAAACACGTGATGAAATCGTCGGACATAGGTGTTTATAAAGGATATTTCTATATGTTATCTAGAAAATTGATTTGTTTTATTTGGAACGGATGAGATTCAAATAAAAAGATGACGTCATACACTGAAAATACACGGGTACCCCTTGTTTTGGCTCGGGATAACCCCCTTGCTCGGTCGGACGTAAACGTCCTTGCTCCGGGTCGGGATAACTCCCTTGAAAAAAGATATGTTGAATCGTTGGATGAGCTAGACCGAATTGCGCTAAATGTTGCTAGGAGTACGCTAGGGTCGCTTTTTAGCTTGGAGAAGTCAAATCACTATATGGAATGGAAAAGAATGGAGTTCGACCGAAGTGCCAATGCGGGACCACAAAATGCTTAATTATTACAATAAGTAATCATTAAGTATATTCAGCAGTCGCGCTACACACCTACAACAAGTAATCACTAAGCACGTAAGTGCGACTGTGCTTACTACAGGCAAAAATAAAGCCAGGTCGCACAGCCGAACTACGTTCTTAGTGCGACTATGTTTAATAATTGCTTACAATAAGTAATCACGAATAGGTGTGTGCTTACAACAAGCAAACGTAAAGCGCATTCGCACTTCGTGCTTATCGCTTTATGCGAATGCTTACAATAAGTAATCACGAATCCCAGCAATAATATTGGACCCTAATTTGCGTTTTTTTCCACTAGATTCCAGGACAATGTTGTCTAAGTAAGCGGGCTCTGCCCGCAAGTGGTCCAGGAACGCAGCAAAAGTGGCAAAGGGTCGCATAATTTCCCCCGAGATGGTGGAACTGATTCCCGGGATTTGCATCAACATCAGCTGACCAATGTTGTCGCGAGTAATGTTGGCCTTCTTTGCGACTTTCACCACCGAGCAATAATCTTGGGTCGTCGCTGTTTGTGCCGGTTCTGGATTTGGAGCGGGTGTTTCAACTACGTTTCCGTTACCGGTCTCTACATTCAAGGGTGCGTTTGTTACAGAAACGGTCGTCCCTTTCGCCAGTTCGCGCGCTATCTTGTCCGCGGTGATTTCTATGTACTGCGCCGTCTCCGCCAACGACATCGTGCGTGTTACCGAGAACCCCTTGAAATAGTTCAGAGAGGCCATACACGCAAAAACCAGTTTTTTATCATGGTCTCGCACAGGTCCCTCTATCAAGTACACAATATTATGTCGGTTGGGGAAACAATTGCCGAGGCGATACGACTGCTCCGCGTAGCGGCCATCCTTCACACTGGCAAGCAAATCCGATACCGACTTTCGTTCTATTATTTGGTATGTGATGGATTCGTCGTCGTTGGTGAAAAGGATGTCCCCGAGAGGGATGACGCGTTTTTCAATGGTTTGTTTTGGGGTATCTTTTGTTAGTAATCCGTACAATGCTGACTCGCGTTCATCCACAATGATTTTCATTTTGTAAAGAGAGGAGGACATTGTCTTTATGCTCGTATATAGACAATGAATATGCGACACCATTTCAAGACCGGTATAAAGGACCCTCTATTCGTACTGTGGTTTGAGAGCATCTGGAACCTCGCTCGGCGGCAATGGCCCCGCGCCATAAACATCCGGCAAATACGATGTCTTCGGCGTAAAATACATCGGCTTGCTCACATATCTATCAATGTAGTTGCCCACGCGCACGGCGTTTTCCGTCGTCTGGACTCCGCCCCAATTTTTGTCCATCGGGTTCTCACTAATCGTCTTACCCACCGAGGTGCTGTCGTGGATGGCATCCACATCTGTGTACTCTCCAATATGTAGGCCATATGGGTCAAATCCGGCGAATTGCCCCTTGTTATACGGACCATCGTCTCTACTGGAATCAATGACTTTGATGGGTTTTCCGCCGATTTGTGTGATAGAGGACGCGGCCGTTTCGGGCACGCCTGCCTGTAAATCAAACGGACTCGGACGCATACGATACACTTCGGTGCCTTGGGTCGTGGTCTCGTATTGTAAAAAGAGCACTGGGCACTTGATGCCACGCCTGCGCTGAATCTCTAAATAGTTGATGTATTCGTCCAAGTTGTAAAAGGGGATGGGGTCCGCATCGGGGGTCTTGGTATTGTACAGGAGAAGAGAGGTGCCTTTGCGAACCAGCAAATCGGGACAACTTTGTGCCTTTTCTTGTGTCTTATCGCCCGTGAATAACTCCTTCTTTTTACTATCAAATGACAAACAAAAATAAAGTCCCGCGAAAAAAGACACGACCGAGAATCCTAAAAGTGTTGCTTTGCGGTCAAATAACATTATGGTTGTCTAATATATTATCCGGCTATAAATATATACTACTATGAAACCAATGGTTGTTGGGCGAATCCACGCGTTATGGTGCGGTCATTGTAAAAATCTGGAACCCGAATGGGCGAAGATGAAGAAGCTGCTTGTTGGAGGAGCAAAAAAATACAAGTTTGTTTCCATTGAACAAACCAATGAAGGTCCCCATTTAGAACGTTTGAACAAGCATCTGGGGATTGTAGAGGAGGAAAAGAAGGTGAAGTTGAATGGCGGTTACCCTACAATATTCAAGGCGCTTGATGGTCGGGTTGAATACTATGAAGGCCCTAGAACGGCGGATAAACTGGCGGAATGGGTCGGCAAAGTTGTTCCGGGTGGGACAAAGAAGAGACGGACGAGTCAAAAGAAGCGGAATTCAAAGACCCGAAGACGAAACTAACTTGTTACACCTTATAACGAGTTTTCTACACCCTACAAAATACTATTGTACGTAATAGTATTATGAAAAACCAACCGGTCCGCTTAGCACTTCCAGTAAGTGGATCCACTGTTTCCAGAACCAATGGGGCGACCAGCGCAGGCAACACGACCTCTGGTGGTGTTCATGCATCCGAGTGTCATACACTTGCCAGGCTTGCTTCCATGGGCGACACTGGTCCATGAATCAATGCCAACGGACGACCACAAACCCGCCTTCTTGTTTCCTCCACCACTATTTCGGTTTGTTGTGCTGGTAGCATTTCTTGCTCTTGATGATGCGTTGTACAAAGGCATATTTATATATATGGACCAAAGATATTATTCTTATTATGTCTTTCAGCGTATACCGCGCTTAAAAAATTGATTATTATAGCGTGGGGGGATTTGTAAATAAATCAAAACTATATAGACACTAAATGCTACTAAATATATACCCACAATGTCCCTAAAACACCTTTTCAATTCGGATGATGATATTCGCATTGAAAAAAACAAAAACGGTGAAGATGTCTATGTGTTTGACCCGTACAATCCTCTAAATAAGGAAATCGGCGAAGAAGACGTCCGCCAAATATTGGCGACCTATGGCATCCATTTGCCCATCCGGAATATAGTTTTGTACCGCCGTGCCTTCATCAACAAGTCCTATTGTCGCCGACCCGAGCTGGAAAACGCGCAAAACAATGTAGTCATTGTGCCTAAACCCGACAATTGCCTGCCCCTCCATACAAAATCCAACGAACGCCTGGAGTTCATCGGGGATGGCTATTTGGAATTATGTACCAAGTTCATTTTGTACAATCGTTTTCCTAAAGCCGCCGAAGGATTTATGACCGAGAAGAAAATCGCCCTTGTCAAGAACGAGGCGATTGGCCGAATTGCCCACGAAATGGGCCTACATAAATGGGTAGTACTTTCTAAGCACGCGGAGTCCAAAGATACGCGGACCAATATGAAAAAACTGGGATGTTTGTTTGAAGCGTTTTTGGGTGCGATTGCGCTGGACTTTAACCAGATGACCGTCGTGGATGAGGCGGGGCTCTATGCCAACACGTTTCTGTCGGGGCCGGGGTTCCAGATGGCGCAAATATTTATGGAGAACGTGTTCAATAAGCATGTGAATTGGATGGAGCTAATCATGAACGACGACAATTATAAGAACATCTTACAAGTGCGCATCCAGAAGGAGTTCAAGGTGACGCCGGAATACATTGAGATGTCGGAGCAGCACCCGGACAAGGGATACCATATGGGGGTGTATTTATGCTTAGGGCAGCCGGTATTTGGACTCCAACACCGAGACTCTGTGCCGATAACGTCGTTTGCGGGGGGTCGCAGGTTCGCGGAAATCCACGAATATATGTCGCGCCAGTCGAGGGGGTTCATCTTCTTGGGGGAGGGATATCACAAGATAAAGAAAAAAGCAGAGCAGATTGCGTGCCAGATGGCGTTGCGGAACATTGATGCTTAAAGTGAAACGACTCTTAAAGCTTCGCTTAAAGCAACCAAGTCTATTTCTTATTTGCCGCGGCGATTGCAGCCTGCTTGTTCCCTCCATCATAGGGTATCGCATGTCCTTGTTCCAGCATCCATTTATTCATACATTCGTCGCCTAAATAGACGTTCGCCAACAGTCGGCCGTATTTCTCCGTGGTCACGTCGCGCAGCTGGACGGTGTGGTTTAATATCCGGGCAGAGAGAGCATCGCGCGCCTTTATCGCGCGGTCTTTCTCGGAACCTCTCATTTCAGCGGTGTCTATGCCAAGGAGACGCACCGAAAACCGATAATACTCGGAGTCTTTGTAAGGCAGTTTCGCTACAATCGTGATGGTGTCGCCGTCATACACTTTAACGACACGACCTTCCGTGATTTGAGGCACGAATGGCTTGGCATCGGCGAAGGTGTCTTCTGAAATTGTAGTACAAGCGCAAAATATGTTTCCCATTTTTTATTTAAAATAACTTTGTAGTTAGTTTAAATATTCAATTTTTCAAGAAATAACATTATAACCACCTAAATAATATTTCTACATATATTATAAGGTTTGGAATGAACAAGAAGGACATTTTAAAACAATTGGAAACAACCAATGAGGCACATAAAAAGCAAAAACGTGTAATTCGGATTGGTGATAAAAACGCGCAACAAATAGAGGGACCCCATCCGGTGTTTGTTGAGGAATCCGAAGATAAAGGTGAACCTCAGGAAAAGCTTGCGATAAAGCCCAGCAAGTATATTGTTGACAGTCGCATGGGTTTCTTTGACCGAAGTCTGGCAATAGACCGAATCCAAAAGATGATGAAAGGAGAAGAGGTTGTCAATTTAGACAAAAATGCTATTGTTGGGAAGAAAGAAAGTGTTATCAAGAACATAAAAGCTCAGGAAGAAGAGGTCAAAGAAGTAAAGGTTCCCGGAGAAATAGTTCTTGAAGAAGAGGGTTCTCCAAAAGTTCCTATAGAAGAAGAAGTAAAGGTTCCCGTAGAAGAAGAGGAAGAAAAGGTTCCTGGAGAAGAAAAAAAGGACGCTAAAAACCCGAAAGTAAAAGTTTCAGAAGAAATAGTTCAAGAAAAGGACGCTAAAAAACCAGAAGAAAAAGTCCCAGAAGAAAAAGTCCCAGAAGAAAAAGTCCCAGAAGAAAAAGTCCCAGAAGAACAAGTCCCAGGAGAAAAGAAGAAGCGCGTATCCAAACGCCAACCCAAAGAGGTCATCGCCGCTGATATCCCCCGAGGCCAACTCGTAATCACCGACAAAGTCGTTTCTGACCGCGTCCCCAAAAGGAAGAGCTACGTGCGCAAAATCAGTCCCTACTACATGTACAATCGCCGAATTTTCGTTCAGAAGCTGGGTCCTCTCTTCAAATCCCACGCTGACGAAATCGCGGCGGTCGTGGATGAAGATGTCAGCTGCGACAACCGCACATCTAAAAACTTTGACCTACTCACTCACCAAAAGGTTGTCACCGATTATTTGAATACTTATACGCCTTATCGCGGCCTCCTCATCTACCACGGTCTCGGCTCTGGCAAAACGTGTACCTCCATTGCCATCGCCGAGGGAATGAAGACCGACAAAGAAATCGTCGTTATGACCCCCGCCTCTCTCAAGGTCAATTTCTTCAGCGAACTCAAGAAATGCGGCGACGACATTTACCGCCGAAAACAACACTGGGTGAAACAACTGGCGAAGACGCAGTCCGAAGCCGACATTATCGGTCGCGCCCTCGCATTGGACCCCGACGTCATCCAGCGCAAAGGTGTGTGGCTCATGAATACCAAATTGGAGTCCAACTTTGACACCTTGTCCAGCGCCGAACAGGCCGAGATTGACCAACAATTGGACCAGATGATTCGCGCGAAATACCAGGACATCAATTACAACGGTATGAATGTGAATATTATGAAACGCATTACCAAGGAATACACCATCAATCCGTTTGACAACAAGGTGGTCATCGTGGATGAGGCCCACAATTTCATCAGTCGTATTATGAACAAGCTGAAAGACCCCGATTCCATTTCGTATCGCCTCTATGAATACTTGATGAGCGCCACGAATGCCAAGGTCGTGTTCTTATCGGGAACCCCCATCATCAATTATCCCAACGAAATCGGGATTATGTTCAATATGCTCCACGGATACATCAAGACGTGGAAGTTCCCCATCACTGTAAAGACGGAATCCAAAACGGACAAGGAATCCATTATGCGCCTCTTCCGCAAAGAGAGGATAACCACATATGATTATTTGGAATACTCGGGGAGCGAGCTCACAATTACTCGTAACCCATATGGGTTTGTGAATGTACAAAAACGGACGGCCAAGGAGGGCGACGACGAGATGACCGCCTACGGCGGCGTACAATTGGACCCCGCTGGAAATGTCAGTGACGCGGAGTTTGAGAAACGGGTGATAGAGGTTCTCGGCCGCGCGGGTTTAGAAGTGTCGCGCAAGGGTATTTCCGTGATAAACCACAAATCGCTGCCGGATGATACAGAGACGTTTCTCAAGATGTTTGTGGACCCCGAAACGGGCAATTTGAACAACGCCGATTTGTTGAAACGCCGTATCTTGGGCCTCACCTCCTATTTCCGCAGTGCGCAAGAACAACTGTTGCCGAAATATGAGAAGGCCACCGATTTCCAGGAAATCCGCGTAGAAATGAGCGACTACCAATTGATGAAATACTCGGAGGTGCGTAATGATGAGAGGGAGCGCGACAAGAAAAAGAACCAGAAAAAACGGGGGAAAAACATAGCGGGGGAGGACACATTTCAGGTGTCGTCTTCGTATCGTATTTTCTCGCGCGAACTCTGTAATTTCGTTTTCCCCGAGATGGTGGAGCGCCCCGGTATGCTGAAAAAGGCCGACTTTGCTGCTTTATTCGGTAAATTGGACGCTATGATGGGTAAGGAAAAAGAAGCCGATTTTGAAACCCATGTCGCCGCGGCGGAAGAGACCGCCGACTCCGAGAAGGCGGCAGAGGCATTGGCTAAGCTGATGGAGAACGGCGACGCCGTCTTGAGCAAAGAAGGTCTCGCCAAATACAGCCCCAAGTTCCTAAATATATTGGAAAACATAGAGGACCCCGAGAACGTCGGCCTCCATCTCCTCTATAGTCAATTTCGCACATTGGAAGGCATCGGAATTTTGAAAGTCATCTTGGAATACCACGGGTTCCAGGAACTCAAAATGGTGAAAACCGCGGCGGGTGAATGGGATATCGGCAGTTTGGAGCCGGGGAAACAGAGGTTTGTCCTCTATACAGGCACGGAGACGCCGGAAGAGAAGGAGATTCTGCGCCATATTTACAACAGCAATTGGGACCAAATCTCGCCCTCTCTGCGCGAGAGGCTAGAACTGATTTCGCCGAACAATTATTTGGGTGAAATTGTGAAAGTGTTTATGATTACGGCGTCGGGCGCCGAAGGCATCAATTTAGAAAACACGCGGTTTGTACATATTACGGAGCCTTATTGGCACGCCACGCGTTTGGAACAAGTAATTGGTCGCGCGCGCCGTATTTGTAGTCACAAGAATCTGCCGGAAGAACTGCGAACCATCCACGTGTTTATGTATTTGTCGGTGATGTCCGAGGCGCAAAAGAATAGTCGCGACAATTTGTTGCTGGTTACGCAGGATTTGAGTCGGCTTGACAATGAGACGCCGATTACTACGGACGAATATTTGTATGAGATTTCCAATGTGAAGGAGTCGGTCAATCGCCAGATTTTGATGGCGGTGAAGGAGACTGCGGTGGATTGCTCGCTTTACAAGAACACGGAGAACCTGGTGTGCTATGGCGCACAAGTGGTGCGGTCCAATGAGTTCGCGTCCGTCCCCGAATTGATGAACGATTCGTCGCAGAAAACCGACCTGAATTTCAAGACGAAAAAGAAGAAGTTGGTAGAGGCGACCGTTGCGGGTACAAAATATTTGTACAATAATGAAACGGGTGAGCTGTACGACCAGGCAACGTTGAAACCGGCGGGGAAGAAGGTGGTCGTGGAGAATGGCAAGGTGAGGATTGTTGCTTTATAAATGAGACTCTACACCCTTTCGCATCTTCACCGGTATATATTTTTACATGTTCTTATAACATGTAAAAAACTTCATCCGTATATGGTATAGATGGCGGAAGAAGAATTACATTCATATCAAGTCGCCGGGATTGATAATATAGAGGATGGTTCCGGAATAAATAGCATAGAAATAGATGGTGTTAGAACCCCTATTTTACCGATGATTTTTATAAATACACACGCCGAACATAGAGTACGTAGATGGTTAGGGGCATTGAATGACAATCATTTTATGGGGTGTGGTCTAAATGTGTTGGCTTTTACGGGAATCATGTCCAGAGGCGAGGCCGAACAAGAATTGTTACAAATAGACCGCGTCAATGGATTATCTATTGATACAGTTGTGGATAAGTTCAATGCTCTTTTTCAGGAACAAGAATATAACAGAACGGTGGTTTCTCATTCAACGCCGATTTATGCGCGAGAACAATTAGAAGAACGGTTTGCTTACTTTGATTCTATATTGTTGCCGGATTCGTATTTGATAGTGAGGTATGGGCGTCACGATGACCCCAGCCGGAGACCGCGAAACGTTCAACCAGACCCGCGGTTGTATTTCAACCCGGAATACGCACGGCGGTATCACGGCAACATTCCAATGTCGGATGGGCATTATGTATTAGTTGCTAAAAACGCAACGGGTGAATTAGTTACAATTGACCCGCATATGTCACAATCACGTGAATATAGTGGCAGTGTCAGTGATAATTTTTGGGATGTTTGGCATAACGTGAATGGATATGTTAGCATAGATATACTGAAATGCTATGAGACGTCCTCGGAAAAAAGTGGTGGTGGTATCAAAAATGGAGTGTACATTGTACCCAAGAAAATTATGAAACAGTTTACGAAAGAAATATTGGGGTGCGAAGATTCGCGTAAGTCTTCTAAGAAAAAGAAAGGGTCAACGCGCGCCAAAACAGTTTATGGAGGGAGAAAAACTAGAAAATTGAAAACAAAACGAGCCCCAGTATTGAATCCAATTTGAAAATGGACACTTTATATACGATTGGAACACATATGATTGGTTGGATGACAGTAAAAGTCATTGAAATAAGTGTATTGTTTCAATGGATGATTGTTAGATTATTCAATATGGCTGGTGTCATATTGAATCAATGGTGGATTCAGATGAATCAAGGGATGATTCAGATGAATCAAGTGATAAATGCGAATCAAAGGATGATAGAACGTGGCATAAGATATTTTGCGATGGTGATGTGGTGCTTGGCACTCATGGTACTTACTGTAACGACAGTTATGATATTAATATCACTAATTGTGCTGATGGCTTCACCAGTTTTGTATTTGATTTTCGGATAGGGGACACCTACGGTTTCCCCTATGACCCCTTCCCTTAGGGGAAATAATACAGTTAATGAAATCATAGTTATCACGCATTTATCCTAGATATATCTTCTCTTTACCCTCCCCCTAATTAGGGAAGGGGTTATAGGGGAAACCCTAGGGTTTCCCCTAAGGGAAGGGTCAAAGGGAAACCGTAGGTTTCCCTTATTGAAACATAAACGTCCTCGGGTCCAGACCATTCGCATAATGGTTTGTTTTTTTCGGCGGTACATACGCCCCTCCCGCCCTGGCACGACGCAAAGCACTCGCCGTATCATTGATATCACGCACCCCCGTCATGGACGTCGGCACTTTGTTTGCATTCAGTGACCCCACGCCCACTTCCGCCGCGCGTCTACGCGCCACCACCGACGACGCATCCCGATTGCCTCCAATGAACTTCTTTTGTTTATTCACACTCTGGTCAATCACCGGATACACCTCGGTATATTGGCGTCGCGCCATCGCAAAACTACTTGTGCCATCACTGGACAAATCTTTTTGGGGCATCGCTTTCAACGAACTCAAAGTTCCATTATTCATCTCGGTTCGCACATTTTGCCCGTTTTTTTCAGTTGCGGTTGTTTGAAAAGTCGCGAATGACATATATACATCTTGTATATATTTCGTTATTTATTGGAAAACATCAAGCCATTATGTTGTTGTTTGAACAACCACTCCTTCTGCATATCCAACATTAATGCGGCATAATTGGTATCGCGGCTCTCCACATCACTAAATCCCTCGCGCTGCACCACGGTCGGCGGCACAATCATATACCACCGATGAGCAGATTGTAGGCGTTTCCAGTAAATGTCTATGGCAAACTCGCGTTTGTTCTCAGGATTGCGCATAAATTGGTTCAGGCCTTCGCGAATATTGTCTATCAGGGTTTTATAAAACGAACTACGAACAATGTATCCAGTCGTGGTCTGGCAATTGACCACGCGCACGGCGAAATTTCCGATGGGTTGGTAAGGCGGCACGGCATTCCCGCCTAAAATGAGCACGTCCCAATTGTCGCCCACGGCGGCGCAAAATTGGTCTACATTCGCTCGGACGAGTGCTGGATTCAGAAACAAGATATCGTCTTCGCACACAAACGCGTAGGGCCAATTTGCGGCGGCGGCTTGTTCCAGGCATTTGAGATGACTAATGGTACACCCGATGGCGCCGTTGGTGGTTTTGACGGCATTGAATCGCGTTCCTTGGATATCCAGCTTTCCCAACTCGGCAACAACTTGGTCTCGGCGGTCTTCACGATGCGAGAGATTTATATAGACCGTATTTTCCACTAGATTTGCGAACGAAGACATATCAAATATAGGAGGTTCGTTTTATATTATTTGGTGGATTTACTTACGTAATTCATTGGTGGATTTACTCATGTAATTCATCGGTGGATTTACTCATTAAGTCTTTCATTACATCCATCTTATGAATCATCAACTCCATCCTCTCTTCAAGTGTCTGGATTTTTTTCATCAGCGCGCTCTCATAAATAGATTGCGTTTTATCAAATACATGTTCTATATTCTCTCCCCACTGGACCTGTTTCTTATGGGTTGTTGGTTCATGTTCCTCCAATGAAATTGAAATAGGGTCGGAGATTTGGATGCGGGTCGTAGTATTTGCTGAAGTCGTAGGGTGGACTGAAGTCGTAGGGACGACTGACGTCGTAGGGACGACTAACGTGTCGACTGGCGGCATATCCGCGTCCCTCAAACTCATATATTCGCTCACCGCTTTGGATAAATCTTGGATGGCTTCGTCTTTGATGGATTCGTTGAAAACGGGTGTGGGTACCGGTTTCTTTGTCATGGATTCGTATTCAGATTGACGACGATTGAATTGGTCCATCATTTGGGATTCACGTGAATCGCGAAAGGCAGCGGAGGATTGGATGCTGGGCTGAGGTAAATGACCTTGGGTCTGATACGATTGTTGTGTCTGACCTTGGGTCTGCGACTGATAAGCTTGCGACTGATAAGCTTGTTGTGTCTGCTCTTGCTGACCTTGTTGCCGGCGTTTTTGCGCCTTGATTGACTCCGTCATTGCGTCCAGCGCCCGTTTATTGATATCACGCAACGGGACATTCCGACCATACGTCTCGCCATATATTTGGTGAATGATTCCCTTAAACCATTCCTCTTTGCTACCAGGCGGCAGCATTTTGAAAAAATCCGTCAGTTGCGACGTGCTACTTACGATTTTCCACAACATATTTTGGTTGGATTCTTGGACAAATTGGCTAGACATTCGGTGGGTTGAATGATATAACGCAAATTGTTTTATATCATTTATTCGTCAGATACTCGCGGGGCCAAAAACACAACAATATGCGCCATCTTCGCAATTTCGTCGTCTTCGTATTTCGGCAGTTCTAGCACATAGGTCGCTTTCAACGGATAATTGTCGCTGATTTTCAAATTGATGGTCCCGCTCACTTTGTGAAACGCGCAAATATTGTGGAAATGCGCGAGCGAAAAAGAGAGGTTCAGCTTTTCCCCCTCATTAATCGCAAAAAGCAACAAGTCGTCTATCGGCACCACCACGCTCATATTGCCCGATTCATTGCTACTGGATGTAAGGCGGATTTCTTCTTCGCTACAATTGATTTTCAAGTCCGCGCCGAACTGTTTCAATTGGCCAATCAAGTTGGCGAAATTGGACGACGCCAGCGAAAGCTCGGCCTGGTAATCAATCTCGGGAATCGCCATCAGCTCGCTCTCTAAATCAATAAGCGGAATCTCAAAATACTTGTCAAACACTGTCTTGGACTCGGTGGGGTTCAGCAGATTGACGACCAGACGGTCGCCGGTTTCCTCTACATATTTCACGTGGATTTCGTGAGTATCTTCGCGGGTATTTAGGATTTTGAAAAAGAGCGCTACATTGATGCCAACCACGATGGACGATTGTTTGCTGGTATATTCGTAGGTGTCAAACCAGGTCTTGGGAATACTGAGTTCAAAAATGGATATGTGAGAGGAGTCCATGCCCTGGGCATAGAGGCGGTCGGCGCTAAACATCAGATTGATGTGTTCGCAGAAGAGGCGAATATTCTGGAACATGGATGAAAAGACGCGCGCGTTTTCGCGGTTTTTGATGACTACGTTCATTTAGGAAAAACTGATGGCAATCGTTTATATGGTTTCTTTGGTCCATTCTTTTGTTTGGTCGGTTGTTTCACTTGTCGGTCGCTCACTTGTCGGCCGGTTGTTTCACTTTGCCGGTCGTTTCACTTTGCCGGTCGCTCACTTGTCGGTCGGTTGTTTCACTTTGTCGGTCGCTCACTTGTCGGTCGTTTCACTTTGCCGGTCGTTTCACTTTGTCGGTCGTTTCACTTTGCCGGTCGTTTCACTTTGTCGGTCGTTTCACTTTGCCGGTCGTTTCACTTTGCCGGTCGTTTCACTTTGCCGGTCGTTTCACTTTGCCGGTCGGTCGGTCGTTTCACTTACCCACATATTTAACCACGTTGCCATTCTTAAAATAAATCACAAACCTGTCTTTTATGGCAGGGTCCACGATGGGAATCACAATGCTACACAAATATTCCACGAACGACGGCGGGTTATGTACGTGAATCAGGTTTAGATGTCTCAATAATCCTTTGCCATTCCGCATTCCTTCACTAGATACGACGACCACAAACTCCCGATATCGCTCAATCGCGGACATTGTGAGACCGGCGAGGTCTAGCTTAAGATTGTAGGCCGAATATTCAACAATAATTTGCTCGGTGATGGAGAACAAATAATTCGCCAATGGTAGATACACAGCGGGACACAAAACAACCTTTAATACATTGTAATTTAACGAAATGGTATCGCCCTCTACCGAGAAAATAATTGGTAAAATTGTATTAAGATCGATGTTTTTGGTCACCGATTCGGCGCAATCAAACTTCTGTTGTTTTTTGAAGAGCAAATTTTTTGGTTTTTCATCGTAATATTCTTTTTTGGCGGCCTCTATACGGTTTAAAATATTGGGTTCGTTTCCACCACTCATTATTCTATATTTTTATATTTGTTTCTATGTTGTTTTACGAGAGAGAATGTTCAAGCCTCTATCGGTGGACGAACTTCGTCATTCATTCAACGGTCACCACCTTCGCCAAGTTCTTCGGTTTGTCAGGATTAATCCCGCGGTCCACCGACAAATAATACGCCAACAACTGGATAGGTATCATTCCTAAAAGCGACGAATAAGTCCCCGCATTGGGGACATAAATGTGCGTATATCGCCCATCCGCAATGGCCCCTTTGTTATTCGTAATCAAATAAACGGGTGCTCCTCTCGACAACACTTCTTCCACACAGTTCATCGTTTTCTTCAAATATCGCGCATCCATATTGAAAATAATCACCGGAAAATGTTTGTCTAAAAGCGCGAATGGTCCATGTTTCAATGAACTGGATGAATACCCCTCCGCGTGGATATAGGCGACCTCTTTGATTTTGAGCGACCCCTCTCGCGCCACGATTTCATCCGTCCCCTTCCCTATCAAGAAAAGGTTCTGCGTCGTCTTCAAATCGGCGTTAATAATGCCCTTAATTTGCCCGTCTACCATTTCCAAAACACACGAAAAATCATTAGACAGGTTTTTCAGGTCGCCGATGACCTTTGCCCTGCGCGACTCGTTGATGCCCGCGATTTGCGAAAACCACGTGGCGATAAGAGAGAGGCACACGACCTGACTGCTAAATGCCTTCGTGGAAGCCACGCCGACCTCTACCCCCGTATTACAATAGACGCCGCAATCCACCTCTCGCGCAATGAGCGAATCCACCACATTGATGACGCCGATTGTCGTGATATTTGCCTCTTTCGCAATTTCTATACACCGATGTAAATCCTTGGTTTCACCCGACTGGGACACGAGTACAAATACGGTGACGCCGTCGCGGGGGATGTCGTGCTCCGTCAGTTCCGCGCCGTCAAATGCCTGAACTGTGCTAAATCCGCACAACCATTTGAAGAAGTGCATCCCATAGAGGCAGGCGAAATACGATGTCCCGCACCCCAGTAAAACCACATGGGTCGCCCGCTTCAGCTGATCCGCATGGCATTCCAGTCCACCCAGTTTCACTTCGGTTTCGTTTTTGATACGACCTCCATTGTTAATCGCGGAATTGACTACGGCGGGTTGTTCGTTGATTTCGCGAATCGTCCAGTGGGGATACGGGTCGGGCACTGTGGTCCGCACCACGTCGCTCACCTTTTTCCGCAAATAAGTATTTGTGGTTTTGATGGAGAGGACGGCATTCTGCGATGATAGGACACAGATGTCGTCGTTATTTAGCGTAATGTATTTGCCGACTTGATTACAGAATCCGCTTTGTTCGGATGTAACGAGAATCGTGGTGTCGGTCTTGCCTACCAATAGAGGCGACCCGTTTCGCACGCAAAACAGCTGGTCGGGGGTTTTCACATCCACCAAGATGATTCCATAAGTGCCTCTCAGGCGCTGGATGGCGAAGTTTAGCGAATCATAGGTGGTGGAATCGCGCGAGTAATATTCCACTAGATTGACGATGATTTCACTGTCGGTTTGTGATTGGAATGCGAACCCGTGCTCAATGAGCTCGTCGCGCAATTCGGCGTAGTTCTCAATGATGCCATTGTGGACGATGGCGAACCGGTCGTTTTGCGAAACGTGGGGGTGTGCGTTTTTGTCGGTTTTCATACCGTGGGTCGCCCAGCGGTTGTGGCCGATGCCGGTGCCCCCATTGGGACTTGATAGGTGCGCCGTTTTTGCGCGCAATTGTTCTATTGAATCCAGAGTATTCGTAGATGCATATTTGTGTATGGTGATGGCGTCGTTTCCTCTCTCTATGACACCCAACCCGGATGAATCGTAGCCGCGATTCTGTAATTGGGTGAGCCCAGCGATGATTTGTTGGTATATGTTGTCGGCCGACACCGTCAAAATACCGAAGATTCCGCACATTCTATAGGATTCCTATTGTTTTGTATTTATCTGGTTTTTCCGAATATTCGCAGTGCGTAAAAAATGGGCGAAAATCATCAATCTAGAAAATATAACCAGCAAATTATGAGTCAAGCAAATGCCGCCGCACGAAAACGCAGAGCAGGAGGGTCATCCATGCCCGGAGCACCTGAACCGATGGTACAACAGCAACAACAACCCGGAGCGGGCCTCACTCTTCCCCAAGTCATTGCGCTGGTGGATAAGAGGCTTGTGAATCTGGAAACCTTTATGAAAGAGACGAAGGCTCAAGTGCCGAAGCAGACAGTGCCTTTAGCACCAATGCCTTCTGCGCCTTCGGCAGACTTGGACGATGCCCTTGTTGAAGAAATCAACACCAAATTTGAGTTGTTGGCGACCGAAGTCGCCGAGTTGAAGGATATGATTGTCAAGCTCCAGTCTTTCACCATGGAGGTGAACAAGAAGATGTTTGAAGAACGTATTCAGTTATTGTCCGATGTGGGGGACAATGGCTCAATGAAGTATGATATGAAACGCGGGGACAACCTTGTGTTGGAATTGTCCGAAGATGATGATGCCTAAGCCAAAAGGCGACCGAAGCCAATCTTGCTTGTCAACCGGCGATATAACCCATAGTTATTTTCATTATTGAGATGTGCTCAATAATGGAATCTTTTTACAAGTTAAGATGGAATCAACACTGAAACCTTAAACGACCATCTTCGCCTTAATAGCATCATGGCACTGATAATTACTCAACAAGAAATCATCCACCACATAATCATTAATATTGTCTCGTTTCGCACCCATCTGTAGTGTCGGAAACTCAAAGGGTGTTCGCTCCAATTGTGTCTTTGCCGCGTCAATGTGGTCTTCGTACAAATGGCAATTCCCCTTGAAATACACAAACTCGTGCGCCTCTAATCCGCAATGATGCGCCAACAAATGCGTGAGGAAACTGTACGACGCGATATTGAACGGCACGCCCAGCAATTCGTCGCAACTTCGCTGGGTCATTGCGCACGAGAGTTTGTTGCCGTCGTGGACGTTGAATTGGCACATCATATGGCAGGGAGGCAGCGCCATCTGGTCCAGCTGAGACGGGTTCCACGCGGTCATTATGAGTCGGCGGCTCGTGCGCTGGGCGGGGTCTTTTAACACATCAATGATTTGTTGGAGCTGGTCTACACCCGATGAGTTTGTGTCATAATCCCCTCCAAAATGTCGCCATTGAAACCCGTATCCCGGCCCAATAAGCCCCTCTCTATAATGGTGGAGACCGCGCGAATCCAGGAACTCGCGGCTGGTATTGCCATCCCAAATATGGACACCCTGTTCTTGTAGCAAAGCGTTGTCGGTTTCCCCGCGAACAAACCACAACAACTCTTTTAGACACGTTTTCCACGCGGTCTTTTTGGTGGTCAAAATCGGGATTTTTCCGTCGGCCAATGAGAATCGCATCATTTCGCCGAAAATGCTTTTCACGCGCCCATTGCGCCCAATTTCCCAAGACCCGGTGTCAATGATTTTCTGAATGATGTTCAAGTATTGGTACTCTTCGGACTGCGATTCTTGGGTGTTGTCCATTGTTATATTATTTCTACTTTCATATCTTTATATCGGTATTAGTTTACACATCTTCAAATCCACAAAACAAGTTTGTGTGTATTTTGTTTTGGTATAATATAGATATGGACAATATTATCAGTGAAGCACGTTCTATGAATGACAGCACATTTTTGAACCATATTTTTAGCACCGCCGAGGAAAGCAAAGCCGAGATTCTGAATGTGGTACAATATGCCGTGATGGGTATTTTGCCCGTGGTCGCCCTCAACAAAACCATCCAGAAGTTCATCCCCGAAGCCGATGTGGAGAAGTCGTCACTAGAAGTTTTAGCCGAAATCTTCATTCAAATCGTCATCATGTTTATCGGCGTGGTCCTCATTCACCGCCTCATCACATATTTCCCTACATACAGTGGATACAAATATGAGGCGTTTAACTTGACGACTGTGATACTCGCGTTTTTGGTGATTGTTCTGAGCTTACAAACGAAGTTGGGCATCAAGGTGAATATTTTGGTGGACCGCGCATACGAGTTGTGGAATGGACCTAGTAAGGAGGCGATGCGAAAAGACGCGAAGAGGCCGGTGAATAACCACGCGATGAGCCAGGCGGACACATTGGATAACTCGGGAGTCCAAAACGGGATGTACCCCCCTCCCCCATCGGTTACTACTTCCAACCGATCGTCGGGCCAGGGACACGACTATATGTTGAAGGCCTCGGGACAAGGAGCGCCGATGAATGAAATTTCGGACTTCGGCCCCATGCCAGCCAATTCAGCCCTCCATGGAGGCAGCTTCTGGTAAGCCTCCCGTAGGGAGGCGACCATAAGCAAATCGCCTTCAGCGATTTGCGACTATAAGTCCCCCTTCGGGGGACGACTATAAGCATCGCTTTGCCCCGCGACCATAAGCAATTCGGGTCTACAAAAAATAAAATGAATATCATTTTATTTTCATATCAACTTTTCACCATTACGTATTATATGTGTATTATATTATATGACAGGGAGAAAAAGGTCTGGATTAGCAAACCATAGAAGAGCCTATGCGTGGTCTCCTTCAACAGCTCCAAGTACTTACACAATTACTTATAATGGTAATACGAATACAAGTGGAAATGCGCCAACCGATAGTAATGTTCCTTATACAGATGGTTCAATTGTAACCATTTTAGGAAACCCGGACTCACTCGCAAAAACCGGATTCACCTTTGCCGGATGGAATACAGCATCAAATGGTTCTGGAACATCTTATTCACAAGGAAATACATTCACAATTAATGACAATACAATACTTTATGCTCAATGGACAGCCGTGCCGCCTCCATCAGCGCCAATATTAACGCAGAGCGTGGGTGGCGATCAGGCCGCATACATTTTGTTCACACAAAGTGGGACTGTAACAAACTACGAATATTCTACGGACAATGGAGCAACGTTTTTGCCATTTAGTCCACCACAAGTTTATAGCCCGGTAGAGATAAACACACTCTCATCGGATGGAACAACTCGTTTAACAAATGGAACCACGTATACTGTTAAATTAAAAGCAGTGAACTCTGGAGCATCAAGTAGTGAATCCGATTCAGTGGTTGTAACTCCTGAAATCACAAGTTTACTAAGTGCTAACCGAGTAGTATATTTAGACGCGAACAACTCAAGTTCTTACTCGGGGTCCGGAACAACTTGGACAAATCTTGCGTCAAGCGGGTCTTATAGCGCCACACTCACTGGGTCGCCGAGTTTTAATACAACAACCGACCCTGGAAATAAATATTTTGAGTTTAATCCCGGCGTAGCTACGGGGCAATTCGCTCAAATTAATCAAGCCGCCGCAATTAATCCTGTGGCAAATACACCATTTACTATACAAATGTGGGCTAGAATTAATAATGTAGGGTCGCAAGGTTCTTTAGTTAGTAAAGTATTTGATTCTGCATCCTATGATGGGTACGCCTTAGGTTATCGGACAAATAATACATTACAATTGCACGCAAATGGTTCGCAAGTGAATTATTTTACTTCAGTTTCTGATGTTTTAAGCAGTGGATGGGCGCTCTATACGGCAAATGTTCAATTTGGAAATGGATCCGGAAGACAAAACAAGTTATTTGTAAATGGTCGCCAAGTTATGACATCAACAAGTACTGAAAGTGGTATTCCGTCTTCTACTCAAAATCTCACATTCCCAACAGGGTTTTATGGAGAGGGTGAATGCGACATTGGGCAATTGTATTATTACAACGCGGAATTAACAACGGCACAAATCATACAAAACTTTGATGCGTCAAAACCCCCATATATATAGATTTGTCTCCGACAGGCCCTTTGCCAATTGGTACAAAAATAAAATGCGAATCAATCATTTTATTTTTTACACTTTTGCACATTTAAAACGCCGACTTGTCGGCGATTTATGGGTGCAAAAGTAGGTAGCCTTTGCGCATTTAAAATGCGCAAAGGTGTAAAGCCTATATCGTCTCTATCTTTACTTCCTCTTCTTTTTTGCCCATCTTTGAAGGTCCATATTTCTCGAACAAATTGCGTGCAATGCTAAAAGTATTGGCAAGAATATTCATTGGCGAGCTGTAATCAAAAACGCTTGCTACGTGGTCATCTTCCCCCACCATTTTCAGACTGTAGTGCCAAAATGGCGGTATGTATACCATTTGCCCAGCCTCTACGTTAAATTCCAAAAACTTCATCTTGGAAAAATCGGCATCATACGCAGGTTGCGGGGCCCAAACATTGAGAGGCGACGTAAACTCATAATCGCGGTAGTTCTTGTTAATCGCCATATATTTCGTGGATCGCCACGGCGTCATTTTCACGACATATTTGCCTCCAGTGATGTAGATGTATCGTCGTTCAAATGTGTGATAGGTTAAAGGCGTCGTGGCGCCGGCGGACCCGATGAGCAAATCGTAACGGCTAAATACGGAGAGCGCGGGTTCCAGGTATTTATCCAGTTGTTGGTAGTATCGCTGGATGCCCGTTTCCTCTATGAAATACTGGTTGCCGCTGCTAAAATATTTGGCGGTAGTATCCGTCTTCATAAGTCCGTTGGCGGCGTTGAGAGAGAGGACCACGGAAGTGGGAGGCCGGTCGGCATGGTAGTCGGCGGTCTCTTTGACAAAGACGTCAAAACTGCCTTGTTCTGCCACCAATTTACTGAGTGGGATAGACTTGAGATTGGTGTCGTATTCACCGAATTGGAAAACGAAAGGTTGTTTCAGATTGGCGTTGGCATTGATATCCTTGTTTGTGGTGTAGTCGGTTTCGTAGATTTCTATGTCGTCGCCCTTTTTGAGCTGGAATATGATTTGACTATAGAGGATGAGGACGGCGATAAAAATTAAAACGGAGTATATTGTGTCCATTGTTCATAAAAAATGGACACATCTTTATTTGGATGAGAAGACGTAGTTATTAGAATTCACGACCAAACTTGGTATAGGTTCTTTTGTTATGACGGATGTTCTTCTTTGTCTTGCGACGAGAACCGCCTTTCTGAGGAGCAGGAGGAGCAGCAACAGGAGGAGTTGGTAGAGTAGCAACTGGAACCTCAGTAGTAGCAACTGGAACCTCAGTAGTAGCAACAGGAACCTCAACAGTAGCAACAGGAACCTCAACAGCAACAACAGGAGCAACAACAGGAGCAACAACAGGAGCAACAGCAGTAGTAACATCAGGAGCAACATCAGTAGTAACAGCAGTAGTAACAGGAGCCTCAACGGCAGGAGCAACAGCAGGAGCCTCAACAGCAACAACAGGAGCCTCAACAGCAACAACAGGAGCCTCAACAGCAGGAGCAACATCAGGAGCCTCAACAGCAACAACAGGAGCCTCAGCGGCAGGAGCAACAGCAGCAGGAACACAAATACGTTTCTTGATTTCGTCAAGAATACCAGTGTCCTCTAACATTTTCATAATACTGTCAATCGTTTTCTGTTTATCATCGACGCTCATACTTTGTAAACCTTGCTTTACCGATGTTTCTGTCGCGACATGACTTACAGTATCAACATTTGTAGCAGCATGACCAGTACTCGGGTTCGCAGTAGGAACAGCATCTGCTGTTTTCGTTCCCATAATCAGTTCATCAACCAGCGTCTTTAGTTTGTCTATTACTTTTTTAGGAAGCGCCTTTACCCGCGTTGTGATTTCCGGAGCAAGGTCAGGTATTTTTTCCAATTCTGACAAATCAATGCCATCCATTTTGAGTTTCAAATCGTCCGCTAATTCCTGTAATTTTTCACTTGGATTGCCAAATGGAATTAATTTAATTCCCGTAACAATTGGACTTGAAATGGGCTCAACAGTATTTTTCACTTTTTTAATTATATCATCAATGCCAGTTTCAACAACATCAAACTGTTTTTCGTTTTCTTTTATTTTTTTGGTGAGCTCCTCTAATAAAATGGGTTTAATCGTATTTATAATTTGGTCTGCCATACTACGAGCCTCGTTATACATTATCTTAATAAATTGATTATTTCAAATTATTAACAAACAATACTCCTAAACACCGGTTTACTTGGCCGATACCGCGGGGGCACCAGCACAGTTGGCGGGGCCATATCCAACCTCTAACGGCACACGAGCATAGTCGGGCTCATAAGTACTCTGGTTCCACGGACCAACATCCTGCTTGGGAATAATGGGGTCGCTTCTCAACTGGAGATTTGCGTTCTTCATGGACTGACCAATTGTGTCTAAACCAATGTGGTAGCCGGCCTGGAGCATATCGCCGTTCAAGATATTGCCCTGGGACATATTGACGGGGTTCAAGGCAGCCCATTGGCTGTTCTGGTCGGTGGGCAAGAGCTCATTGGGATTGGCAATGGCGCCGAGGGCTTGGGCAGTTGGTGCGGCACCTACGGCAACCTCCTCCTTGGGTTCGGCGGCGGCGGCGACGGCGGTTCCGGTCGCCATGGCATCAATACTTGTGAACTTGTCGCCGGAATATTGGGTTAAGAGCCAGATGGTGATGATGGCAAATAGAACAATGAAAACGCGGTTCATAGTAAAGACTTTGGAGATTCCACTACTGACATCTTTAAACATTTCGGATAACATTGCTAATATATATTACGGATTGATAAATTATTTTGTGTCTTTGGTCAAGTTATTCGTCGTCGTTATCCAAATCATCCAAATCTTCTAAATCGCTTTCATCATCACTATCGTTCAAATCTTTCAACATATAGAGGTTTTTAATTCGGCGGGCTTCCATAAACTCGGTTAAAGCAACCGCTTTGGCGGCTTTGGCTTTTTGTAATGCCTCGCGGTACATTTCGTAATAGACCTCTTTCTTGTCTCTTAATTGAAATGTGTCGGCGGCGTCAATTTCGTTGACATCCAGGTCAAACTCTAGAATCTCGGGGGCGTCCGTTAATCCTAAATCATCATTGACGAAGGGCGAAGGGTCGGAATCAATGATTTTTATAGGTTCGTCTTCATTGATTTTTATTGGTCCTTCTTCTTCCGGAAAATCACTTTGATTATGGGTTGCTTCTTCTGTGTCCAAAATTATATTCGGTATTGTATCCGGAATTGTATCCGGTATCACATCCCTTATTACATTCGGATTTGTATCCAAAATTACATCCGTTATCACATTCGGATTTGAATCCGTTTTTGCTAAATATTTCTGCATATCTGTTTCCAATGGTTTTCTATTTTTGGAAATAATGAAACTGTCAAATAAATCACTTGGTTTCAATACCATCAGCTGCTTCATCTCTAAATCCACGCAAAAACTCTTGCTCGTACACCGGACGCCTTGTATTTCTAAAATAGCAATCATCAGTGTCTTGTCCGTGATTTGCGCCGGTTCCACCGTCATCTCGTCCTCGTCATATATCTTGAGAGGCTTCGCATCCGCCTTAGAATTGATATTGACCCGCACGCAATATTGTTTCCCCGACCGATAGAGTTTCACCATTGGGCTAAAGCATCCTTCAATGTCGTCTTCGCTCATTTCGCTGTCAAACCAGCGCCCTCTATTGTCGTAGATTTTTTGTCGGAGTTTGGTTTCCAGCGCCTCCATCCACTGAATGATATCTTCGTTGTCGTTGGTGAAAACCAAGTCGGTGTACATTTTTCGGCCGGCCCCGATGATGCCCGCTTTGGTGGAACATTTAGGTGTTTGAATATAGAGGGGGGCGCGGTCCATCATTATTTTGCTAAAATGGGCGCCGCCCATGATGGCGGCTGGTGTCGTGAGGGTGATTCGGTCAAACTGGAAGGATGGGTTTGGATCGTGAATCTCGGGAGAGGCGGACATAGATATAATGGGTGTATGAAAAAAGAGAGGATGAACAACCGCGAAGGCGCCGTAGGCGGCGACTTTTGAGGCGCCGTAGGTGCCGACCAAGTGACCCTTTAGGGTCGCTTATCCGTAGGTGCCAACCGCGAAGCGTAGCTTCGCTTATCCCTTTAGGGTGCCGACCAAAGTTACGCTTCGCTTATCCCTTTAGGGTCACAACTCATATGCGTTTCATACAGTGAATCCGTTTGTGCCAAGTATAATAATGAAATCTATCAAACAAACCGTGGTGGATTTGTTTCGTAACGAGAGTATTCGTTCAGAAATCAAAGACATATTGAAACCTTTTGGTGTAATTATTTACAACGAGCTCTATTTTTATATGTTGATGATTATCGTTTATTGCGGACTTTTGTTTATTGGATTGTTGGGTGGATTGTATTATTTGTTGGCGATTCATAAACAACTCAACCACATTATGGACAAAAAAGAATATCTGGATATGATATAACAATGGAAGGAACACCCGTAATGTCAGAAATGAAAGTAGTAGAGCCCAAAATAGAAGAAGAGCTCAAAGTAGTAGAGCCTGAGGTAATGACCCCCGAAGAGAAAAAGGGTGGAGCTCTTGCCTTTTCCGAGTTGAGCAGCGCACCTTTAAAGGGTGGCAACAACAACTCCAAGCGAAGACGCCATAACAATAACTCCAAGCACAATAACTCCAAGCGAAGAGGTGGCAATAACAACAAATCCAAGCACAACAACTCCAAGCGAAGAGGTGGCAACAACAACTCCAAGCGAAGAGGCCAGCGTGGTGGCAAATGAATGCATAACCTAGCACAATAAATGTGTAAGAAACAATATAGATATTTATACCCAGTATAAATAATTATGGCGACGGACCCCGCATTTAGCGATATGATACGAAAATGGACAGCCGCGGACACGCAAATACGCAACTTGAACAACCAGTTGCGCGATTTGCGTTCGGCGCGTGACACCATCACTACCAATGTGTGTGATTATATGAAGTCCAATGGGCTGGATAAGCGGAAGATAGAGATTTCCGACAGCACGTTGTCCTATTGTGAAAAGACGGAGACGTCCTCTCTTAGCTATAGTTATTTAGAGAAACGGTTGGGGGATATTATCCCGGATAAGGACCAAGTTGAATACATTATCACCTACTTGAAGGAAAAACGGGAGACGAAAAAGGTACCCGATTTACGTAGAGTGTATAGGAATGACACGAAAGGCATAACAAATGAGTCACATGAGTGAGTAATACAAATAAATACAGGTTTATTTGTATAAGAATATTGTATAAATCGTATGGAAAAAATTATTAGTGACGATGGAATCAAAGTATCTACAATTTTGTCAAGGGCTGGTGTTCTATCTGTAGGAGGAGGAACTAACGAAGAAGACGACTTGTACATCCCATTCGGCCTCTATTCCAAAAAGTCACAATGTGATATTTCGCCCAAACAAATGGTAGGAAAAGGGTTTATTGACAACGATATCTTTGACAAACTGTTTGATGCTGTGTCGTATGGAGAACGCGACAAAACACAGAAGAAGACGGCGACAACAACAACCAGTAAACAAACCCGTAGAGAGAGGTCTTAAAGGTATTGTTAGGGTACTGACCTACGGTCCCTTCGGCCCCGGAGGGACCTAAGAAAGGTTTGGCCCCGGAGGGACCTAAGAAAGGCGAGGACCGGTCCCTTTAGCCAAAGAATATTATAAAAAAGCTTAAACGAAATTGCCCTATTTTGCTATACGATGAGCACCACAACTAAACCTAAAACCAGCCGAAAACCCGCAATTAAAATTGAAGTAGTAGAAGACCCCGCATCCGACGACAAGAAGAAGGGCCGCAAGCCCAAGGGCGCGAAGTTGGTCGTGAAACCCGCCGACAGCGCGGAGCAACAAGTCGCGCTGGAAAACGTCATTCTACACTTGAAATGCTCTTCCAAGGATTTGACGGAATACAACAACCGTATCAGTCAAATGGCGTCCAACGTGCTATCGTATAACCCCGATTTGCCGCCCGCCATTATGACATACAATGGGTCTCCCAATTATTTCGTGTACAATGACGCCAAGACGTCGGGTGCCGTGGCGGCTTATAACCCCGAGGTTTGCTCCGCCGTTTGCTCAAAATGCAGTGGCACCACGGAATCGGCCCCGGAAACCGATGAAGACGTCTCGGTAAAAGATATCAATGCCAAGTTGAAGAAGCTGAAGCTGGCATTGTATAAGAACAATCTGACCGACAAGAAGTCGGCGTGTTTCTGGTGTACGTATGATTACGACAGTCCCACGTGTTATATCCCGAAACACGAGTCGGAGGCGGGGCTTGTTGTCTATGGGTCGTTTTGCCGACCCGAATGCGCCGCCGCCTATTTGCTCAAGGAAAACCTGGACGATTCCGTGAAGTTTGAGCGCTACCATTTGTTGAATCAGATTTACGGGAAGATTTACGGCTACAAGAAGAACATCAAGCCGTCGCCGAATCCGTATTATTTGTTGGACAAGTTTTACGGCACACTGAGTATCAATGAATACCGGCGATTGCTGAAAACGGAGCATATGTTGCTGACCATTGAGAAGCCGATGACGCGGTCGTTGCCGGAATTATATGAAGAGACGGATGAGATGATACTTAATGTGGGGAGTAGCAAGACGTCCAATATTGGGTCGTACAAAGTGAAGCGGCAAAGTGAGAAGGTGTCAGGGCCGAGCAAACTGGATATCATGATGTCCACGTTTGGCATTACCGCGGTGAACTAGGCTTCCGCATTTCTGGAACTGCTTTTTATACCGACATATGCTGGGTAATCACTTGGATTATTGCCAGTTTCCCGGAACTGACGACGTCCGATTCCGCGAATGATATTATATTGACGTTTCCTATAATATCAGTTCCCCACATGAGAGGAGTCGCAATGCCTTTGTAATCGCACATATCAAGGACGCAAATCGTGCGACAACGACTATTGCTGAGGAGGCCAATGATTTCGGTTGCGTCGATGATTTCGTAATCGGAACCGACCATTTGCTTGGCGAGCTTGTCGTAAGAATAAGATGGGGGGTAGAACTCGTACTTGTACGTGGGGATAATCTCCGGTAAAGGTTCTTCCGGTAAAGATTCTTCTGGTAAAGGTTCTTCCGGTAAAGGTTCTTCTGGAGTTTGAAGAACTTCTAGGTCTAAAACCTCTACGGATGACTTGGGTTCCGCCGGAGGGTCCGATTCAAGATTGGATAACTCGGTATTGGATAGCTCAACATTGGATAGCTCATCTATAGATATTGTGATTGTATCATCGGAAGAACCGGACTCTAACATCTCGGACTCTAACATTTTGGACTCTAACATTTTTGCTTCCCATAATTTGGATTCTATCAATTTTGCTTCCCATAACTTGGAGTCTAGTAAAGATTCCAAAGGTTCTGACCCTAAGGGTAAAGACAAAGGTTCTGATATCATAGTAGGAGCCAAAGACAAAGGGTCTGACCCTAAAGGTAAAGGAAAAGGCATAATCGGAACCAAAGGAACCGACTCCAATGGAACCGACGCTAAGGGAACCTCGCCATAATCCACCGACTTCACAATACGAATACCACTGCCATAACCGGCATAATACACGTAGAGCTCATCCAGCATGGAACTTTCGGATACCAAGGTTTGAATCGCGGTCATAATCTGAGCTTTCGTTAGAGGCGCCCATTCGTCGGACAAATATGTGATGTTTTCTTCTAAAATGCCGTAATCGGTGATGAAAACCTCGCGGGCATTTACGGCGATGTTGATGCGCCCAGAGAGGGCGCCAGAATAATTGAGTCCAATGATAAGAACCTTTTTTGTCATTGTATATACCCCGCAAATATATATTTTGTTGGGTTAGTGATTTTACAAGTTATAATAACTTGTAAAAATAGTTAAGTGAAGTAGAATCCCGTAGAGGATTCGGGTACCTAACCACAGTTATACCCTTGGAGATATGTTTTCTAAATAGTTGGTAATCATGTTTTTTAGGGGGTTATATAATCTCGTTTTTGAAGGCTACGCCCCATCCATTAGTAGTAATACCACCTGTAGACCCAGCAGGAGTCCAAGTAGTTCCATCCGAACTTTTTGCGATGAGTCCGCCGTCGCCGACGGCAATCCAGAGACCTTGGCCTAAACCATCTTTGCCATAGGCAACACCGTATCCACCACTAGTAATACCACCGGTTGACCCAGCAGGTGACCAAAGATTCCCATCTGAACTTTTTGTGATGAGACCACCAAGACCGACTGCGACCCAGAGTCCTTGACTAGCACCATCTTTGCCATAGGCTACACCTTGTACAAAAGTAAGACCACCAGACCCAGCAGCAGCAGTCCAATTATCGCCGTCCGAACTTTTTGCAATTAATCCGCCTCCACCAACGGCAATCCAGAGTCCTTGGCCGGCACCGTCTTTGCCATAAGCTACGCCGTATCCATTAATAATACCGCCTGTACCCCCAGCGGCAGTCCAAGTATTTCCATCCGTACTTTTTGCAATATATGTACCTCCACCGACGGCAACCCATAGACCTTGACCTAAACCATCTTTGCCATAGGCTACACTCCGTACAGAACTACTAAGACCACCTCTTGACGCTGCCGCGATCGCAGTCCAAGTATTCCCATCCGAACTTTTTGCGATGAGTCCACCTTGGCCAACGGCAACCCAGAGTCCTTGACCAGCACCGTCTGTACCATAGGCTACACCACGTCCAGTAGTAAGACCCCCGTTTGACCCAGCAGGAGTCCAAGTAGTTCCATCCGAACTTTTTGCGATGACTCCACCTCCGCCGACAGCAACCCATAAATTACCTCCTGTACCATCTTTGCCATAGGCTACACCATATCCGTTAGTAGTAAGACCGCCAATTGAACCGCCCTGTGCGGTAACAGCAGTCCAAGTATTTCCATTTGTACTATTCGCAATGATTGAACCTTGTCCAACCGCAACCCAGAGCCCACTTACCCCCCCCCCCCGTTTTTTTTGGCAACCTGGCTACCGAGTTAAAAGTATTGAAAGGCATTATAAATGATAGCACTATAATGTTTTTCTAAATAGTTGGTAATTATGTTTTTAGGGTTTATACAACTCTTCGTTGAATGCTACGCCTAATCCATAAGCACTAATACCACCTTTTGTTCCAGCGGGAGTCCAATTATTTCCATCTGAACTTTTTGCTATGAGTCCGCCTTGGCCGACGGCAACCCAGAGTCCCTGCCCTGCGCCATCTTTGCCATAAGCAACTTTGGATCCTTGACCAGTAATACCACCAACATTACCAGCTTGTGTCCAAGTATTTCCATCTGAACTTTTTGCTATAATAGAACCGTTTCCGACGGCAACCCATAATCCAGCACCTGTGCCATCTTTACCATAGGCGACGCCGTATCCACTAGTAGTAATACCACCAACATTACCAGCGGGTGACCAAATATTTCCATCCGAACTTTTCGCTATGAGTCCACCTTGGCCGACGGCAACCCAGAGACCTTGACCAGCACCATCTTTGCCATAGGCTACGCCAAATCCATTAGTAGTAATACCACCAACATTACCAGCGGATGACCAAGTATTTCCATCCGAACTTTTCGCAATGATTCCACCTAGGCCGACGGCAACCCAGAGTCCTTGACCCGCACCATCTTTGCCATAGGATACGCCACGCCCACCAGTAATACCACCAACATTACCAGCGGATGACCACAGATTTCCATCTGAACTTTTTGCTATGATAGAGCCTCCACCGACAGCGACCCATAAACCAGCACCTGTTCCATCTTTGCCATATGCGACACCGTATGTACGAGTAGAAATACCACCAACATTGCCAGCTTGTGACCAAGTATTTCCATCCGGACTTTTTGCTATGAGTCCACTGTCTCCGACGGCAACCCAGAGACCTTGACCAGCACCATCTTTACCATAGGCTACGCCAAATCCATAAGGAGTAATACCACCGGTAGACCCAGCGGTGACAGCAGTCCAAGTATTTCCATCCGCGCTTTTTGCAATTATAGAACCACCGCCAACCGCAACCCAGTTAGCACCGCTTACGCTTACCCCCCCCCATTTTTTTTGGCAACCTGGCCACCGAGTTAAATGTGTTGAAAGGCATTATAAATGATAACACTATAATGTTTTTCTAAATGTTGGTATTATGTTTTTAGGGGGTTATACAATCTCGTTATTGAATGCGACGCCTAATCCAGCAGTAGTAATACCACCAACATTTCCAGCGGGTGACCACAGATTTCCATCTGAACTTTTTGCGATGAGCCCGCCTTGGCCGACGGCAACCCAGAGTCCTTGACCCGCACCGTCTTTGCCGTAGGCTACGCCACGTCCCGAAGTAGTAATACCACCGACAGACCCAGCGGCCGACCAATTATTTCCATCCGAACTTTTCGCAATGAGTCCGCCTCCACCAACAGCAACCCAGAGACCTTGACCAGCACCATCTTTGCCATAGGCTACGCCGTATCCACTAGTAGTAATACCACCAACATTTCCTGCAGGAGTCCAAGTATTTCCGTCTGTACTTTTCGCAATGATAGAGCCTTGTCCGACGGCGACCCAGAGTCCAGCACCTGTACCATCTTTGCCATAGGCTACACCTGATCCAGTAGTAGTAATACCACCGACAGACCCAGCGGCCGACCAAGTATTTCCATTTGAACTTTTTGCTATGATAGAGCCTTGTCCGACGGCAACCCATAAATTACCTCCTAAACCATCTTTACCATAGGCTACGCCGTTTACATTAGTAGTAATACCACCGGTTGAACCAGCGGCCGACCAATTATTTCCATCCGAACTTTTTGCTATGAGTCCGCCTCCTCCGACGGCAACCCAGAGTCCTTGACCCGCACCATCTTTGCCGTAGGCTACGCCGTATCCAGCAGGAGTAATACCACCTGTAGACCCAGCGGGAGTCCATATATTTCCATCTGTGCTTTTTGATATGATAGAGCCTTCTCCTACAGCAACCCATAAATTACCTCCGAATCCGTCTTTAGCATAGGCTACACTGCGTCCATAAGTAAAACCACCTTTTGAACCAACGGGTGACCAAATATTTCCATCCGAACTTTTTGCTATGAAACTACCGTATCCGACGACAACCCAGTTAGTATCGCTTACACCACTACCCCCCCCCCGCTTTCTTAGGATTAAAGTTCGCCAACGAACTAATCATTCCAAATGGCATTTATAATAATATGTCAATTAAAATGTTATTTACAACCCCGCCAATCGCCGTAAAATTGAATCCTAAAAACCAGATAAACGGAAACCATAATAAAATACAATCATTGTCTTAAAAAATGCTCCAAACAAAACCCAAAATCGTCGTGGCGAAATCGTTTCGTCTCTTCTATTTTGACATCCTAAATACCAAGTTGGAATCGGATGATTCAGCGGATGCGGATTCAGATACCGACGACAAGAAATACAAAGCCCGTACAGATGACAAGCAATTCGTCGTCCAAATGTACGGCATCAACGAGCGCGGCGAGACGGCCTCTATCTTGGTGGATGACTTCAAACCCTTCTTCTATATCAAGGTCGGCGACGAATGGACCGACGCACACGCGGGCCGGATGGTCAGCAATATTCGCCGCGAAATGGGCGATTACTACAAGGAATCCCTCATCCAATACAACATTGTGGACAGTCAGAAACTCTACGGTTTCACCGCAGGCAAGAAGTCCAAGTTCGTCAAGCTCGTGTTCTCCAACACAATTGCGCTAAATAAAGTGAAAAATCTCTGGTACAAAAGGATGCCCGATGGGACTCGGCGCCCCAGCCCTTTTGTCCCGAAAACCCAGCTCTACGAATCCAATCTTCCCCCTCTGTTGCGATTCTTCCACATCAACCACGTGTCGCCCAATGGCTGGATTATGATTTCCAATCGGGCTCGTGCGTGTGCCGTGAGGACCACCACATGTACTTACGAGTTTGTCGTCTCTCAAGCACAGCTCAAGGCGCTGCCCGACAAGGAGTCATTGGTGCCTTACAAGATTATGAGTTTTGATATTGAGGCGGGCAGCAGTCACGGGGATTTTCCCCTTCCGCGCAAAACATACAAGCGTCTGGCGATGAATATCATGGATGCTTTGGACAAAGAACCCAAGTCGGGACTCACCGTAGATTTCGTGAACGCGGCGCTAAAAGAGATGATTCTGGCGGCATTCGGGTACGGAACCCGGGCGGGCATTGATTTGGTGTATCCGAAGTCGGGCGTCCCCGCCAAGAAATACGTGGAATCCATTATCAAAGACATTGTGGGCAATAAGCTCAGCAAGCTGGAAGTGAAAACGGCCGACGCCGCCAGGCTACTGACCATTGATGCGATGTTTGCCAAGGTAAAGAACCAGTTTGCTCCTACAACCGAGGACTTGGATGTTGATGCTGATGGGTCAGATGATGAAGATGAGCTCACAGCTGACGTGGATGCTGATTCGGACGACGAAGAGCAGAAAAAGCCCCCAGTTCAGTCTTCGCTCAAGGGCGTCAATACCACCATCGCAAATCTCATTCTCAGCGCCGACGTAGAGCGCGACCAGAAAGTCCAGTACATTGACCAAGCCCTCACGGAGTCGTTCCCGCCCCTAGAAGGCGACCCTGTTACAATGATCGGTTCCACCTTTGTGAATTATGGGAGTGTAGAGCCGTATCTAAATCACTGCGTCGTCTTGGACGGATGCGCGCCCATTGACGGCGCCGTCGTGGAAGCAGTCCCCATCGTGGGGGGCGACCGCGTCGCCGCCGAGCGCGAAGTCCTGCTTCGTTGGGCCGCCCTCGTCCAGCGCGAGAACCCCGACATCATCATCGGCTACAATATCTTCGGTTTTGACTACGAGTTTATGTTTCGTCGTGCCGAAGAGACGCATTGCGTCAATGAGTTCCTACAACTGTCTAGGCGGCGCGAAGAGTTTTGCGGGACCCGGGACCGCGATGACCCCACCCTCGTGGATATTGAAAACACGAAAATCGCCATCGCCAGTGGCGAATACGACTTGCGCTATATCTTGATGAGTGGCCGACTCCAAATTGATATGTACTCGTATTTCCGCCGCAACTTCAACTTGTCCTCGTATAAGTTGGACGACGTCGCCTCTCAAAACATCAGCGACGCCATTAAGAAGGTCGCAAATGCCGAGCACCCGACGCACGGCGCCGTCACCGAACTCTATAGTAAGAATCTCACCGGGCTCCACGTGGGCGATTTCATCCACATTGAAGTGAGCGCATTCACGTCGGATTATTATATGGACGGCAAGAAGTTCGTTGTCCTGGATATTGTCGCAAAAGAGTCCGGCGACAAAGTCATCGTCATCGGTGGCCACCACGAACACACGATTGACAAGACGAAGAAAATCCAGTGGGGGATGGCCAAAGACGACGTGAGCCCCCAAGACATTTTCCGGATGAGCAACGGCACCGACGCCGAGCGCGCCGTAGTCGCGAAATACTGTATCCAGGATTGTAATCTCGTTCACCACTTGTTGCGCAAGATTGATGTGATGACGGAATACATGGAGATGGCGAACTTGTGTTCCGTCCCCGTGAATTTCCTCGTGTTCCGCGGCCAGGGCGTCAAACTCACCAGTTATGTAGCGAAAAAGTGTATGGAAAAAGGCTACATCATGCCCGACCTAGAGAAGGGCAAAATGGACGGCGGCTACGAGGGCGCCATCGTGCTCCCCCCGAAAACCAAGATTTATATTGACGAACCCGTCGCGTGCGTGGATTATTCGTCGCTCTATCCGTCCTCTATGATTAGTCAGAATTATTGCCACAGCAGCAAAGTCTGGGCGAAAGAATACGACATGGAAGGCCGACTCGTGAAAGACGAAGGCGAGAAGGACGCGCGCGGCAACTACATCTATTACGGGCTCGGCGGGTACCAATACGTGGAAGTGGAGTTTGACACATTTGAATGGCGCCGCAATCCGGCGCGCCCCGCCGCCAAGGCCGTGAAAACGAAAGTCGGCAAGCGTGTGGTGTGCTGGGCGCAGTTGCCCGGCGACGAGAAGTCGGTGATGCCCTCTATCTTGATGGAGCTGTTGAAGGCGCGCTCCGATACGCGAAAGAAGGAGAAGCTTTACAAGGAGAGCGACCCCTTTATGGCGAATATCATGGATAAGCGACAGCAGGCATATAAGGTGACGGCCAACTCGCTCTATGGGCAGTGCGGCGCGCGCACATCCACGTTTTACGAGAAAGACGTGGCCGCTTCCACGACGGCCAGTGGGCGAATGATGATTACCTATGCCCGCCGAATCATTGAGGAAATTTACGCCAATCGTCTGTGTCAGACGACCAATCACGGCGTGGTGATGACCAACGCGGAATACGTGTATGGCGACTCGGTGGCGACCTATACGCCCGTCTATGTGCGGACACGCGGTAAAATCCTGACCGTACATAAAATCGCGGATTTAGGCGCGCTTTATGGCGTGGAACTGGAGCCGGGTTATTGGAACGACGCGAATAAGTATGTGCGCGGCCCCGTTTGGCGCAAATGCCTGGAACCCGGTCGTCAGACCAAGGAAGTATGCGAGATTGAAGCGGGCATAGAGACATGGACGGACAAGGGATGGACGGCGCTCAAACGCGTAATCCGACACCCGCTCGCGCCCCATAAGAAAATCGTGCGCATCCAGACCCCGTCGGGATGGGTGGATGTCACGGATGACCATTCGCTCCTGTTGAAATCGGGCGAAGAAGTGTCGCCCACGAATGTCGGGCTGTGGACGGAGCTCTTACATCACGATATGGATTTCAGTACGATTGAATACGGACAGACGGCGGCATATCGGTCGGCGTGTCAGTATTTAGACGAATATACAGACTCCGTGAATACGCTGGTTATCAGCAATTGCCTGGACGCCGCGTATGCCTACTTGTTGCTGAGAGAGCGCGGCTACTATGTGAGACAGAAGGCGACGGGCACCACCCGGATGTCCTATACGCTCACCTATAGCAGCACACCCTTTGAGCAGGCGGAAACGGTGCGCGACATTGAGACGATTCCGGGATATTGTGGATACGTATATGATTTGACCACGGAGAACCACCATTTCGCGGCGGGTGTCGGGTCGCTCATCGTCCATAATACAGACTCGGTGTTCTTCGTGTTCAACTTGACGGACAAGGACACGGGCGCCAAAATCGTGGGGAAAGACGCGCTGGAAATCACCATTGAGCTGGCGCAACATGCCGCCGACTATGCGACCAAGTATTTGAAACCGCCGATGAATCTTGCGTATGAGAAGACGCTGATGCCATTCGCGCTCCTGTCCAAGAAGAGATACGTGGGAATCCTCTATGAAGAAGACCCCAATAAGGGGAAACTGAAGTATATGGGTCTCTCGCTCAAACGCCGCGATTCGTGCGACTACTTGAAAGACACGTATGGGCAAATCATCAATATCATTATGAAAGGGGGCAGCGTCCGCGACGCCATCGGGTTCTTGGACGACAGTTTAGCCAATCTGATTGCAGGGCGCGTGCCGATGGACAAACTGGCGATTACGAAGGCGCTGAGGAGTTATTACAAGAATCCGCAGCAGATAGCGCACCGAGTATTGGCCGACCGTATTGGGCAGCGGGACCCTGGGAATATGCCGAAAGCGGGGGACCGCATGAAGTTCCTACATGTGGTGACAGCCAATAAAAAGGCGCTCCAAGGCGAGAAGATAGAGACGCCGGAATACATCTTGGAGAAAAAATTAAAATTAGATTTCGGATTCTATGTGAGCAATCAGTTGATGAAACCGCTGTGCCAGTTCTTAGGTTTGGCGCTGGAAGAAATCTGGAAGTACCAAGATAAGATGAGCGCCATTAAGAAACACCGCGCGGAACTGGCGGCGCTGTTTAAAGAATACCCGGACATTGAACAGTTTGCGAAGAAAAAAGAAAAATATTGTAGTGACAAGGCGAAGGAGATGTTGTTTGACAAATACTTGACGCAAATCAATAATGACAAGGCGGGGCTGCGGCCGATTACGAGCTTCTTTTCGGCAAAGTGAAGCGCGCCCTGCGGGAGGAGAGCTTTAACGAAGTAATAGTCGCACCTTCGGTGCTTACAGTCGCACCTTCGGTGCTTATGCCAATAACTTTCCCTAATATACACCATTGAAAAAATAAATAGCACGCCTTTATGCGTGCTATTTATTTTTTTCAATGTAACGTTACCGATAAATGAATTACACCTTTTCTCATTCAATATGCCCACTTTGTGGGCATAAATGAGTGAAAAATGGGACCCCCTTTGCGCACTTTGAGTGCGAAAAGGTGTAAAACGCACAGCCTCCTTTGGCGGCTGTGAAGATTAAAATCTTCATCGGGTGTATATAATGTATTCTGCTGCTGTCTTTCATATGGTTCTTATTGCCCTTGTTCTAGTCGGTGCGCTCAACTGGGGGTTCCACACCTTTGGCTACAATTTAGTAGAGATGCTAAACCGTTTTTTATCGGGCGTGTTTAAGAGACGTCTGCCTCTGGACCGCATCATTTACGTAGTGGTCGCCATCAGTGCTCTTATCCTTGCGTTCCAACGTGATATGTGGTTGCCCTTTTTAGGCGAAACCGTTTTGCCGGGAGCCGTTGTTGCCCTGAAGACGAACTCGGGGGATACCACGGTGGATGTACAAGTGAAACCGGGAACCAAGGTTGTTTATTGGGCCGCGGAACCGAGCGCTGATGCCGAAGAAGGTACTGTCCCTCCAGTAAAAGCCGCCTACGACAAGTTTGAGAACAGTGGCGTCGTTGTGGCCAATGAGCAAGGGATTGCCAAGTTGGTTTTCAACAAGGGTACGAGTTATGTTGTGCCGAGTGGCCGAAAAATTGAGAGCCACGTCCATTACCGTGAGTTTGGAGAGGATGGAATGATGGGACCGGTGAAGAGTGTCTTTGTTTAAGGACGAAGTCCGACCAAAGCCCTCTCTGAGACTGAAGGGCGAACTCCACGCAATAAAAAAAAACAATCGGTTTTTATTATTTGTTATATTTTTATTGTGTTTTTTAATAATGTTTTTACACTTTTGGACATTTCACACGTTAGGAAAATGCCGAATTTTATTATTTTATTATATTAATAAAATTAAAATAATATCAATTTAAAATTATTTATATTTAATAATTAAATATAAATATATTTAATATGGAAATTGAAATTACAGATTTAAAATTTAATAAATTTGCTATTATACTAGATAATGTATTTACTAAAGAAGAGTGTGATAGTTTAATAAAATTATCTGAAGAAATGCCTGAAAATTATGAAATTGCTAAAATTAGTTATGATGATGAACAAATAATAGATAAAAATTATAGAAACAATCAAAGATGGTTAAATTTTGATAAAAAATTAGCAGAAACATTTTTTAAAAAAATAAAATCCTATATTCCTATTGAATTTGAAGGAAACTCTGTTTCTTGTTTAAATGAGCGTCTTTCTTTTCTTAAATACTCAACAGGCGAATATTTTAGAGCACATGAAGACGGTTATTACATACGACCTGACAATTCAGAAATAAGTTATATTACAGTGCAAATATATTTAAATGATTTAAAAGAGGAAGATGGAGGAGCAACAACTTTTATAAAAGATACATATAATAGAATATATCAAGATTACAGTATAATTCCAAAAGTAGGTAGAGTATTATTGTTTGAACATGATATTGAACATGAAGGTTCTATATTAAAAAATGGATTAAAATATTGTATTAGAACAGACGTTATGTATAGTATAAAAAATAATAATAATGAAATATAAATAATAAATTATACATTGCCTTAAAATCGGCATTTTACACCATTGAAGAATTTATAACTTGTAAAAATGGGACATTTTAATTCTCCAATGGCGCGGTTCCCGAAGGGTAGTAACGATTTGAAATGACACCCCGTAGGGGTGCGGTTTTAAATCTTCACCGGTATAAATCTTCACCGGTATAAATGTCAAAAGGTGTAATAATATTTTCTAATAATGTTTTTTTAATAATGTTTTAATAATGTTTAATAATGTTTTTAATAATGTTTAATAATGTTTTAATAATGTTTTTTAATAATGTTTTTTATTGTGTATTCTATTGGAGACAACTTTATTCAATCAATTCCGTAAAGAGCGAGATAACTTTTTCATAGGGTGGCAACAAGGATAGGTCAATCGGTTGTTTGTTGCCATCAACCACGGAAATCTCTTCGTTCATCGCCCGCATCATGACATCCAATGGTATGATTTGGACATTGTTACCGCGGGGATTAAACGATTGTTGTCCGTAGTGGATTGCCTTGACATCTAAGACACAATCGTATTCCAGAATATTTACGTTACCGAAATCTTCAGTTGACGCATTGGTTATCCTCTCTAAGAACTCTTCTTTTTCAAAGAAGGGGTCCAAATTATATATAATGTCTTTGTATGCAGCGTTGATTTCATCCGTATTTCTGTCGCTAATATTAACTTTGCGTAATATGTATCTGTAAGTTGCGTAGTTGCTTTTGGTCATCTGGGTTATCAAGTCGTTCAGCTTGAACTTGAGTCCGATGTTTACTTCGTTGTGGATTTCTTGCATTTTTTAGTTTATGTATGTGTAAAATAGTATTGTTTGATTTAATTATGGTTTGGATTAAATTAGAATAAAGATTTCAATTTCTCGGGGTGAAACTCACCCCCGAGAAACACCTTTCCACAAAAACGTGTCGTTTTCGTGTCAAGCAATTTTTCAAGCGGAGTCTATAAGAAACACCATCTATAAAAAAGAATCAATGCCTCTATATCACGATTACTTCCTCTTGTTGGTTCTCCGCCGCCGCAGGCGGCGTGTCCTTCCTCCGCGTCGCGAATGCATAGAATACATCATAGTATTTTGTGGATATGGGTTGGAAGAATTGCTATCCACATATTTTGATACATCTTTCAGCTTTGAACACCCAAAATGAGTAAATGGTTTGCGACACAACGGACATTCCGGAAGTTCGGTTCGGTTGCTACTTATTATTCCGCGAATACAATCTTTACACACCGAATGGTTACATATACGTGTTTTATCATAAAATAATTTGTTTAGGTGTTTGTCTTCAAGACATACGGGGCATTGGCAAACCCCGTTACAACAATCTTCTGTAGTCGCCGTTTTTGTCACAATCGGTAAATTAGATGTTGTTTTTGCCATTAAGTGTTTTTTGGACATTCTTTGCGTATATATATATATTTAGCATATACGTAAAACGATGGAGATATCTTATTTCTTCAAATGCGTAAAAACGGCAATACATAATGCCGAAAATGTTCGTCATCCTTTTCGGGATGGAATTGGAACCCAAGCCATTTTTTAGTCGCGGCAATATTGATGAAATCGTCCATGCGCTGTATCACGGTCCAGTCATCTGGTAAATCCAATACTCGGTCATAATGGTTGAAATAGAGGCTCAACGGTGGAGACTTTCTCAAGGGCTTGGGTTTTTGTTTGTCAGTCGCCCGTCGGCCTTTAAATAACTGGCCTTCCACGACTTTGCCCCCCGATTTGAGCGCAAGGTACTGGAACCCAAAACAAATGCCAATAACATATACGTCTTTCGCTAAAAACGGGTCCAACAACGGTAATTCGCGGTGCCGCAAAATCCTCTGTCTAGACCCCGTAATAATGACGTGGCGAATGCTTGTCGTCGGTTTATAATGTTCTAAATCCGCGTATTTTACGATTTGATATACGATGTCGTGTTCTAACAATCGTTTTTCTAGGTCTTTCTTGAACACGTCAAAATAGACCACCAAAATCATTTGATTATATTACTTGCGAGATTTGTTTATGCCAACGTGTTTTATCCCGGCAACACTTGTTTATTCTCCGCAATCTTATTCCGTATGATATACACGGCTGAAATAAACAGCAACGTGATTTCGGTGGAGTTGTTTGTGAAATACTCCCTTTAGGGAGCGTTTCTCAAGGAGCTCGGGATACAGTTTCAGCTTATCATCGGGTTGAACACTGTAATAGTTCCACAAAACAGATGTTGAGGAGACAGAACAACAAAGACAAGCTATTGGTGCTACGGTTAAAAACATAAAAATGAGACCACGGACAAAGAAATGGCCGTGTATGGCAACGGGGTGTTCATAATTATGTTATTAGAGGGATGTGTTTATGTTTTTGCGGGTAATAAGTTGGTATTACAATAAATAATTTCGTTCGTCCAAATCAACCGCCGTACACGGTTTGTTTGCCAAAGGTCCTGGTTTTTCACGGTGTACATAGAGTTTATATCCTGCGATTGATATGACCAATGTCCCGAGAACTATACCAACAATCATCCATGTATAGTTAGATGATATTATCAACGGTTGGTCCGTAGGACTTGTTGAAGGTTTTCCAGAAGGTTGTGACGTAGGTTGTGACGTGGGTCTTGGCGAAGGTTGTGGTGTAGGTATTCTCGAAGGATGTATAGAAGGTCTTGGAGAAGGGTTTGGAGAAGGGTTTGGAGAAGGGTTTGCGGAAGGGTTTGGAGAAGGGTTTGGAGAAGGGTTTGGCGAAGGGTTTGGTGAAGGATTTGCGGAAGGGTTTGCGGAAGGGTTTGGTGAAGGTTGTAGAGAAGGGTTTGCGGAAGGGTTTGGTGAAGGTTGTAGAGAAGGGTTTGGTGAAGGTTGGGGAGAAGGGTTTGGTGAAGGTCTTGGAGAAGGGTTTGGAGAAGGGTTTGCTGAAGGGTTTGGAGAAGGGGTTAACGTCTGGTTTAGGCCTCTCACTGTTCCTTGTATCACCACCAATATTACAAGTAAATAAATATTCATCATCTAGTTTGTATTGGTATAAACCCTATAAGTCAATTTCATTTTTACATAGAGGGAATCGATTCAATGATTTATTCAGCATTTTGTATAAAATTGAATTATTTTATACAAATCCAGATGAAACAAATAAACTCAAACAATACACACTGACATACAAATACAATGGACTACGAAAAAATGAACGTTGCCGAGCTTAAAAGCTTGTGTAAAGAACGCGGAATCGCCGGATTTAGTGGTAAAAAAAAGGCGGATATTATAATGTTGTTATCTCGCGATGAATCGTGCGCGTCTGGAGAAGTGATTGCCACGAAATCGTCATCTTTGGAGGAATTAAAACCATTTCGACCTCACCAAACGGAGGCGGACGACGCAATTTACGAAGAGTTGCGTACTGCCAACAAATGCATCGTGAAGATGTTTTGTGGAACCGGCAAGTCGCTTCTGATGCGCAAATGTAAGTCTGCTCAAAACCAACAACTTGTGGTCTATGTGTTTCCATCGCTGTCGCTCATCGACCAATTTTGTACGGACTATTTTACCGAGGTTGGATTCGCAAGTCCTTTCAAGATTTCGTCCGATAAAGACATGAAAGAGTCTGAAGACGCAAATGGAAAAAAAACAACTAAAAAAACTTCAACAACCAATCCAGAAGATATTATTAATTTTATAAAAGAAGGACAAAATAAAATTATATGTGTGACATATCAAAGTTACAAGACCCTATTGGACAATCTTGGTTCAACTAAAATAGATGTGTGTATTTACGACGAGGCACATCACGCCGTCGGAGAGACATATCAGAAACTCATATTTGAACAAGAAGAATCCGTTGTTAAACAAATCTTCTTAACGGCTACACCCAAAAACGCAAATGGCATAATCATGTACGACCGAGACAATTTGGATGCCGGAATGTGTGGTAAATTGGTTTATAATTACACATATTTACAAGGTTTAAGATATGGATATTTAAATCCGTTTGAAATCCGTGTGGATATGTATACTGAAAATACCAAGAGGTCTGTATATGAAAGCATCGCCCGTGCGATTCTTGTGAGTGGAAACAATCGGGTACTAACCTTTCACGCAGAGGTAAGTGCCGAAAGTGAAAGCGAGTATTCCGTACTTAAATTCGCAAAAAAAGGAAAATGCGAAGAGTTTGAAGATGCATTTACAAAAGTTTTGACAAATGAGTTTCCGGAAAAGGCTGGCGCATATACTAAGTTCGAAATGATTGCGCTCGATGCGTCTACTCCAATGAACGAACGCAGAACCATTTTGGATAAGTTTGACACAACTTTAGACAATGAGGTGTATATCATATCTTCGTGCGAAACCATTGGCGAAGGAATTGACACCAAGAACGCGAATATGTGTGTCTTCGTAGACCCGAAATCGTCGTTTGTGAAAATCATCCAAAACATTGGTCGTATTGTTCGCCCACAATCAAAACCCTCGACGGTTCTTATTCCGTGTTGGGTAGATAAAACCAAATATGTTGGTTGCGACGACCGAGAAAAGTGCGACGAGGTGATACGGTCGGATTTAAACAAGAACGGTAATTTCAACGGCATTTTGAATGTTTTGAGTGCGTTGAGGCAAGAAGATGAGGATTTGTATGATATTTGCTTACATTACCCGGACACTTATTCTCCCCAAGAGATCCGAAGCAATTTGGAAAAACACGGCTACAAGGTGTTGGATCAAGTTGGAGATGGTGAATTGGTCGAGACGATGGAATACTTGTTGGATACGGATATTGATTATGATGACTATGAGGATTGTGAGACAAATGAGGAAATGATTATACGAATTGCGGAAGACAATGATGTTTGTGTAGAGGTTCATACAAACTCTTTTGAAAATCAGAAAGAAAAATATAATTCAGAATGTGAGAGTGGGGAGGTTATCCGTCTTTATAAGGAAGAAGACGATGAAGGAGAAGGAAACCAAGTGTATTGTCCGATTGTGAAAAAATGTGGAAAAAGAAAAGGTGATGGTTCAATTAAAGCGTTGGATAGAAAAGATAGAATCAAAATCGATGTGCATACCAATCCAGATGTAAAGATTTTGTGGAAGTTGGTAGGTGATTTTACGAAAGAGATTTGTAGTTGCGTTTTGGAGTGTGAAGTTGTAGAATATGACCCAATGGAAGTTGCTGTTGCGATTGTTGAAAGAGCAAAAGAGAGAGAAAGAAATGGCGGAGAATTAATGCCAAAAAATAAGCATGATAAATCACAGGAAACAAAAGATGCTTGCTATTTAATTAATAAGCGACAATGTCTAAAAGGTAAAGGAACATATTTATTAAATGAAGATGTAAATAAATATTTAGATATTAATTTAATTGATTGGAGAAAAGAAAAAAATAATGAAGAATTTGCAATGAATAATTGTAATTTGTTAATTGAATGGTATAACAAGAATGAAAAAAAAATACCAAAACAATATTTAAAAAAAGATAGGATTGGGAATGAGGAAGAACATAATATTGCTATTAAACTTTCAAAAATAAGAGAAATCTATAAAAAGGGATACTTGTATAGTTCGGTTGAAATAAAATTAGATGAAAATATTCCAGAATGGAAAAATGATATTGATTTGAAAATTAAAGCACTAACCCATGCAGTCCAAATTATTGAACGAGCACAAGAAAGACAAAAAAATGGAGGCAAGTTATTGCCTAGTTATAAAGACATAGAAATAATGAAAAAAAAGAAAAACCCAGAAATACCAATAACAATAATAGAAACACAAGAAATTGAGAATAATGATAAACAAAAATTAGGATATTGGAAGCAAGCATTGGATGGCACAAACAGAGGGGAATGTCCAAATAATGTTCGTGATATTTTAGATAAAAACTTACCAGGGTGGAGAGATAAACACGATTTACGTAATAAAGCACTTGAACTTGCAAAAAATATTATAATTCGTGCGAATGAACGTAAAAAAAATGGAAGAAACATGATTCCAAAAAATTATTATAAAAAAGAGGATAAATTAAATCCAATTCTAAAACAAGAAACAAGTGATTATGGTAAATTATCTCGTTGGCGAGATGCTTTAGATGGTAAAAAGATTGGTCAATGTATATGTCCGGATGAAGTACGTGATATTTTGGATGAACATTTGAAAGGATGGAGAACCCCAGTAGAAGAAGAAACCACCAAACCCAAGAAGTCGATGAAACTTAAAGAACCTTCCGTAAAAAAAGAAACTCCAGAACAAAAACGCATTCGCACCAAATCCGAACTCTCAGTCTTACACCAAAGATACAAAACACTCGCTTCTCAAAATCTTCAAAAAGAGTTTCAAGATAATCAGGAACTATGGCATCGATACCACGCTGTGTCTGAAGAAAACGAAAAATCCTTCCCCGAGGAATCCATTCCTCGCAACCGTATTATTCAGGAATTGACTCAAATAAAAACAAAGCGAACACGTTCCGTTGTGGATATGGGGTGCGGAAAGGCGCAGATTGCCGCGCATTTTGAAAATGATAAGCGTTTCTCCTTTATCAACTACGACCACGTATCATCCAAAGAAAATGTTTTAGTCCAAGACATATCTCGAACACCATTAGAAGATGATTCAGTAGAGATTTGTATCTTGTGCTTGGCAATGTGGGGGTCGAATTGCCACGATTATGTGAGAGAGGCTTACCGCATTTTGGAAAGCGGCGGAAAGTTGTATATTATGGAAGCGACGAAGCGCTGGACAAACGTAGTGGAAGCGACCACAAGCGAAGTGGAAGCGACCACAAGTGAAAGCTTAGCAGAAGGTGGAGCACCTGCAGATAAATTACAGACCCTACTGGAAAACTCCGGGTTCCAAATTGCCAAATCATCAATTGAGAAGTTTTGTCTCTTTGTATGTACCAAAATGTAATAGCCCCAAATGTTCCCTTATCCAAATAATATAGAGGCTGCTCCTCTATGTTATCCAATGAAATACTACGAAACCAAATACGAAGAATATCTGCGCTCCGTCCAGCACTACAACATCCACCCCAACTTGTCCATCGGCCTCCCCGACTCTATCAACCAGCTCACCAATCTCATTTTTTACGGCCCGCCCGGCTCCGGCAAGTATTCGCAGATGTTGTACGCCATCCAGCGTTACAGTCCATCCGCCCTAGAATACGACAAGAAAATGTACGTCCAGACCGAGAAATACGCCTACCAGTTCCATATCAGCGACATCCACTACGAGGTGGATATGGGGCTCCTCGGATGTAATGCCAAGCAAATCTGGCACGACGTGGTCCAGCAAATCGTGGATGCGGTGTCTGTGAAACACGACAAAATCGGCATCGTCGTCTGTAAGAACTTCCACGCGATTCACAGCGAGTTGTTGGAGATTTTCTACAGTTATATCCAGGAATACCGGAACAAGTTGTCCTCTATACAGCTGCGATTCATCTTGATGACGGAGCATCTCGGATTCATACCCAACAATATTCTGGAGACGTGCCGCGTGGTGTCCGTGGGACGGCCGACGAAGGAGGCCTATATGGAGATGCTCGTCCAGCAGCCGAAGCTGCGCAAATACACGAAATCTGGCGAGGCCACCATAGAGGAAGAGTTCGTCCAGAAAATCTCCAGTTGCCGCGGCCGCATCTTGGCACAAGACGCCGTGGACAAGACCGACGAGGTCTTGGCGGCGCTGGATGTGCGCAATATTTTGAATATGAAAGAGCTGAATTATTTCGGGAAGTTGTCGGGGGTGGATCAGTTGCCCAAAGAGGTGTTCAATATCGTGTGTAATGCGATTATTGAGCAGATGCTGGAGCCGGCGAAACTCGTCCACGCCAGTTTCCGCGACGCCATCTACGACATTTTCATCTACAATTTGGACGTGGTGGAGTGTATGTGGTACATCTTGGAATATATGGTGCGGAATGGGCGGCTCGTAACCGCCGATGTTAGTGACATCCTCACTCGTATGTACGGGTTCTTGAAATACTTTAACAACAATTACCGCCCGATTTACCATTTAGAGAGTATGTTCCATTATATGATAATCAAAATCTTCGGCTACAATGAACTCCCGGCAGGCATATAAAGTATTGGAATTGGAGCCGGGTGCGGCGCACGAGACCATTCGGCGTCAATACAAGATGTTGGCGCTGAAATACCACCCCGACAAGAACAAGGCGGAAGGGGCGGCGGACAAATACCGGGAAATCAAAGAGGCGCACGATGTGTTGTGCTCTAGCAGTAAGGGTCCTTTAGACCCTTCTACAGGTCCTTTAGGACCGAATGTAAGCGGATGGTTCTCCACAGGCTCCTCTACCTATGCCCGAACCGCCGCGGACTTCTTTGAGATGATTTACAACGACGAGCAACTCCAGCGGCGGATATTCCACCCTCTCTTGATGCGTGTAGTGGGGTCGTGCGAAGAAAAGGCGCTGGATATGTTTAAAAAGATGGAGAAGAAGAAGGCGCGAAAACTGTATGACATATTGATGTTGTACCAAGACACGCTCCATTTGTCGGCGGACATTCTTGTGAAAATCCGCGGCATTGTAGAGGGTGCTGAAGAAGAAGGTTCTTCAGAACCTACAATAGAGGACATCGTGGTTCTGAATCCCAACATAGACGATTTGTTGAATCAGTCAGTATATAAGTTGAAACAGGAGGACGGCACAACCCTGTTCGTGCCTCTATGGCATCGGGAGCTGGAATACGACGGGGTTTTCGTGGATTGCTTGCCGACGTTGCCTGATAATGTAGGGCTGGACGAAGACAATAACATCCACGTGAATTGTACGCTAAAAGTCGCCGATTTATGGGACAAAGAAGAGGTTGAAATCTGGGTGGGGTCTCGCGCGTACAATTTAGATATAAACCGATTGCGCCTGGTTTCCAAACAAGTGGTACAGATGGAGGGCCTGGGGATTCCGGTGCCGAATGAGGCGGATATATTCAATGTCTCGCGTCTGTCCAGTGTTTATGCCCACGTTGAAATTGAGATTTGATAACCCTTCGTCCTTATCTATTAGTTCTCCTTCTCACAAAGGAATCCAGAGAGGATTGTTGTTTATTCACGCGCCCTCCCCAGAATGAGGATGTGTTGATACTGGTTTCTTCCACTTCATCGGTCGCATCGGCTTTATCAGTCGCGTCTAGAGACGCATCGGTCGCATCGGCTTGGCCGAAGAGAACCACCTCTTCCTCTGACGAGTCCGTCTCGTCATATCCCTTTCGCGCGCACTTGTCTTCGTAATCCCGCATCTCCAAGTGTTTCACAACGGTTCGTAAGCATTGTTCTATCACATCGTCCAGTTCATTCGTGGTCTGGGTCGCCGGGTCGTCTAAATATTTCCCCAACAAGGTCTGAATGCGCGGACGCATCTTCGCAACTTTGTCATAAAATGTCTTAATCTCCGCCGACTTGTCCGGCATCATATTCGCCAAATAGTTGTTGTATTTCTTCTTGCTCGTCAGCAATTTGAGTGTCAATTCATCCAATGCGTTCATAGTTTGAGAGAGGGATATACAACATAAAGATAAACGATTAACACAAATATACTGCTTGTGTTAATATGAATAAGTTTCTACAATACCGCGATTCCGTCGCCTCCAAAATAGACATCCAGTTATCCACGTTCGGTCTGGCCTGCCAATGCGACTACGTTGTTTGTAATCGGTTTTTCGGCGATTTCCCCAAGTGGAACATAGACCCCGAATGTCTCGCCGATGTCCCCCATGGGGGGCGCATATTCCTAAATTGCGTGGATTCCAACTACGCAGTGTATCGGGACACCTTACATCGCGTTTTTGCGGCGGCCTCTTTCAAGAAATATGTCTTCTACATTATGATAGAGCCCGAATATGGAATCCTGGATATCCTTCGGGATATTTGCCGATATTCGTGCGGGTTTTATGTGAATTGTAATGTGGTGGATGACCCGCGCGTCCACAATATGCCCATTGGGATTCGCGACGGAGGAGAGGTTTTAGATTTCCATCGCGGGTTCAGCCAGAAAATGTTGCTAAACGCCCATGATAAATGGATTGGCACAAGTGGTAACGGAACAAGTGTTAGCACACATGTTCGGGATATCTTGTGCCTCCTCTGTTTCTCCTACACCCATCCCGAGAGGCGGCGGTCAAATAATATGCTCTCGGGTAAATCGTTTATCACAGACTTGAATAAAGATTCCGATAAATATAAAACAACCCAATTGGGGCTTCTAGGTAAAGTGCCCGTGGAATACAACTACGAAATGACCGCGCGGTCCGTTTACGCGATTTCGCCGCGGGGTTGTGGAGAGGCCACCCACCGATTCTTTGAAGCCATTTATTTGGGGTGTATCCCGGTCGTCAAGCGGACGAATACGGTGTTTGACCGCCTTTATGTGCTGTATCCTTGCTTAATTGTGGATGACTGGGACCAGATAACGGAAGAATTGTTGCTGGCAAATCGGTTGGGTCTAGAAACCAAGATGGTGGCGTTCAAAGAGAGGTTCCCGGGGTGGTTTCAAGACCCGGCGACCATTCGGGAAATGATGGACTTAATGTAATGGCCACTAATGTAACGGCTGTTAGAGGTGCCTGGGTTATTGTAATGGCCTTGATGTAATGACCTTGATGTTAGAGGTGTCTATGAATCACGCATTCGCGACTTTAGTTTTAATGATTCTGCCGTAAGCGCAATCCCAGCAATACTCGTTCCAAGAGATACCACATATGGTATACCAATGACCCATTTCTGTCCAGCTTCAGGGATATTGAGCGACGACAATTGTCCGGAATATACGAAAGCTATCAGAAACGAAAACGCACTAATTAGTACGTCAAAGGATGCTTCAAACTGGGGATAAATCTTTGCGCCATCTTTGTATTCTTTGAAAAAGTTTTCCATTGAATAGGTTTTGCCCTTTTCTTTAGTTTCACCCGTCAAACTATACGCCATTTTGCGATAAGCATTGTCGGTTTTGTGGTTGCCCGTGATTTTACCTTCGTGTTTTTTCTGAACAATGGCCGTGCTGACATCTACAAGTATGATGAGAGAGGCCAGAATCAGAACGAATGGAACTAGAACAAGGAACCCGATGATGAAATATCGGTAGTTCCAAGCGAAGTCGGACCCTTGGAAAAGAGGACCCAAAGTCGTTACCAAGCTTTCTATTAGTGCCGTTTTGCCCCCTGCCGTGAATATAGTGAACATAATGAACGACAACAACATCGTCAATAATCCCCAGTATTCATACCACGTTTTTTTCAAATAGACGATACTCACGATAAATGACAGAATCACAAATACAAACTGGCGTTTCGTGTCTGTGAAAATACTATCCCAGGTAGGCATATCAATATATATACCGGTGAGGAATTGAAACCGCACACCCCGAAGGGGTGTGTGGTATCAATTCCTCACTGGTACCGCTCCCTTGAAGATTTAAAACGGCACGTTTTCAATCTCCAAGGGTGTATATTGAGATGTCAAATAATCAGGTACCTTCGGTTAGAGGTACCTTCGGTTAGAGGTACCTTCGGTTAGAGGTACCGAATATCGCTTTATATAGCAATCTTATACGTTTTTCGTATCCAATCCACCAACTCTTCTTTCTCACAAACCCCGAATCCGTTCTCAAAGTTCCGCAAATCATAGAATCGTGGTTTCACCATCTTCTCCGTCTTATAGAAAATGTACGGCCCGAACTTGCCGTTGCGGATACTGAGGTCGGGAGTAAGTCGGCGCAAGATGGTGCGCGATGGTGCCAGGTCGGCCTCTATGACCGGTAAGACATCCGCGAGCACAATCGTGTCAAAAGGTTTTTTGATATCTTTGAGCGATATTCGGGTGGGGTCTTCTTTTTTGCCGGATTCATCCTTAACGGAGGAATCCTTAACGGAGGAATCTTTGTCCTTGGGTCCAAGTTCCACGTAGGGGCCATATTTGCCGGTTTTCAAGACAACTGTGCGGTCACCATACTTCCCCAGTTCGCGCCCCGACATTTCCGCTAAATCCGCAAGCGTATATTTGCCTGCCTCTAGTGTATCCATATCTATAACCAGGTCCTTCTTAATGGCGCGGAACACCGGTTTCCCATCTTCTTGCTTATCTGTCTTATGTTTGAGAACCGCGCCGAACTTCTGGAACACCACCACGTAGTCGTCGTCCACCGAATACGCCTTTTTCTCCAAGGTATCAATCGCCTGCGTGAGTCGCCCAATCTCATCGTGGCATTCCCGGCAAACCTGGTGCCACGGTTCTTGGCCCGATGCCACGGCGTCCAGCCTCTCTTCCATCTTCTTCGTATAATCAAATGAAAACAGGTCGCTGAAATGCTGATAGAGGAACTCGACCACGACGACGCCCATGGGGTCAATCACCAGTTTCTGGTGTTCCGCGCCCATTATTTTGGTGACGGTTTTTATTTCAAAGTCGGCGTTCTGTGATTGTCCGGTAAAAGGTGTCTGTCTCAACGTGTATTCGCGGCATTCTACGGGGGTTCCTTCCACATCTCGCTTCTCTACATATTTGCGGGTCTGAATTACGTCGGTGAGCATCGCGAATGTAGATGGACGCCCGATGCCATTGTCGTCCAGCGTTTGAATAAGACTGGCCTCGGAATAACGCGAATGTCGGTGCGAGAACCCGGGCACAGATTGGATGTAGTTGTATTGGACAGGTTTGCCCTTGAGCGCGTGGAATCGGAGAATCATCGCGCCTAGGTCTGAAGATTTATCTGACCCCGAAGATTTATCTGACCCTGAAGGTGCGTCTTGAGAAGTCTTGCTGTCGTGTGAAGGTGAAGACTTGTCTTGTGCGTCTTGGAATCCCCCAAACTTGGGTATCTCAATGGTGTGTTTATAGGTATGGCCAAGGGGTGCGCTGATGGAGAGAGGCAACGTATTGTAGGTCGCCGCCGACATACAACTCTGGACGGTGTTTAACCAGATGAGTTTATAGAGGCGACCGATGGTCGCACTTGCTTTGTCGCCCACCAAGACCAGCTCGCGCATCTGGATATTGGTCGCACGAATGGCTTCATGGGGATTGTTCGTGTCGGTATTGATGGGCAACAAGGTCGCGACATGTTTCGGCGACCATTTTTCCGCAATATAGGCGGTGGCCTTCTCTACAAACTCGGGGGCGTATTTGCGGTTCTCCGTTCGCATATAGGTGATATGACCCAGTTGGTACAAAGTCTGACAAGCGGACATCGTTTCTTTGGCGCCGAGACGCATCGTGTTGTTGGCCGCCTGTAGGAGCGCCGATGTATTGAAAGGTTTCGGCGGGGCTCGTTCGGCGAGACGCTGTTCGCCCGCGACGAAAACGTGCGACCACGTCTTGGATGCCTTTAAAAACCCCTCTACCTCGGCGTCTTGTTCAAACTCTTGGTCCAACGTGAATATCGTGTTTTGCGGGAAAAACGCGGCCTGGACGCGGTGTTTCTTTGTAGCAACCTCTTTCGCTTTCTGTTCGTTATCATACACGAGCTTGAGAGCGGGAGTCTGGCACCGACCGGCAGACAAGGCGTTCTCGTTATTGCGGCACACGTGGCGCCACAAGAGCGGACTGACGCCGAACCCCACGAGCATATCCAGGACTTGTCGGGCTTGTTGGGCGCGGACCATATTCATATCAATGAGACCGGGATTGGCGACGGCTTTCAATAACGCAGGTTTGGTTACCTCGTGGAAAAGGATGCGGCGTGTGGTTTCTACGGGGAGCCCGAAGACCTGGCAAATGTGCCAGGCGATGGCTTCGCCCTCGCGGTCGTGGTCGGAGGCTAAGATGATGCTAGAAGCCGGATATTCGGCAATGGTTGCGCGCATCTTGGCCACGTGGTCTTTCTTCTCGGGGTCAATCACGTACTTGGGTTCAAAGTCGTTTTTGATGTCGATGGATTTTATACCGCCATCTATTGTGCGGATGTGCCCGAGACAAGAAATACACTTGTAATCGGAGCCGAGATATGACTCAATGCTCTTACATTTGCTGGCGGATTCCACGATGATGAGGTGGCCCTTTTGTAAAGGGGGCTTTTTTATAGAAGGAGACGCCTTTGGCGCCGAGGTCTTGGGCTTAGGTTTTTCAAGGGCAACTGGTATATCGGCGACGGTGGTGGTTTTCTTCTTGGGTCCCATTATCTAAAATACATAAATAATGTTTATGTGTTTTCCCAAAGTTGTATTATGAGAACCTCTATTCTGCCGCCAAATAATTGCGCCCATTGTATGCTATGGTGGTCATACCCAGACACAACAAAAACAATTTATCAAACATAGATAAGATATAGGATTCTTGGAATGCAATGTAAGTGAGATAAGGGCCATAAATGAAAATATCAATTAAGCGTACAGATTGTGTCTTGCCTCTATTAGTTGCGGTAAACCATCCGATGAAAGCAAAGGCGATGGAGCATATTATGAGAATCGGGGTTGTGTTCATTATATATTATATGGGTGGTATAAAGAAATGAATGAACAAATATACACCATTGAACATTTTTACAAGTTATAAGACCTTGTAAAAATCTTCACCGGTATAAATGATTGTCCGCTTTTGTCCTTTGTCCGCTTTGTCCGCTTTTTTCAAAGTATTCTCATGAGGCAACCATTTTTTAAAGACTCTTGAAAAATGCGGACAAAGCGGACAAAGGACAAAAATTGGCAAACCTTATAATGGCGGATTTGAAGGGTGTTTTTATAAAGAGGTTTTAGAATAATTTTCCTTTTTCCGCTTTTTCCGCTTTTTCAAAGAGTCTTTATAAATTATTGTCTCATGAGAATACTTTTGAAAAAGCGGAAAAAGCGGAAAAAAAGGAAAAAGGGAAAAAGAAATCCAACCCAAAAATGATTAGTAATTCAATTAAACAAATATTTATTTCTTATTCTTCCTACTCGCCTTCGGTCTTTTTCTACGAGACTTTCTTCCACCTCTCTTTTTGCCAAGAATACTAAGTATCTCTGTTTTCACTGGGTCTTTTAGTGTGGACACAAGCGATAATGGCGTTCGGTATTCATCGTTTTCGGCATGTATGTTTGCTCCGGCATCTACTAATAGTTGGACCAGTGTCTTCAGATGGGCTCTATCACGAATGAGCTTGAGTACCAGATGAAGTGGGGTATCATTTGAATCCGTGTTCACATCATTTATAGAGGCTCCCACTTTTATTAATGTTTTCAATACATTTGTGTGACCTTCTTGTGCCGCCATTATAATCGCGGTTCCCGCGTCACTCCGGTGATGGATGTTGGAACCGGCGGCTAATAATTCTTTCACGATGTCGTTGTTCCCTGCTTGAGAGGCAAGGATGAGCGCGGTTTCACCGGTGCTATTTGCTAGATGAACGTCGGCGCCTTTGACCAACAAATCTGTGGCTATCGCGGTCTCGCCATACTTAGATGCTTTCATTAGGGCAGTTTCACCCTCTCTATCTAGTTGGTTTATATCGACAATGGACGTATTGTGTTGTGACATATATTATTTGGAGATAATATATGACTAAAAACTTGTAGGATGGAGTTCCCTTAAAAACTCATGAATCTATCAAAGTATTGTTTCGACACAATGATTCTGATTGCTGCCAGATTGCCACTACTCGGCCTTCTCTTGCCATCTTCCCCTTTTGACACAGTCCCATTCATGTAGTTGCTATAATGGACATATGCATCATACAGTGAGACATGCTGTGTCACTTGGCGCCATCCTTCGCACCCAAGACGGTCTTTCAAGTCTTCCATGGCCATCTGGATGTCTAACTGTTTGTCCCACATCTTGTTCTTCATTTTATAAATATATTTATCACCCTCTATTTCCACTTCGGTATAAAAGTACGTAATCAAGTCGCAAATATGTTTTTCACTTATCTGTTTCTCATGAATCTGGGTAGCCGATTCCCGCCTGGATTCGGACCACTTTTTGAACAAAACCGCGATTTCACTGATTTCCAGCTCCAATTCGGTCTCATCATGTTCCATTGTGTCATCCCAGAACTGGAGAAACTTACACACACTCGGCAAATATTTGCTGTTGATTCCTGTGAAGACATCTGCCTCTACATCGTAGTAGTCGGACAATCGCGCCGTCAGGTGGGTCTTCAATTTAGAGGTAACAATCACATTGGGCAAACGCTTGGCCTCTAAGAAATGCTTCCATAGATAAGACATATTCTTCCAAGATATCTTGATATCGGCCGAAGACACTTTCGTGTCTGCTTTCGTATCTATAGCTGACACTCCAATATACTCGCCCACAAACATATCCACCAATGTATCGGGACTGATGTTCTTCAAAAAGAAAACGGCATTCACCAGCTCGGAATCGTTGCTATATTTCAGCGCGTAATTGTCGGAACTTGTATATCGGTTCGCATAATGGCATGCAACACACAAAATGTCCAAGCCTCTATCATTCAACAACGAATCTGAATCCACATTGCCATTGAAATTGAAAATACGTATGTTGGAATAACTGTGGTCCGCGTGGTATTTGTATTTGAATGTCTGCGACAAATTACAACCAAACCATGACTGACACAAAGTATTGAGACGGTGTATAAATTGTTTGGCGGATGTGGGAATGATATGGATGAGAGAGGCGGGGTTCTCATCTTCGGTTAAGGTTGTGCTTCGCACTTCGGTCGCACCGCGTGTTTTCCCTACAATATTTTCGCCTAAAATCGTCAAAAAGTACTTAGCCTCTGTCTTTGTCTTGAAAATTGCCGGACAAAAAAGATTCAAAACCGCCTGAATTGTCTCGGATTCCGGTATCGCCTTGTACAAATGATTCTCCTTAATGCGTTTCATGATGGTGGCCTTGGTCTTGTGTTTCCACTGCATCAAGTTCGCATCTTTACTAATCGTGGAAAGCACATTGAACAGAATGTCGTCTTCTCCATAATTGCGGTAACGGTCGCCATTATAGTAAAAAAATGTCTCGGTCGCGGGATGATAGAAATACCGATTGTTATAGAGGAAATGCTGGATGAACGAATCCTGTTCGGCGGTGAGCTCATCAATACGCTGGCTTCGTTCGTTGTGGGTGCGTTCAATGTTTTCAAAGATGAGAGGCAACTGCGAACAAACATAATTGACCACTTTCTGTTCCATGAAAGGATTTTGTTCGTATTTTGCGTAGATTTCTTTGATAGCCTCTATGATTCGTTCTTGGTTTGACATTATTAAAAACAATATAAAAATGTGTTTATATCGTTTGTGAATTGCTTATTTGCGGCTCTTTCTTGTGGTTCGTCTGCAATGACTGCTCTTGGCTGTACGAGCATATTCACACGACTTGTATGCTCGTTTACATCGCTTAATGGTTTTTCTGCGGCATTTTACAGGGTTGGACATTCTATATTATACCGGTTGGTAAAAATGGCGACCCGCTTATTTCTTATTGCGTCGGCTCTTTCTGGCGGTCTTCTTGACATAGCCAAATTTGCCTTTTTCGGCGAAAAATCCGTGCTTCTCCAGCCTCTTCTCCTTCTTGGCGGTGGCGTGCTTCTTGGCACTCACAATGCGACCCCACTTGTTCATCACAAGCTGGGACTTGGTGAGTCCACCCGATGTCTTGTAGGCAGTGCCATTGTGGACTTGGGTGCGGGATCCGAATAATTCGGGGTATTTCTTTCCATGAACGTGATACATATCATCCTCTTGGCGAACAGGTTTCTTCATCTTCGTATATTACTGCCCCAGAAAAAAACGCTTGTCTAATTCGTAAGAGGCACAATGGTCGGCTGTCGCGGAACTAAACCCGGGCTCAACGTACTCATATCGTATACGGTGATGCGCCGCTTGCGTCCTTCATTTGTAGTGGATGTTAGCAATTGGCTATATCGCTGGTTCTGGCTAATATTGGGATTATTGCCGCCGGTCACAACCTTGTTATAGAGGACCGTGCGCCGCGAGTCACACCACTGGAGTCCGCGCCGCATACATTTGGACGATGTTGTATCCATATTATACATCAGTTTCAGAAAAAACAATGTCCGTGTCTTATGGACTAGACATTATGGGCCGTACCTTATGTCAATGATTATATTCATTCTTTATCCGCCTTCACCTTTCGTATCACCTTGACAACCTTTTTGGGACCGGTCGGCTCCGCGTTCTGGATTTGCTCGCGCACCTTCTTGTACTCGCCATACTTGGTCTCCAGCTGTTCCAATTCGTGTAGCCAGATTTGCTCCGGCGTCGTGCGCGTGAGAACATCCAACTCTTTCATCATATCGTCGCGCTCTTTGCGCAAGCGGTCCACGTTTTCCGCGGTCACCGAATCCATCGGCATTTTGACTAAATATTTGTAGTCGCCGTCCATCGGTTCAAACCCCGATTCGGCTAAAGTCTTGGCGACGGCCTCGGCGGATTTGCGGCGCAAGTCTATCTTGTCAATCAGTGTGTATTCAATGTACTTGGCGCGACTTGACAACAGCATCGTCTTCTTCGTCATATCCGCCAATAAATGGGCCTTGCGCGCCCCATACGCCGCCAGACGCACGCCGTAATAGTCGCGAATCAGCTCGTCCGTATTCTCGTACTTGGTCAGCTTCCCTTGGCCATTGAACATATGGATGTTGGATGTCTTCACCGTGGTCGTCAGTTTCAACAGCTTCTCTACACCATCAATTCCATTTGCGTCTTTCTGCGCAATCAGTTCATCTACACGCCCCTTGGGCAACACGACGCAAATATTGATGCCCACCTCGGTACAAAGCGATGTGAAGTCTTTGATTTGCGGGACGACCTTCTTGCCGTCTTTGTCCACGCCGCCGTCCATCATCTCTTCCAACACCTTCGTATAAGGCATCGTCCAGCGACCGACGGGGAGCTCTGTGATAGTAATTGTGTCTGGCCCAGTACGCTCATAGCGTCCTTTAATCAAGTATTTGTCGGCTTCTATCTTCTCAATGGTGCCGCGGAACCCCTCGTAGTAAGGCGTCAGCTCCACCGGAGCCGTGCCGCGCAACAGGGCGCGAACATACGCAATGAGGTCGCGCGGATTGTATGGCGGAACAGAGCACGAGAACCCCGTGCCAATACCGCGGATTCCATTCACGAGCGCAAAGGGGATGATGGGCACATAATGCTCGGGCTCCACCAGTGTTCCATCATCGTCTAAATATTTGAGAACGGCGTCGTCGGCGTCGGGGAACACGAACCGGGTAAGGGGATTGAGCATCGTGAAGATATATCTCTCGGACGCGGAGTCGTCGCCGCCCTGAAGCCGAGTGCCGAACTGGCCGTTGGGTTCCAACAAGTTGATATTATTGGAGCCGACAAAGTTCTGCGCCATATTCACGATGGCGCCGTTCAAACTCGCCTCGCCGTGATGGTATGCGCTGTTCTCCGAGACGTATCCCGAGAATTGCGCGACCTTGATTTCACTGGTGAGTCGGCGCTTGAATGCCGAGAACAGGATTTTGCGCAAACTGATTTTGAGACCGTCCATCGCACACGGGATGGAACGCGCGCAATCGTAGTTGCTGAAATGGATGAGCTCGCGGTCTATAAACTCGGTGTAAGACACGCTCGGGCGACTCGTGTTCAAGAATGCACTCTTGTCGTATTTCTCAATGAGCCACGTCTTGCGGTCGTTAGCGCGTTTGTCGTTGAAGACCTTGTCAACCACGTCGTCACTCGTGGCCGGTTCATAGACGAAATCCACGATTTTCTTATTGGCGAAATACTCCTTGAACTCCTCCGATTTGGATGTGCCTAAACCCTTGAAGTATTTGATTTTCCACGACGCGGCGACCAATTCGCCGAGCTGGTGTTTCCACGCGTCGTACTCTCCATTGTTGTAGAAGGAGAGTGTCTGTCCGCCCTTGGATGCGCGTAGGATGGGCGTGTTCATAAATGATATGAACCCGGGAATCTGCGTGAGCGACTTCCATTCACAGTGGAACAAGTTGATACAGAGACCCTTGATATGACTGCCGTCCGTATCTTGGTCGCACATAATCATGATTTTGCCGTAGCGCAACCGGGATTTGACGTCTTCTAGTGATTCATACGTGCGGCCATTTTCTAGGCCTAGGATTTTCTTGATGTCGGTGATTTCCTTGTTTTCCGTGATTTTCTTCACGGATTCGCCGCGAACATTTAGGAGTTTTCCGCGAAGTGGATAGATACCGATGACATTGCGGTCGGTGGTCGATAAGCCGGACACGATACCGGACATCGCACTGAGTCCCTCGCACAAAATCAAGATACAGTCGCCGGATTTCTCGGTGCCACTTTGATTGGCGTCCAAGAAGTTCTCAATGCCGCGAATATTCTTGGTCTTGGAACCGTCCGTCTTCTTGGCGGCGACGTTCTTCTCCTTGGCCTGGGTGAGGTCGCATGCGGTGTCCATCACGCCCATCTTGGCGACCTTCTCAATGAAGGCGTCGCCGACTGTACAAGACGACCCGAACTTGTTGGATGGCGTGTTCATGAAATCCTTCGTCTGACTATCAAACGCGGGGTTCTCAATATTACAACGCAAGAACAAGATGATTTGTTCTTTGATGGCGGCGGCGTTGACGCGCACCTTCTTCTTCTTCTCAATGAAGTCTGCCAGTTTTCGCACGATTTGCCCGACAATGTAGTCCACGTGTTTACCGCCCTTGTAAGTACAGATGCCATTGACGAATGAGACTTGCGTGAACTCTTGCGCCGGAGCGAGAGCGACGGCGTATTCCCAATGTCCGCATTCGGACGCCTCATAGACGCGTTTCGCATCATCCTTGCTCCCAATATACATATCAATGTATTGCTGGAAACTCTTGAATGGGCACGGGATGCCATTGTAGGCGAACTTGAGCTTCTTCTCCGTCTGGTCGGTCACCGCGCAAATGTCGTAGAATCGTTTCTTGAAGAGCGCGAGCATATCGGGCGTCAAGTTGGCGATACCGAATCGGCGGTAATCGGGCTTGAACGACACTTTCGTATAGGGTTTCGCGGCGGCGCCTTTCACCTTGGTAATCACGGGCGGTTCCACGACGTCCAGATTCTGCGAGAATCGCTGGAAGTATTTGAGGCCGCGCTTGTGGTCCACCGTCTCCACGTACCCTTCCGTTGACCAGATGAGCACGAGTTTGAACCCGAACCCGTTCTTTCCGCCGACGATGCGCTTCTCATCCTTGTCGTAATTTGTGGATGTGCGCAGTTCGCCGAATATCATTTGCGGAATCCACACGTCGTACTCGGGGTGTTTCGCGACGTCTATGCCGTTGCCGTCGTTCTCCATGACGATGGTTCCGTCTTCGGCGTTCACGTCTACATTGATGTAGGAGACGAGCTTTGTACCGTCAGGGTCCGCATCGTGGCGCTGAATCATCCGGACAACATGGTCGCGACAATTGACGATGCCTTCGTCAAAGAGTTTGTAGAGCCCGGGAATGTATTGGATGGTTTTGCGGAGAATCATCGTGTCTTCGTTTATCCAGAGGTTTTCATCCACATTCTCAATGGACCCGATATAGGTATCGGGGTTGTCCAAGATGTGTTGCTTGTCGGTCTTCTTTTGGTATTGCTTTGCGAGATTCATTGTTGCTGACATTTTGTGTATTATTATTATGCTTTTAAATAATAATACGAATTCGTTTTCAATTTTATGAAGTGAGGGTTTGGAACACGATGTTGCTGGTCATCGTTGCGTTCACTATAAACACGTAAAATTGCTGGATGAAGAACGTCGCCGATGCTGGTGCGGTAACGGTGCCTTTGGGTGTGATAGAGGTGCCGCTGCCAACGCCGGTGAAAGCAAGGGTGACTGCGTTTATATAATTGCTGGTTGCTGTGCTATTGTAAATCAGGGTGAACACATAGGAGCGATTCAGGATGAGAGGAAGATTGGATATATTGAGTGTTTGATTTGCGGAAATCGCTGTTGTAATGTATCGGACCATACCGTTGATGGTTCCGTCTCCAATTCCGTAGACGAGTGTGATGACGTTTGCGGCTGGCGTAATCGGGACCAAGTTTTCAGATACCGCGCTATAACGGAGCGTGCCGCTGACATCTAGATGATATTCGGGTGACAAGGTGTTGACACCGACGTTGCCGGTTCCGGCGTCGGCATAGAGGGAGATGCGGTCGCTGGTGTTTCCGGAGCCGTCGCGGTTTTCCACGCCGATTACCATTAAACCGCCGCTGGTTTCTTGAGTTAGTACTGGATTGTTGTTGTCAAAGTATTGAATGTATCCATAGTCGCCACCAACATTTGGAGAGGTGAATGTGATGGAGGACCTGCCGCCGGTGGTTGTGTGTGACAGGACGAGTGTACCAGTTGTTGCGGATGCCGTTGTGCCGAGGCCGGTTTCTGTGAATCGGACGTCCCCACTGACATCCAATGAATATATTGAGGATGGTTCGCGGTTGATACCGAGAGAACGCGATGCCGTTGCTGAGCCGATTTGGACATTGCCGTTGAAACTGGTGTCAAAAGAGAATGTGTTGGCACTGTATCCAGGAATAGAGGCGCTGATGGCCGCGCCATTTACAAGGATACTTCGGGCATTCAGGGTTCCACTGACATCTAGATGGTATCCGGGAACAGTCGTGTTAATACCGACAAAGTTTGTTCCCATTCCGATATGAACATTTCCATTCACGTCCAGGTCACCGCTAATATCTAGGGCATATGCAGTACTCGGAGTTTTGTTGATACCGACAGAAATGGTGCGTGTTGTCCCGAGTTGGATGTTTCCGACGAAGGATACATCGGTCAAACGAGAGGCATAGTTAAGTAACACAGAGTTTATACTAGCGTCAATGAACGTCTTGTTATAAAAGCTTGAGTTGATGCTGCTGTCAATGGCTGTCTTGTTGTAAAAGCTTGAGTTGATACTGGCGTCAATGGACGTCTTGTTATAAAAGCTCGTGTTGATACTGGCGTCAATCGCGTTCTTATTATAATAAAGAGCAAGAGACGCATCAATCGCGGACTTGTTGGAATAGAAGCCGAGAATAGAATTGACGCTGGCATCAATGGACGTCTTGTTATAAAAGCTCGTGTTGATACTGGCGTCAATCGCGTTCTTATTATAATAAAGAGCAAGCGAAGCATCAATCACAGACTTGTTGGAATAGAAGCCGAGAATAGAGTTGATGCTGGCGTCAATGGACGTCTTGTTATAAAAGCTTGAGTTGATACTGGCATCAATCGCGTTCTTATTATAATAAAGAGCAAGCGAAGCATCAATCACAGACTTGTTGGAATAGAAGCCGAGAATAGAGTTGATGCTGGCGTCAATGGACGTCTTGTTATAAAAGCTCGTGTTGATGCTGCTGTCAATGGTGGTCTTGTTGTAAAAGCTTGAGTTGATGCTGCTGTCAATGGACGTCTTGTTGTAAAAGCTCATGTTGATGCTGGCATCAATCGCGTTCTTATTATAATAAAGAGCAAGCGAAGCATCAATCACAGACTTGTTGGAATAGAAGCCGAGAATTGAGTTGATGCTGCTGTCAATGGACGTCTTGTTATAAAAGCTCGTATTGATACTGGCGTCAATCGCGTTCTTATTATAATAAAGAGCAAGCGACGCATCAATCACAGACTTGTTAGAATAGAAGCTGAGAATAGAGTTGATACTGGCGTCAATGGACGTCTTGTTATAAAAGCTCGTATTGATACTGGCGTCAATCGCGTTCTTATTATAATAAAGAGCAAGCGACGCATCAATCACAGACTTGTTAGAATAGAAGCTGAGAATAGAGTTGATACTGGCGTCAATGGACGTCTTGTTATAAAAGCTCGTATTGATACTGGCGTCAATCGCGTTCTTATTATAATAAAGAGCAAGCGACGCATCAATCACAGACTTGTTAGAATAGAAGCCGAGAATAGAGTTGATACTGGCGTCAATGGACGTCTTGTTATAAAAGCTCGTGTTGATACTGGCGTCAATCGCGTTCTTATTATAATAAAGAGCAAGCGAAGCATCAATCACCGACTTGTTGGAATAGAAGCCGAGAATAGAGTTGATGCTGGCGTCAATGGACGTCTTGTTGTAAAAGCTCGTGTTGATACTGGCGTCAATCGCGTTCTTATTATAATAAAGAGCAAGAGACGCATCTACCACGGATTTTGTGGGAAGCGCATTAATGCTCGTATCCTGAACCCCATTGTATAAAAATAATTCATTAATACTCGGGTCTTTTACCGACCCAGTAACAACAAGAGAGTTTATATCTTGCCGTAAATTATTAATACTCAAGTCAGATGAATTCAATCTGTTGTATACTACTGTACCAAAGCTTGCATCACCCCGTATTGCGGTTGCGATTTCAGCCAATGTATCTAGTGCCGCCGGAGCAGTGCCAATGACATTTGTTATTTGGGTATTTACATAAGAGATTGTTGCGAACGAATTATCTATTTGGACCTTGTTATAATAAAATCCAAGAATAGAGTTGATACTGGCATCAATAGACGTCTTGTTATAGATGTTACTATTGATACTGGCATCAATGGCCAACTTGGTATAGTAAAGACTCAGTGAACTATCAATCGTGGACTTGTTGGAATAGAAGCCGAGAATAGAGTTGATACTGGCATCAATGGACGTCTTATTATAGATGTTACTATTGATACTGGCATCAATGGCCAACTTGGTATAGTAAAGACTCAGCGAACTATCAATCGCGGACTTGTTGGAATAGAAGCCGAGAATAGAGTTGATACTGGCATCAATGGACGTCTTATTATAGATGTTACTATTGATACTGGCATCAATGGCCAACTTGGTATAGTAAAGACTCAGCGAACTATCAATCGCGGACTTGTTGGAATAGAAGCCGAGAATAGAGTTGATACTGGCATCAATGGACGTCTTATTATAGATGTTACTATTGATACTGGTGTCAATCGCGTTCTTGGTATAGTAAAGACTCAGCGAACTATCAATCGCGGACTTGTTGGAATAGAAGCCGAGAATAGAGTTGATACTGGCATCAATGGACGTCTTATTATAGATGTTACTATTGATGCTGGTGTCAATCGCGTTCTTAGTATAGTAAAGACTCAGCGAACTATCAATCGCGGACTTGTTGGAATAGAAGCCGAGAATAGAGTTGATACTGGCATCAATTGACGTCTTATTATAGATGTTACTATTGATGCTGGTGTCAATCGCGTTCTTAGTATAGTAAAGACTCAGCGAACTATCAATTGCGGATTTTGTAGGAAGCGCATTAATGCTTGTATCCTGAACAATGTTATATAAATATAACTCATTAATACTTGGGTCTTTTACCGACCCAGTAACAACAAGAGAATTGATATCTTGCCGTAAATTATTAATACTTAGGTCAGTTGAATTGAACCGATTATTCATGTTTATTGTCGATGTATAGAACCCTAGAATAGAGTTGATACTACTATCAATCGTCGTCTTATTATAGACATTTCCATTGATACTGGCATCAAACACACTCAGTTTGCTTTGTACATACGCCGTCGTTGCGACACGCGTTGAATTATCTGCTGCGACTTGTGTGGTTGCGGTGGCATTCCCCAAGAGAGGCGTATCCAATAACAAGTTCGTGCCATTTATTAAATAGGTTTCGGTCGTATTGATGCTTCCCGAGACGTCAAGCGGATAGGACGCCGTTGTTTTTTGTATCGCTACATTGCCCGACGCATAGTATAAATTAGTGCTACTCGTTTGGAGAGACAAATACGACGTGCCGGTAGCTCCCTGGGCCCCCAACATCGGAATAGAGGTTTGGATATTCGCGGGATAGGTACTGCTAAAATAAAAGGTAATCGGGTCGCTGCTCGCCACAGTGGCACCCACGGTGATTTTCAAGAACAACTGTTTGTTTGGGCTCGTCAAGAAAGTCGTGGGCACGGCGCCTTCAACGCGATATTCGCGCGCCGTTTTCCCGGTTAAGAATCGCTGAGAACTGGACGCGAGCTTTACCAAATTGTAATTGCCCGCGCCGTCCGATTCCGTGTTATAATAGAGATGCCACGAAATATAATTGTTTGCGAAAGTGTCGCTGGTAGAAGACGCATAGAGGTTCATATTCCAAGTGCCGCCAGGGATAAAGTTGTTGGTAACAGTGTCGGGGGCCAATATAAATTGCATGAAATATTGGGTGTCCGTTGCGCCGGTAAGCGGTAGTGAATAAGGTCCGACACCACCAGGTAATGTGTATACGAAAGACGCATTCGTATTTACGGTTTGCTCTGCTAAATAATACGTGAACGACTGGCCTAAATTGGTAAATGTTTTGGAAATGGGGCGATTGTCGTAGTTCAAGAAATATACGAGACCTGAGCTTGCGCCTTGGGCGCCTTGGATGCCTTGGATGCCTTGGATGCCTTGGATTCCTTGGATTCCTTGGGCGCCTTCGGCGCCATTGGTGCCATTGGTGCCATTGGTACCTGCTGGACCTGTGGGACCCGTGGCACCATTTGTACCATTCGTGCCATTCGTGCCATTTATACCATTCGCGCCTGCAGCGCCAGTAGCACCTGCAGCACCAGTGGGACCTGTCGCCCCCGTGTCACCTACAGCACCATTCGTACCATTTATGCCATTTGCGCCATTGGCGCCATTGGCACCGTTAGGACCCGTTGGACCCGTTGGTCCTACTGCGCCGGCAGCACCTGCTGGACCCGTATCGCCTTGGAGACCATTGGCGCCATTTACACCGTTGACACCATTTGAGCCATTGGCGCCGTTAGGACCAGTAGGCCCAGTTGAACCTGTATAAGATACACCATTTGTGCCGTTTGTTCCATTTATACCGTTTGCTCCATTTACACCGTTTACACCTGCGAGGCCCCTCGGTCCAGTGGGACCGGTGGGACCAGCGCCAGTGCCTGTATAAATAATCTCGGGTGGAGTCGCTTCCGCTTTTGCCGCAACAAAATCATTTACGCTCTGACCAAATGGAATTGATTGTTCAATAAGATCATTTGACATTTTGGAGTTATTAGCAACACTCAGGTTTATTGCATTGCGGACTTTATTAAGCATCCTATTATAAATACTAGGTAGATATTCGTGTGAAATAAAACTATGCGTTCCATAGTTTTATTTACTCCAAGCCTTCTTATATACTTGCGTCTTTTGGTTTGTATTTTATCAGGTCTTTTACGACCGCCGTTGTTGGAAACTGCTGAGGACCAAAGACATCGCGCAACAATATCCATTCAAAAAGCCCTCCTGGGTAAAACCAAACATTTCTAAATCCTAGCTTCACTAGTTGTGCGTGTTTTTTAAGAAGGATTTCATAGTCATCCACGTTTTTTCCATATACTATAATGGGCGTGTCATAGTTGTGCGCATGTAAAAGACCGTTTATCTTGTCCGTTTCTTTTGCGATTGTGAGCGTTTTATCAATCAATAGTGTTTCATCTTCCATTGTGTGGATTAGAATGGCGTGCCCTCTCTGTATATCTTCAAAATTGGCTGTGATTTGTCCCGACGCTGTGTTTCCCATATTGATGGATTGTGATAACACTTTATGTTTTTTTATAAATGCTTATTGGTGGAACATTTATGCACCCTTAACATAAATGTTTGGAACATTTATGCACCCTTAACATAAATGTTTGGAACATTTATGCACCCTTCTCATTTATGTTCAGTGCATAAATGTTCGCCGGGTCGCCCTCTTTTTCCCACCTCCCGATTTACCGGTTCTTCTTGTGGTTGGTGGTCGGCGTGTTCGCGCCGGATAAAAGTCGGAATCTCTATCCACGGCACCATCGCTCACCAGCGATATCGGCGTCCCCTTCACTATGTATTTCTTGTAAAATTGACCAATCCCAGTTTTCAAGACATTTGATTCTGAGAAAATAGAACTGAGAATAGATGGTGTCTGGGTCTGTATTTTTCCACAAATACGCTTGAGATTTTCAAACATATTGTCCTTATCTTGCCGGTATCCAGTAGTGATATCAAATGACTCCACGACAATCCCATTTTCGCGATTGGCCTCGTGGAAAACATTGGCCGCGCGATTGTCCACCAAGAATGTGTTGGATGCCGTGTATTTCGCAGGAAAAGCCGCAAAGACGCGGCGCAAATCCTTTTCCCCGCGGCCCTTTGCTAAATCCTCCTTGATTTCTTCGCTTGAATACACGAATACAAAGGGGCTCTTATCAAGCCCCGCGTATCGAGTGATTTCACCTTCAATAAACTGGGAATAGGTCCGGTTCCCATAGGTCCAAATGGCAATATCAATGTTGTTTGATTTTGCGAACCTGATAAACTCGCGCAATCCCGGGCGGAAAAGCAGGACATACTCGTCGTTTTCGCGTGCCTCTATTTTATCGTGTTTATATGAACGCCATTTATTGATTGTTGCGGCAGTGTGTAGGTACTGTACCATCGTCTCATCAATATCAAATATCACGCAAAACTTCTGGTTATTCATAAAAGATATAAACGGGTTTTGTATATATATACAGAATATCAATTATGGAAACCGCACCTATGTGTCAAATCTGCTGTAGTCATTACAATAAATCCACGCGACACGTCGTGAAATGTTATTTTTCCAATTGCGAATACGAAGCGTGTAAAGAATGTGTGCGCACCTATTTGACGGGCATCACGTCAGACCCTCATTGTATGAAATGTCGCAACAAATGGAACATTGAGTTCACCAAGACCGCGCTCAATGCGTCCTTCATGGACAAGGACTACCGCATCCATCGCCGAAACATATTGGTTGACACGGAGATTGCTAAAATCCCCGAGTATTATGAGGGCGCCCTGCGATTCGGCAAAATCTCGGATTCGGACAAGAAAATGGCGGAAATTATGGAGAAAATAAACGAATTACGTAATCAAATATCGGAACTGTATCGGGAACACGAAAACGTGCGACTGGAGATGGGCAATACTAATACCACGGTGGCGCGCAAGTTTGTGATGCAGTGCCAGACGGACGGATGCCGCGGGATGTTGTCCTCCCAGTACAAATGCGACTTGTGCTCAAAATACACGTGCCCCAAATGTTTTGTCGCGATTGCCGGCGAAAAAGACGACCACGTATGTAAACAGGAGGACGTGGATACCGTGGAGGAATTGCGCAAGAATACGCGTCCGTGCCCTGGCTGCGGGATGCGCATTTCCAAGACCGATGGATGCGACCAAATGTGGTGTACGGAATGTAAGACCGCGTTCAGTTGGAGCAAGGGGACGGTGGAGCGCGGGGTGGTCCATAACCCGCACTATTATCAGTGGATGCGCGAAAATGGGCGAAATGAGCCGCCGCGCAATCAGTGTGACCACGCGAATACGTTCAATACGTGTAGTAGGAGAATCACGGAAATCTTGTCGGATGCCGTCGCTTCGCGGCGAATGCCGCGTATCTTTTGCGACGTATTTGATAACACCGTGTTTCCAAGCGGAGAGTTGAACCGCAAAGACCGGGCATTAAAAGAGGCGATTGACAAATATACGCCATTTTACGAGCATGTGAAACCCTTTGTCGCCAATACGGAAATGTTGGAGAAAACGCTGAAGGCCAACTCTCAGTACTTGACGAATTTTCACCGATACATTGTTCATATAGAGCACGTGGAGCTGCGCCCATTGACGGAAAGCATCCAGGCGCGGATGCAGAACCGCAACCCGATTTACCGGTATATTTTGAATTATATTGGTCGCGACTTATTGGCGGATGAATTGATACGGACAGATACTACGACGATGAAGGACCGCGCCTACTTGGATATCTTGGATGCCCTGGTGATGGTCGGCAAGCAGATATTGATTGATTGTATGTTGGAACTTCAGGCGGGGCGTAATGACCAGTGCTTGGAACTCTATAGTAAGTTTCAATATAATAACGATAGGACGGAGTATTTTACTCCGAAGTTTATATTGCAATTTGTGATGTGTGAATCCTATTTTCCGTGTAAAATAATGGGAGAACAAATTGCGAATCTTGTGAAAATTACGGATAAATATGTGTTGGCAATAAAGAGGTATTGTGCTTATTCATCCATAGAGGCGCTCAAGTTCTTATTGATTTATAATAGCAAGAAGTCGTTGCCATTGTGGAATTATTTTGAGGGGAAATCCAGTTGGCGCGGGTTTCAGAATAAGACGGAAATCCAGACGGAAATGAAGCTACATAAGGAGCAATTGGACGAAATGGAGCAGAAAGATGAGGTCGCGGGACCCTCTACGGGAGGATCCGCCTCCGGTGGTGGAGGATCTGCTTCCTCCCTAGGAGGAGAAGGCTTAAAAAACACCTTTGTGTAATGGATAAAAAATAATTTGTATAACAAATTATTTTTGTAAAGAATTATTTGGATTGATACGATTTATTTTGGTAGGGCTTGTTTCCCTGATTCGGATACAGCTTGTTTCCCTGATTCGGATAAGACTTGTTTCCCTGATTCGGGTAGAGCTTGTTTCCCTGATTCGGATACAGCTTGTTTCCCTGATTCGGGTAGGGCCGATTGTCCTGCTGCGGTCTCACTTCTTGTGCTGCGGTCAATTCTGCAATGTGGATATAATGTTTGGTCTCCACTTTCCTTATCGGCTCCCACATACGAAACTTCCGATTGAATGCGCATTCCACCATATGTTCTCTCGCCAGGTCCACGTATTTGTCAACACGCATATCTTGAAACGTCTCTTCATCATCGCTTTCTTCCCCGTAATCAATATTGATGTTCTCCTTGATTTTGCGGAACAACGAGTTCATATATTTGCTTTGTTCGCGGGTCCCAATGTATGCTACATTCACGTAGACAGGATTGCTGCCACTGTAAGCAAACATATGATAGACGTCGTCGCGGATATCGGCAACGACTCGGAACACGGCATTCTTGGAATACGCGGGCAACCGAGGATTCATGTCGGTTCTTGGAACCAAGACTGTTGTAGAGGGTTCAACAACCGGTTGCGGTTTCTTGTAAATGTGGTTCAAATAAGGCGCCACCGTACTTGATGAACGAAACTGGATATGATGGGTGACGTATTTTGCGGGTTTTGTCATGGATTCGTAGAAGGGGAGTGAATCCAGGTCGGCGTCATTAGTCACGCGCATATAGGGGAGCGCGAGAATGACGCGATCATTATCGTCGTAGTTATTTGTCACGTGATCATCTGACAAGACCTGCTCCGGCAAGTCTTTTACAAACAGTTTTTGTAAATAGGTGAGTTTTTCACCAAACAACAAATATTTCACATTGCGCCCGCGATAATGGCACAGGTCTTCAATGACAAATACGTTTCTGTCACCGGTCGGGACCATCGTACCATACAACAACGTTCCATAATAGGTCTCGGTCGTTATCGCCGGAACATGGATGCGTGTGGTTTTGACAATTTGGTGCGATTTATTGATATCAATCAATATGGCGATGTCGTCTTCGTTGTCAAAGGTGAACCATATGAGCTGTTTCTTCCCAGTAGGAATGGAAAGACAAATGTTGTATATTGGTGGAACTTTCTTATGCGCAAATGTTTCATAAGAAAGTTCAAAGGCGGGGAAACGATGTAATATGTGTGCGTAGTCCATTTGGATTAATTGGTGAAATCTTTCTATATTGTTTCTCAAATATATTATAGCAATGATTTCGGTTTTTAGTAGTTTGGGTGGTATGGTTAAAAGCATACCTAGCATTGCGCCCAGCGTTTTTTCAATCAATCCTTCGGTTTCTGGAACTTCAACCATCATTGGTGGAGCCAATTATAAAGTATATACATTCACAAATACAACATCAAATTATTATACAATTACAAAAACGGATTCTATTCCGACAACGATTTATTATTTATGTGTTGGTGGCGGCGGCAGTGGTTTTGTTTGCGGAGGCGGCGCCGGCCAATTTAAGGAAGGGTCTATTTCAGTAACCAGTTCGCAAACGGTTACACTTAGTATTGCGCCAACAGCCACGGCAGGTTCAAATGGAAGTTCATCTACCATGGTTTTTTCGGTAAATAGCGCATTCAATGTCACGAGTACTGGTGGCGCATTTGGAACAGCAAGTTTAGGCGGAACCAGTGGAAATGGGTTTGCGGGAGGCACAACCGCATCTTACGGCGGTGGCGGTGGTGGTTCAGCAGGGACCGGAGCAAACGGGTCGGCTGGAGGATTCGGTGGCGATGGCGGCTTGCCGAAAAAACCGACGGTTTCTGGTATTTCGGCAGTTTATCCAAATACTTATTGGGCGGCGGGTGGGCCTGGCGGATATGTTGCCGGCAATTCGTATGCCGGTGCTGGTTCAGGAACCAGTGGTTTTGCCAGTGGGAAGGGCATTTTTTTACCCGGATATACGGCAACAACTACCAATGTTGCAAACGCGGGAGCAAATACGGGTAGTGGCGGAGGCAGTTCAAATCCGGCAAACACGGGTGGTTCTGGTATTATCATTTTGGCATTACCAGGATAAAGAGGGTTTCTACCGGTCGTCCCACCCCAAAGGGGGCGACTCAGACTTCGGTCGTTACACTTCGGTCGTTAGCACTTATGCCATCGGCAAATATTCCTCCTCCTCCAATTCGTCGGAACAGTCTATGAGGATCGGTTCCGCCTTCTCCTTTTTCGTCGCCTTTTTCCTCTGCGACACTTTAGGCAACACAGCGCGTTTTGGTTTTACGACGACAACCTCTTCTTCCTCTTCCGACTCTATATCTTCTTCTTCTTCCGACTCTTCATCTTCATCTCCTTCGGATCCTTCATCCGAATCCACGATAAAACCGTCCTTCACATACCCGTCCTTGGTTTTAGGCAAATCGGTGTCTTCTTCCTCGGATTCGGATGAAGGTTCCGAGTTCACATCCTCAAAACCGCCATACAAATTCTCCATCATATCTTCAAACTCTTTCACCGATATGTCGGTCACCTCGTTGTTTTCCATATTTAAAACGACGCAACTGCCGAAAAAGAGGGTGTTGTCCATGGGAGGAGGGAACTCATATTTGTTCTCGGAATTGGCGCGGCCCTCGGTTTTGCCATAGAGGCACAACTTGTATTCTATTTCGTTGAATGCCACGGTCCAAGTATGCGCAAGTGCGAATCCCTCTATGCTTTTGAACCCGCATTTTTTACAAAGGTTGGGAATATCTAGGCCGTCCATTTTGATGGACTTGAGTTTCCCGGTCTTTTCAACGAGTATCAGCGATGGCATTTAGATGATTATTTTCTGGGATATGCGTTTATATTGTTTAGGGTTGTGCTTTTTTATGCGCTTATTGTATAATGCCGCGAAGACAACAGAGAGGTGCTGGAATACTTGATTTCTTATCGTCGGACCCATCAAAAAAAAAGGAGGCCAATTTGAAAAAGATAGGAGAATTGGAGAAAGATTCTGAAAATAAATGCGAAGAAATAAGGAAAACTAATGCCGCAAAGATAGAGAAGTTGAATGCGGAGAATATGAAGCTGGATGGGTTGATACAACAGAAAAATGCCGAGCCCAAGGCATCTGGTTTTGATTTCTTTGGACTTTTCTCTAAGGATAGCAATCCGACTAAGAAGGGTGAACCGACCAAGGATAGCAATCCGACTAAGCCGAAGGTAGAAGAGGAGCCAAAGGTAGAAGAGGAGCCGATGATAAAAGAAGAAAAGCCGATGATGGAAGAAGAGAAACCTCAGATGGAAGAAGAGAAACCTCAGATGGAAGAGAAACCTCCGATGGTGGGTAATCGTATGTTTGGTGGCAAAAACCGAAAGTCGCAACGTCGCCGCAAGACAAAGGCGCGCAAGTCTGCCAAGAAATAGAGTGTGCGTTTCTATCACATATCAAAATAACAGTTGTTTTGATATATGGTGTTCAACATCGTGATTGTATCCGTGTTAGTCATTTTAATTATCCATTATTCCATTGATTATTTGAAAACATTTCTAAATCCGTCGCCGCCGATGTTAGAAGATTTGAAATATAAGAAATACAAGGCGATGATTGACGAGATTTCAAGGCCGCGACAAGTTGTAAGCGCCTTATCGGACGATATAGACTTAGTCGTCGGTGACTTAGTCGTCGGTGACTTGACCGTTAACGGAGTAGGTGACTTGGATAAAGCCTTATCTGACGATATAGTCTCTGAAGACTTAGGCCAGTATTTCACTTCTAAAATCGCCGAAGAATAATCACTGATTCACCAGTTGCGGCATCATCAAATCAATATTGTTGATGAATATTTCCAACGACTGGACATTGTTGGACGCCAAATTGTCCGTACATAAAAACTCAATGATATCCATCACCACTTTGATGCGGTCGGCGGTCCAAATGCCGTTCAGCGTGGATATCGTGGTCGCGTCATATACCGCCGTCATCGCGTCCTTCTTGAACAACTTGTCGTTCATGTATTCGTCCAAATAGTTCTCAATCACGTTGATATAGAGGTTTAGGCATAATACAATCACGGGGCAGGCTTTGTACGTTTCTTTCAGGCGGTCAAGTCCCGCGATGGCACATTGAAACAGCTTGCGGATTTGCGGGGTTCGGTCACAGAACCGAGCATTGAGAAACGTGCCGCACGCGATTTGAATGGGATTATAGAGGTATTGGAGGTCGGCTTTTCCGGAATTGAAATAAATACGACAGAGCGCCTGGAAGGGACCGGGTTCCTGGATATAGAAGACGTTATCCGTGATGCGGAGTTTTGTGCCGACGGGTTTGTTGCGCAAGATGGCGAGCTTCACAATCACGGACAGCGGGTCCAATATATAGAGGCGGTAATTGGTGTTTTTGGGATTGTCGGGGATATCGGTGCCGGACATATATATTTCTGGGGGCGAAAATCTTTATGTTGTTGGGGTAAATAATGTTGATGAGGCGTCCCAAATGGACGCCTCATCTAATCCGTTGAAAAAAGGCTCCCTAAAGGGAGTCTTTTTGACAATATTGTATGTGGATAATTTATATTTATGGCGGGTTATATTTTGGTTAAAGATGGATTTTATAAAAATAATATGCATGACTCATGGAAAAGATTTTTTTTATATCCATTTGAAAGAAACGAAATTGATACTCCCGCATTGAAAACAAAAATGCCTGTCAAAGGAAAACCAACCGATGATTGGGAAGAAGTTAATCCAGAAGATTATGACGTTTATTTTAATGGACCAGATTCACCACATCCGGGTCATACATACATTTATGTTAAGGTGTATAAATTAAAAGGAAACGACCCTACGTATGAGTATGACAATATGAGATATTTATTGGGTGAAATATATAATAAAAAAATATTACCAGAAAAACAAGGAAGGCTTGCTGAGAACTTAAAAACATTTGCTGATATGGCAGACGCAAGTACTTATGTATATAATGCTCAATCCGACGCGGCAGCAAATTGTCGCAATAATGAAAGTTGTTCCATGATGGGCGGTTCTCGCAAAAAACGTGGGCAAAAGACAAGACAAAATAAGAAGAGACGTGGGAAAAAACAAAAGAGTCAAAGGCGGACCTAAGTCAAAGGCGGACCTAAGTCATCAACAGATGTAGACCCTTCGCAAATCTCTCAATTGCTTAGTCTACTATTTTTACAAGTTATCAGAACTTGTAAAAACTTGTATTTATCGGTATCAATTATTTTGGTATAATATATATGCAATTAACAGACGCGGAACAGTTCATTGAAGAGAGGCGACAGAAGCTTTTGGGAAAACGCCGAGAATTGGATAATGCAAATAGCAAAATTAACACTCCGATAATTATACCAAGCATTCCCGACAATACACCTTCGGCTTTACAAAGTGTGTTCTCTACGGATATGGATGGATATAACCCATTTGTAACAAAAAAACCTATTATTACAATGAAGTCCAATGTCACGTTGCCCGACAAATATAGTTTAGAAACACTTGCGAATAGAAAGGGGTCTCTCTACCATGGCGGAAAAAAGTCTAAAAAACGGGCTTTTAGCAAGTCTAAAAAACGGTATAGCAAGAGCAGGAGAATGGTCCGTAGGTCCCGCTAATTCTGCTTCCAGTGCTTGCCACAATCCACACACGTGATGAAAATCGTAGAGGGTTCATCCGCCGACCGCGTCTGTAATTCGTAATAGGTACATCGCTTGGACTTACATTTCTTACACGTGAACATCTCGGTCATCGCCGCGACATTGATGTTGTATTTGTTGCTGTCGCGCTTGATTTTCGCTTCAATCATTGTATTCCAGTGTTCGGGGTTCATTTCTTGGTGGGTCATGAATGCCAGTGTCTTCGGACTCACGTCTTCGTTTTTCAAGAGTTGGCGCAAGTTTTCGTTCTTCAAATTGGCATAGACTGTGCGCAAACGGTCCATATAAATCGTGGAGAAGGCGGGTGCGTCCCATTTCTTGATGATTTTCAGATTGGTTGCCTCTTTGATGGCATAGTTATAAATGCCGATTTCCACGTTTGCTAAAATCGTGGGGTTCATATCCAAACCGAACTTCGCGATGAGTTTGGACCGGACGTTTTCGCGGAATATGGTGGGGGTTTTGAGAGGTTGATTGGACATTGTTTATTTATGTGGTTTTACTTTATGTGGTTTCGTAAAGTAAAGCGTTCTCGTTATCAATTTTTCAAGGGCCCCTCCCGAAGGGAGGGTAGGCCCTTGAAAACCACCTTGCCACAAAAACGTGCCGTTTTTTGTGTCAAGCAATTTTTCAGCGCGACTTATAAGTCGCGCGGAAAACCACTTTATAATGGAAACTCACGTTTCCATTATAAACAATTTTTTGAGACCTTTCGGTAAAAAACAAACACATCTTATCAAAAGGCCTTAGACCAAGTTTTCTAAACAAGGTTTTCTATACCTTAGACAAGGTTTTCTATACCTTAGACAAGGTTTTCTATACCTTAGACAAGGTTTTCTATACCTTAGACAAGGTTTTCTAAATCGGCCACGCGCCAGTATTCGCATCCATTGTTCGGCAACGGGCGCCGAATAATCATCGGCAACTTCCTCTGTTCAAACTCCATCAGAGCAATGACATATCCATCTATGATTTCGTCGCTCACTACCACAAAAGGCCGAGCACCCGCGTTGATTTGTTTCGCTCGTTCTCCCAGTACCTTAGCGCGTTCATACTTGGTAACAAACGGCAGTGTCTTGTGTAGCGGGTCCACGACGATACCTCGCTCATTTCGCACAATATTACACATCGCCTCTATTTCGTGGTAATTGTGAATCAACAATTCGGGGTGGTGTTCGGCAATCACATTCTTGCGCATTTCACTGGAAAACTTCTGTAAATAGTTTTCGTCATTGTCGTCGTCGTCGTCATCTCCGTCGTTGTCGCCGTCGTCGTCTTCATCATCATCAAAGAATACATTTGCGGCGGCAGCGGCGGCGCCCGAATCCTCTTGGTCTAAATGTCCATCGGCGTCTTCTTCGTTCATATAATCATCGTCGTCGTCCGAGTCTTCGTCGACTTCGCTATTGTCGTCGTAATCACCTACGCCTCCAATTTGTAGGTGAGAAGGTAGCTTTATTTTTTTGGCGGCTATATAGTCATTCTTGGGACTGTTGCCGTCGGAATCAGAACCGCTGCTGGATTCGCTTTCTTCATAATTATTTGCCATTTTGTATATATTTGAAATATAAAATCATTTATGTTTTTAAATCAATTTTTTGACTAGGCCCCAAAGGGGCCCAGTCAATAAACACCTTTCCGCAAAAACGTACCGTTTTTCCGTCAAGCAATTTTTCAGGAGCCCCTCCCGAAGGGAGGGACTCTCAATAAACCCCGCATACAATTTACGATTCAACCGTACCTCCCGTTGGGATTCTCCATTTGTATGCGCAATTTTTTGCGCGACTGATAAGTCGCGCTGAAAAACACCTCGCTGATGAAACACTACGCGTTTCATCAGCAAGCAATTTTTCAGGAGCTCCCCCGAAGGGAGGGGATGTGACTAACATTCATAAAAAACAGGAATATATATTTATTTATCGGCATCCCACATTTATTTGTTGTCATCTGTTTTCCAAGTAGTATCACATTCTTCACAAATATAGAGGTATTTCATATTGTCATCGTCGTAGCGCAAGTAAATGACGCTTGACTCTGCCTTGTCACCAGATGCCTTTTCGCTTTGCTTATTGCTTGTGGCCGCATTGCTTGTGGCCGCATTGCTTGTGGCCGCATTGCTTGTGCAGCTCTCATTCGGGCATTTTACATTGGCAATTCGCGGCAGCGTCGGGTCATGTTTGATGTACCGATTCACCATATGACTAAACTGTTGTTCGGTCTTCTTGTATTCGGTGCGCAATACTACCACGCCACTTTCGGTAGGCTCATCGTCTTCATGGCCACAAAATCGGCAATAATATACGAGAGTATTGGCATCCTCGCCATTGATTTTGATGTAGTACATATTGTTGCATTCGGTACAGAACTTCATTTTTGCTATATATTATGATATCACTTTATGTCTTTTATTTTTTCAATTTTTTAGATATACCCCTCCCTTCGGGAGGGTGGGGTTATATCTAACAAACACCCCACAGATGAAACACCATGTGTTTCATCTATATGCAATTTTTTAGATATAATCCCTGTAGGGATTATAGCTAACAAACACCTTACCACAAAAACGGTACGTTTTTGCCGTGCCGTTTTCGCGTTAAGCAATTTTTTAGATATACCCCTCCCTTCGGGAGGGTGGGGTTATATCTAACAAACACCCTCCCCGTAGGGAGAAACACCAAGTATTTCATCTATATGCAATTTTCTGGGACCATTCGGGTCCCAGAAAACACCTTACCACAAAAACGTACCGTTTTTGCGTTAAGCAATTTTTTAGATATAATCCATTCGGTAGGAAAGGAGGGACTAGTAAAGAAACACTCTATGCGGTTTGTGCCGGGACCTTTGAGATTTCGCTCTCATTCTCCGGACACTTCATCTTCGTTTGTTTGAACTCAAAACACGCCCCCGTGGAATCTTTGTACTGGACATTATTCACATTCTCGGGACTCGGATATACAAAAATCTTGCGCTTATCGGGATTGAAGATATACACAAAGAGAAGTCCAATTGCTAAACTAACAATGAATACGGGGATTCTTATATATTTTAAAATGCTCATTGGTGCGCGATTATATTATATGTATGGATTATTTGGCTTTCTTTCCAGATTTACTCTTTTTTGAAAAGAGGGCGATTAGTTCCTCCTCAGACAAAGGCTGCGCAGCACTTGGTGCCGACTGTGTATGACTCGGTGGCCTGAGTCCAGACTTTGCCTGAACCTCCGTGCCAATCTTCACCACATAATTCTTGTCGCCCACGGGGATGACGTTTGTTTTACTGGCTGTATCTGAGGCCAAAGGTGCCGCTTGTTGCGCCTTCTTCATCTCCATCTTCTTGCGCAACCTCTCTTTCATCTCCGCTTGTTTGCTCATCTGGTTCAATTTATTCATATCCATCTTGGCACCTCCACCAAGTCCCTTTTCAAACATTTTCATGAATGGCGTTCCTGCGAGTCCCTTCATCATATCGGCAAAGTCGGCACCGCCGCCCATATCTTTCATCTTCTCCATTAACCCCGCCATCTCCCCCATCAACTCTTCTTGTGATATGTCGCCGCGTTTCATTCGCTCTTGGAGTTTTGTGGTGATTTTCTTAAGAATGAGGACCATCTTCTTGGGGTCTTTGATGAGTTTCATCAACACGTCTTTGCTGGATTTCATATTGGTCTCGTCGGTTTCATCAAAAAAGTCTTTCAAATCGTGGGTGAACTCGTCGGTGAACTCTTTGGCTAATTTGCCGATTTTTCCGTCAAGCAGCGTTTTCAAATGCTCTTTTAGGACCTCGGGATTGGGGAGTTTGAGTCCGGGTTTCTCTCCATTGGCATTTGTTCCTGCTGCGTTTTTGTGTAAGCTTTCAAATATATCCTTCATTGCATTGGACAACTCATCCACATCTGCGCCTTCAGAACCTTCTACACCTTGTGTTCCTTGCGTGTCTTCATTGTCCATACTTGCGTTTTCATCTGCCTCTCTCAAAGCGTCAGCAGAAGCAGAAGCAGCATCGTCATATTCCATGTTCTTGAAAAACTCCCCCACGCTTTCCAATGTTTCCGCCATCTTTGATTGGAGTTCGTTCTCATCCATCGCCTCAAAAATATTCGCGGCGTCGCCAAATCGCTTGGGGTCATTGACCGACCCTACCGCCGTGAATAAAATCAATTGTAAATACTTCCAGATAGAGGTCTTCGTCTTCTCACTAACACCGGGGCAATTGAACAAGATGCGGAAGTCCACATTGGGCAAGAAATCCACGTTGTGCTTACTACCGGCATCAAAAATATCCGCGTTTGTGTACATAATGTCAAAGAATCGTTCGGGATATATCGCTAAACAATGGGCGTAGAGTTTTTCGTATTCGGCGTCGGACGCGGATGACCATTTTGACCACATAAAGGCATATTCTGGAAAAACCACCGACAAATCCGCAGTAAAGTCCGTTATAATTGAACGCAAATTGGACGGCACGGTAGTCATTTAAGTATAGTATTTTACGAAGTCTTTTTATATTCATATGAACGCAACACATTAGACGTAGTCAAAACGCATTATATGAATGTCTAAGACGTAGTCGAAATAGACGTAGTCGAAATAGACATTATATGAATGTCGTCACTTGAATAAACCCATAATAGAAGAGCCCAAACATAACGCTTTTCAAAATCATACCATAGAGGTTCATATTCCCGTCTTCATTGTGTATTTTCAAAAACCCTAAATACTTGAATATCAGCGTATTGATAATCGGTAATTGAAAAAGGAAAAACAGAACCCCAATCAAAATGGGGGTCTGAAACTCATCATAGGTTGAAACGACTAAGTCCTCTCTGTGTTTCTCTTTTTGATGCTGGTCCGACATCTTTTCCAACCGGGTCTCGTATTCACGTAAATAATCGTGTGTCAGCTTCGTGCTTGGAATATGGTTGGGAATCATGTGTTCGTCGTTTTGGAAAGCAGTCGTGTCTTGCGGAATGCCGCGATTGGGCATAGAGGGTAATGACGGATATTGGGATTCACCGGAAAAGCCGCCACTCCCACCCGGAGGACCCAAAGGTGGGGCCCCAGAATACATTTGGTTGTCGCCTCTCACAGAGATGGTCGGTAATTGAGTATCCGTTGGTGGTGGAATACCGAATTGGTTTTGATGTACATTGAGAGGTGTGTATTGTGTGGGGGATTGAGCGAAGTCTTGGCCCTGGCCTTGACGACCGCCAAAGTCTTGTTTGCCGCCAAAGTCTTGCCTTCCACCAAAATCTTGGCCCTGACCTTGAGTTTGTCTGCCGCCGAAGTCTTGCCTTCCACCAAAGTCTTGTCCTTGTCTACTACGGGTTTGGCCACCACCAACACTAAAGTTTCCGTTTTCGGGCAATTCGGAAATACGAGTTACATCATTTCGGTCCATTCTATACAATGAAAGGTAATTAATTGTATAAAGTCTACCGCGAAGCCCCTGAGGGGGTTAGCGACCCCCCTTCGTGGTTCCGCTACGCTCATGGTTCCGCTACGCTCATGGTTCCGCTTCGCTCATGGTTCCGCTACGCTCATGGTTCCGCTACGCTCACCCCTCTGACCCTTCATTGATGGATAAACAAAGATTAACCACGAAGAAAACAACTATCCCTTTTTTTAATAACCCTCATAGAGGGGGTCAGAGGGGGAATTTCCCCCTCAAACGGGGTCTAAAATACCCTTGCCTTCGTCTTCTTTGCTCGTCTCAATAATCCTTTTCGCGGGATTACATTTCACCGATGCCAGTTCATATTTGTAGCAATAATCGTCATACTTATACGTCTTTCCATCAATCTCGCTAATGACTGGGCCATTAAACACGATACAATTCTTCCCTTCACATACCTCTCTAAACATTGTCGCTAAACCAATTCCGAGCAATATGGAAATCAATGTTTGCCCAATCGGTGTATTCAACATTCGTTTAAAGTTCATTCAATATAACATAACGCTATATTTTGACCATCAAAGGGTGGATGACTCAAAATGTAAGATATATCAAAAAGGGTGGATATATCAAAGGTAGGTACTCAATCAATTTTGTAAAAGGGGTTAGAAAATAATTATGATACTATATAATCGGATTCAATGAACAATCATTCACAAAAATACAACGACTTTATGCGTGCCCATAAAATCAGTCGCGAGAGCACTTTACCCAAGACGAATACGCGGATTGGGTCTAGCGACGGCGAGCAAGTATTCGGCGGCACCTTCTCCATTCCCGACAGCAAATACAGCGAGTTCTTAAACTTATATTACAAACACGTGATTGAGGGCGGCGCCTCCGAACACTTAACTGAGAAACAGCGCGACAATGACGGCCCCATCTTAATTGACATTGACTTTCGGTACAAATACGACGTGACCGCGCGCATTCACACCAAAGAGCACATTGACGACATCGTGGTCGCCTATTTAGACATTTTGAAGGAGGTGTTTGACTTTGACGACACGCCCTTCTACATCTATGTAATGGAAAAAGACGAGGTAAATCGCATATATAACAATGAGGCGCCCGACGCCTCTATCACAAAAGACGGCATCCATATGCTGATTGGAATCAAGGCGGACCACGGCATACAAATGACCATTCGCGAACGTGTTTTGAAGAAGGTCGCGGCGATGTGGGGTTCCTTGCCGCTCCAAAATTCGTGGGAAGACGTGTTTGACAAGACAATCAGCACGGGGAACACAAATTGGCAACTATATGGGAGCCGCAAACCGAACCACAAGCCGTATAAACTCACGCATATTTACGAGAACATATTTGACCCCGGCGACAAGGAGTTCATCACAAAACCTGTGCCTCTCGATAAGTTCAACATTGCCCAAAACATTGAAAAACTTTCGGCGCGAAACTCAGGATATCCAATTTACAATACAATGATATCTTTAACAAACACGAATTTGGCGGCAGGCGGAGGAATGAAAAAACGCGTTTCCACGAACTCACTCTTTGCGCTCACCAGCGGCGCGGGTGGCGAACTCATAGACGCGGTATTACAGGTGAAAACGCGCGACGAATTGGACTTGGTCGTCCAGGCGAATCTTGACCAGATGGGGGTGCGCGACTACGAACTGGTGGAGACGCATTATTACACGATGACCTTGCCCGATAAATATTATGGCGCGGGCAGCTACGACAAATGGATTCGCGTCGGCATGGCGCTCTCCGAGATGTGTAACGTGATGTTTATCACGTGGGTCGCATTCAGCGCACAGGCGCCGGGGTTCAAGTTCGCCGACATTGGCGACATGTACGTCTCTTGGCAGCGATTCTCGTGTAAGGGCGACGTGGCGCTCACGCGGCGGTCCATCATGTATTGGTCAAAGCAGGACGCATTTGCCCGGTTCCAGGATGTGCGCAAACAGAGCGTGGATTATTACATTGATAAAACACTAGACTCAATGATGGACGAGTTTGGCGACAAGAATAAGAAGTTCAGCAAACCGTGCGGCGATTTCCAGATTGCGAATGTGCTCAAACAGTTGTACAAGGACGAATACGTGTGTGTCAGCATCAAGCACAACATTTGGTACAAGTTCCACAATCATCGCTGGGTGGAGATTGACTCGGGCACCACCTTGCGAAAGGCGATTTCAACTGAACTCTATGACATTTATATGGACAAGATATCCAAGTTGTCCGCGTTCGCGAATACGCTGGATGAAGACGACGAGGCCGTCGCCGACACGCGGAAAAAAGTGACGAAAAAGACGGAGAAAATCTGCGACATCTGTTTGCGCTTGATGAGCACGAGCGACAAGAAGAACATCATGACGGAGGCGAAGGAGCTGTTCCACGACGCGCAATTCATGGAGAAGCTGGACACGAATCCCTATTTGCTATGTTTTGAGAACGGCGTGGTGGATTTCAAGGAGAAGATATTTCGCAGGGGTTTGCCCGAGGATTATGTGAGCAAATCCACGAACATGGATTACAAACCGATTGACCGCAAAAAGGACGGGACCGTTATCAGCGAGATTGAGGACTTTATGTCCAAGCTGTTCCCGCGTCCCGAGTTGCGCGAATATATGTGGGACCATTTGGCGTCGGTGTTGCTCGGTACGCCCGACAAGCAGACGTTTCATATGTATATCGGTGAAGGTCGTAACGGCAAGTCGGTTCTAACGACGCTGATGGATGAGATGATGGGCGAATACAAGGGGGTCGTGCCGCTGTCGGTGATTACGCAGGACCGCGCGAAAGTGGGCGGCACCGCGGCGGAATTGGCGGAATTGAAGGGCGTGCGGTATGCAGTCATCATGGAGCCGTCCAAGAAAGACGCGATTCTGGAAGGTCCGCTCAAACAGCTGACGAGTGGTTTGGACCCGATTCAGTGCCGTGCGCCATACATGGCCAAGACGCTGGTCTATTTGCCGCAATTCAAGTTGGTGTTGTGTAGTAACGTGATGATGGAAGTGAAGAGTCAGGATTACGGTACGTGGCGTCGTATTCGCGTGGTGCCGTTTGAGTCGCTCTTCACGGAGAATCCGGTTCATGGTGACCCAGACAAGCCGTTCCAGTTCTTGGTGGATGGCACGATTGTGGATAAGTTTGTTTATTGGAAGTTCATATTTATGTCGCTGTTGGTGGAGCGGGCGTTCAAGACAAATGGAATGGTGAAGGATTGCGACATTGTGTTGTCGGCGAGCAAGGCCTACCAGGAGAGCCAGGATTTCATCGCGGAGTTTATTCGCGAGAAGATTGTCGTGGAGGCGGGTAGTGAAATCAAGAAGACGGTGCTGAACAATGAGTTTGCGGTGTGGTATATGAGCACCTATGGCAAAGGAGCGCCGAGCCCGAAGGAAGTACATGCGAAGATGGACCAGCAGTTTGGCAAATACGAAAAGAAGGGGGCGTGGACTGGGGTGCGTATCAAGTATGAGCGCGATGAATACTCGGCGAAACGAGATGCGGAGGTGTTTGATGATGGTATCTCGGCGAATGACTTATAAGCATCGCTTCGGGTGGAGCGACCGAAGCTCCGCTTCGCTTATCCGTAGGGGCATCCTTTCATAAAATCATATGTTTTTATTTATCAACCCAATTTTGATAAATAATTTTACACAATGTCATACAACACCTTTTTGATATTGTTGTTGTCCAAGATTTGTTGATACACTCTTATTTTCTAAAATATTATTTGGACTACCCATAATTATTTTTACCGGAATACAAAATAGAGGGTCGCCTCTATTTTATACAATGTTTGACGTCGTCATCCCTCTCGGACCCAATGATACAAAGCATTTTGCTTTACAATTAGAACATACGCAGAAATATGTGATTGGGTATCGGCGCATCTATGTTGTGGCGTTTGACCCAAGTGTTATAGATCCGGTAGAAGATACCTCTATTATTGTCGTTCCAGAATCTGTGTTCCCCTTCTCCAAAAATACTGTGTCCGTCTATCACGGCGCGAATAGCCGCAATGGCTGGTATTTTCAGCAGCTCATTAAAATGTACGCCTGGGCCTACTTGGATGGGTTATTGGACCGCTACTTGGTAGTAGATGCCGACACGTTTTTCGTGAACCCTACACGGTTTGAAACTGGCGATGGCAAATGCCTCTACAACTTCGCGCACGAATATCATCCGCCGTATTTTGAACATATGGCGCGACTCGCACCCGTTTTCACGCGCACCTATGAACTCTCGGGCATTTGCCATCATATGCTCTTTGAGACCAAGGTGGTTAAGGAAATCATCCGAATCGTAGAGGCTGAACACAAAGGCAAGCGGTTCTGGGAAGCGTTCTTGGAATGTGTAAAAAAAGAATTACAGCACGGAATTGGGTCGGGAGCGTCCGAATATGAGCTCTATTTCCACTACATTATGAAGACGCGGCTGGACGAAGTTGAAATCAGGGAATTAGTTTGGGCGAACGCGGGGCGCTGGTCGCCGGAAGAATGGGTAGAGCACGATTATGTTTCGTGGCATCATTATGACCAATGAAAAAGTTATTCGTGAAATGGTGTAATTAGATATTTAGAAAAATCTACATAAACCTATTGTACCATAAGATTCCAAATGAATCCAACTGTCGTGATTATGGCCGGCGGACTCGGCAAACGTATGGGCTCCGATTTGCCCAAGGTCATCCATCCCGTAAAGGGCATTCCGATGATTGTGCGTATCTTGCGTTCGCTTCCCCCGGATGTTCGTATCTTGGTCGTTGTTGGCAAGTTTAGAGATGTTATTCAAGACACCATTGAGAAATACACGGATGTTGCCATAGAATATGTGGTCCAGGACCCGCCTCTCGGCACGGGCCATGCGATTGCTTGTTGTTTGCCGCAAATTGAACACGATAGTCGGGTCGTTGTATTGTCGGGCGATGTGCCGCTTATCCGACGCGAAACCATTGAAATGATGGTCAAAGGTTCCGAGAAAGAAGAATCCGACGATAATGCAGTGCCTTTCGTTCGCGTTCTAACAATGAACGCCGATGACCCGAGTGGCTATGGGCGAATTATTACCGACCATGAAGGTTATCTTGTTAAAATCGTTGAACACAAAGACTGTTCTCAGGAAGAATTGGCGTGTACGGTTGTGAATTGCGGCATTTATGCGTTCTCGGGGTATTTTGCGCACCATTTTATACCTCTCATCCAAAATGAGAATGCCCAGCGCGAATACTATTTGACGGACATTGTGGAGCTGGCAACTTCGGCGAGAATCATTGTGGAAATGTGTCCGATTGGTGATGAAGAGAGGCATACCGTCCGGGGTATTAATACGTTGGACGAGCTTCTAATCGTGGAAGAATTATGCTTATAAAGTGTATCACACGACTTATGAATAATATTATGGCATATCCATAATATTAGTTGTTCCAACTGATTATTTATTTATCACATATCGCATTTCCAGTCCAATCATTTCAAAGCCACATTTGTTGTAGAATCCACGATTCTTCTCCAAACAATTCAAAATGACTTTGTAGCAATAAAACTTGGTCAATCCTAGGTCCACCAGTCTGTCAATGATTTGTTTTCCGATTCCCGTGCCTCTATGCCGTTCCGTAATAATGACATCTTCTATTTGCCCTACAGGCTTGTAGTGTAATTTATCCAGTTTGAAAATGGTTCCAGCGCCGACAATCCGGTTGTCTTTTATTGCGACGATAATGCGGACCAAGTCGCGACGACTGATGTATTCGGTGAACTCTTCAAAACTCACCTTTTTATCGTATTTGGAAAACTCAAACATCAATTCGGTGTACCCATTGTAGTAATCTTCGGGGATAATTTCTCGGAACAACATTGATAGAATCGGGTTGTTATTTCTATGTTGTTCTTGGAAAATACTTGTTCTCCGAAGGACCCCTTCGGACCCCTTCGGACCCCTGAAGGGGTCGCTTAAATGTGCGATTCCACCACAATCGTGTTCGCCTCTTCTCGCCCATACGTCTCCCCCATCTGGATGAACTTGTTTTTCTCCCCATCCTTGTAGTGTGCCAGGAAATACCGGATACATTCAAGCGTATATGGGTTCAAATCGCTGACATCATTAATGTGCGCCGACTTCGGGTCGCATTTGTCGTGAAGCACCGCCAATATCTTGTGGTCGCCCCCGCTCTCGTCTGTTGTCATTATTCCGCCGATGATTTTACAGCGGACCATCGTACCCGGATGGATGGCATATTCGCACAAGATAATGATGTCTAGGGGGTCGCCGTCGTCGGAAAGTGTCCCCGGAATGTAACCATAATTGTAGGGGAATACATTAGAGTTGTGGAGAATGCGGTCTAGACGGAGACATTCGGCCTCTTTGTCGTATTCGTATTTCATATTGGAACCCTTGCTTATTTCAATGATGGCGTCGCACATGTTATAGGTTTTTGAGAGGTGGCTTTATGCTTTGTTGTAATGTTTATTTTGGTCAGACTACGTCTTCCAGTCAGACTACGTCTTCCAGTCAGACTACGTCTTCCAGTCAGACTACGTCTTCCAGTCAGACTACGTCTTCCAGTCAGACTACGTCTTTGGTGAAAGATAATTCGCCGCCAAAATACAAAGCGTGCCTCCCACCTTTTCCCACGACAAGGTTTCCTGGTTGAAAACGATTCCATACACATAGGACATCACCATCCCGAAATAGGCCAGCGGGGCGAATATGGATGCCGCCAAGTTAGAGGCCGCAAAGAATCGCAAGAAATAAGCCCCTGCGCCGATGAACCCGTTCAGACCAACTGCTAAACCCATTCTTGGCAGACTCGTTTCACTTATGGGTAGGTCATTACCTTTTACCAATAAATATCCAGTGAAAGCTATAAAACCGACAAAATAAGAGAGGAATACGTGGTTCCAATGGTTGTTGGTTTTGATTCGGCGGACCATAAAATAGATAAGCGCCTCGGTTAATGCCGCGAGTAGAACCATCGCAATACCGTAGGTGGAATCAGTTTTCTCTTTCTTGTCTTCATCAGTCGCACCCCTTTCAGGGGCGCTTTCACCTAGAACAAACAGCGCAAGTCCCAGCAAAACCAGCAAATACACATTGTTCCACATCACCCCCGCAATCAGCAATATCATCAACGGATACGTATTGAATATGGCAAACGAAACACCCGAATCCAAATTGCGAAAACCTTCATAAGAAAAGAAGATGTGAGAGAGGTTGATTGCCGCGAGAATCAGTGCATCCGCGGTGAAAAGCGAGGACCCAATAAAACTCCAATTCACGAATATCGCGGAGATGCCCACGTAGGCCACGAGCCGCGCCCAGACTTGATGGACCAATGTCAGGCCGATTTTTTTCACAAATATGGGGTATAAGCTCAACAGCGACTCGGAGACGAGCATTGAAATCGCCGGTGTCAGCATCTATATACTTACGCTGGGGAATATATCCATTGGTGTAAAAAACATATAGAAATCGCAACCTTATATAGCAAATGGACCCCGTCATAATCTCGGTCATTGTTTCCAGTTCAGTAGCATATGTTGGAGGGACTGTGTATTTTTGTTGGCGCGTTTGTCAAAGAGAGCCTCTATTGGACCCGCTATTAGATTCTGGTCCACCGTTAGATACAAGTCGTGTATCAGATTCAGTGGATTATTCAGAAATTTACCCACACCAATAAATCTTATGGCAGTTCAAGGATTCAAAGACGTGGCGCCAAGGTTTCCTATGTCTTCCACCATCGTCAGTTTTGATATCGGTATCAAGAATCTCGCTTATTGTGTTTTTACTACCGGGACCGAGGGTCTCTCCATCGTCGGCTGGGGAATCGCGAATCTGGCCCTCCAAGATGCCGTGGAAAAACCGCAATGTAATTGCGCAAAAGCCAGGGCCTCCGGCCCGTGTGGAAAGACAGCATCCTACACGTATGGAGAGGACCAACGATTCTGTAAGACCCACGCCAAATCCTCGGGCAAATTGATTCCGACGAAGGAGTTGTCGGCCGCCGCTTTCAAGAAGATGAAGATAGAGGAACTGACGACTCTCTCTGTAAAACACGCCATTACGATTGGGGCCACAGACAAGAAACCCGATATTTTAGCAAAAGTGGTCGCCCATTTCGCGGCGCGTACCTTGGTACCGGTGGTCGTCGCCAAGTCCAAGAACGCCAACCAAATACATTTAGTGGAAATCGGGAAACGCATCAAGGCGCAATTTGACGAAGTGTTTTCCCGATACACGCCGACCCACGTCATCTTGGAGAACCAGATATCACCGATTGCCGGGCGAATGAACACGATTCAAGGGATGGTTGCCCAGTATTTCATTATGCGCGATACCGATGACCGCTTGAAGATTGATTTCATTTCGTCGGCGGGGAAACTCAAAGGGTTCGGCGATAAGGTGCAGCAGGCTGATAAGGCGCAAGAGACGAATACTTACAAGGACCACAAGCGGGATGGAATCGCATTTTGCCACCAATTTATGGCGGCGAACCCGTTACTCGCATCCTTTAGGCAAATCATAGAGGCGGCGACGAAAAAGGACGATTTGGCCGATTGTTTTTTACAGGGGGTTTACTATTTGAAACGGGAAAATATAATAATGTACTCGGAGAACTTAAAAATAAACATTGTTTGATAATAATATCAGGACGACGCAATGGATTCTTTTGACATTAATTTAGACAATTTGGAACCCATCAGCCTCAAAATTGACGATTATGATTCGGCGCCTTCTTCAAACAAATCTGTCAATTTTGGCGGGGGAATTGAGTTGTTGATGAACAATACGAAGCGATCCGCTGGCAACGCGACCAACATTGATTTAGGCGATATTGGCAGCCTTGAAAATGAACTGAATGAGCTATCCTCTGGTGGACAAAGTCATGGTTCTTCTGGTGGTTCCAATGGCTCTTCTAACGGTAACGGTGATACCAAGGTCCTCAGTGGAATCTCCAACTTCTTTGGATTCGGGTCTGACAAGGGTTTAACCCCTTCGACCCCTTCTGCCCCTTCGGATTCCGGCCTCGGCCAAGCAACCAAGGAAACCGGCGCGGGTACCAACAAGACCTGGGATGGCTTTATGAAGTTCAACGACATCCCCGACCGCCCCGTCCAGTCGCGCATGACCGACCGCGAGAAGTTGCGCAAGAAGCGCCTGATGATGAAGCGCCTAGATGAATGGAGGGAGAAGGGGCTCGTCGGCAATCACGTCCATTTCAACAACGACAGTTCCTACGAGGAAGTAGAAGACGAATACGAGACCGCGCTAGAGGACAAGAAGAAGAAGGAATCCACGAAACTCTATAGTTGGTGGTTTATGACGGCGGTCAACACGATTGAGTACGCCAACTCCGCGTTTAACCCATTTGACGTGAATCTGGACGGCTGGGGCGAACAGGTGAGCGACGACATAGACAGCTATGACGAGATTTTCGGGGAATTGTATGAGAAATACAAGGGAGGCAAACTGGCGCCCGAGATTGCGCTGATGTTGAGACTGGGGTTCAGTGCGGCGGTGGTCAATTTCACCAATCGCGCGCTCTCCTCGGCGACACCTGGGTTCAATGATGTGATTCGCCAGAGCCCCGAGCTGATGAAGGCATTCACGAACGCCACGGTAAGCTCCATGTCGCAACAGAGTCCGGGGTTTGCTTTTGCGAATAATTTGGTGAATCCGGAACCGACCGGGCGACAAGGGCCGCCTCCGGCGGCCGTGGACCCGAGGGCGCAAATAAAACGCCCGGGGATGGTATTTACGGAACAACAGCCGGCCAATAGTGGTATCAATGCCGTGCGTGGGTCAATGTTCAAAGAGGCGGGCGTAGAGTTGAATAACAATAGCTTTGACTCGGCGAGTAGGAGACCGCCTTTGGCACCACAACCGAGACAAGAGCAAATGCCTTCAAGGTCTGAGCAAAGGCCAGAAATGTCTTCAAGGCCAGAAATGTCCGGTCCAAAGAACACCAACTTGGACTCCATCTTGAGTGGGCTCAAGACCAAGACCGTGGATATCCACGAGAACCGCGATGACGATTCGGTGGTGAGTGTCACCTCGTTGAACGGATCGCGCATTCCCTCGGGCCGAAGACGCAAGGGGTCCGACAAGAACATTGTCTCGTTGGATATCTAAGGGGTGTTTTGCTAAATAATATAATTATATCAGTTGGAATATAATTATATGTAAAGAGGCTATGGTTTAAACGCCACGGCCGAAACAACAGAAGTACCAATACCACCGGTTGATGCTGTAGCAGTCCAATTGATTCCATTTGGACTTGTTACAATCATCGAGGTATTATTGCCTGAACCGACAGCAACCCATAAGCCGTTACCATATGCCACGCCAGAACCATAATTAAACCCATTTAATGAACCACCTTGTGCGGCAACAGCTGTCCAATTGGAACCATCTGTACTTGTTGCAATTGCGGAGCCTTCGCCAACGGCAACCCAGAGTCCTATACCCGACACATCTATACCATATGCTATATCATACGCAGCAGTAAGACCACCAATTGTAAAATCAACCGGGTTATAAATAACATCTGTCCAATTTGTACCATCTGGACTTGTTACAAACGATGGTCCACCACCAATAGCAACCCACAGTCCAGCACCTGTTCCGTCTCTTCCATAGGCGACGGCGGTTCCAGAACCAATACTTCCTCTTGTTCCTACTGGAACTGCCGTCCATGCGGTGCCATTAGTACTTGTCGCAATATATGAACCTGCGCCAACGACAACCCACAGTCCATTGCCATACGCGACACCTTGTCCATTTGTAATACCGCCTTTTGTAGTAGAAGCTGTCCAACTAGTTCCATTTGTACTTGACGCAATTATTGAACCCAGCCCGACGGCAACCCATCTTCCATTGGCATATGCTACGTCATACACATCATTCGTAAGACCACCAAGAGCAGTAAAAGTAATTGCGGTCCATGTAATGTTATTTGTACTAGTTGCGATTTTTGATCCAGTGCTAGTGCCAACGGCAATCCATCTATCAGTTCCATTATATGCTACACTATATCCCACAACAATACTTCCAGTTGAACCACTTTGTGATGTAACCGCTGTCCAATCTTTTCCATTCGGACTTGTTGCGATTACCGAGCCTCCTCCAACGGCAACCCAAGTACCTCCACCTACGACAGGCGCCGCAGGCACTCCCGTTTTTTTTGGTAATTGTCCCATCGTAGAGAACGACGAAATCATTTATATACACAGTGGATGAATTATTATCAACTGTATAACGGGCCCTTTGGGTCGTTCCTTCCGAAGGGAGGTTAGTTCCTTCCCGAAGGGAGGTCAGTTCCTTGGATAAAGGTCCTTCGGGATAAGAGCATTTTCACTAAATATTTACACTACGTAAATGAATAATATTCCAAGAATATTATTTATTGGGATTGCGATATAGACCCCCTCTTAGAACCGTTGGACCTTGTTCTAAGGGTCTACACAATCTCGTTTTTGAATGCGACGCCGTATCCACGAGTAGAGAAAATAGTTTTAAGCGTGCGACCGGTCCACGCAACTCCATCTGGACTTGTCGCAATACTGTTTGAACCATCACCAACGGCAATCCATAATCCATTACCAAAAGCAACACCATACCCGGCAGTAGAAAAAATAGTTGTACTAAGACCGGTCCATACAATTCCATCGGGACTCGTAGCAATACTGTTTGTACCATAACCAACGGCAACCCAGAGTCCATTGGCAAAAGCAACGCTGTATCCGCGAGTAGAAAAAATGGTTTTACCCCTACCGGTCCATACAACCCCATCCGGACTCGTAGCAATGGTGTTTGTTGTACCTTCACCAACGGCAACCCAGAGTCCATTGCCATAAGCGACACCGTATCCGCGAGTAGAAAAAACGCTAGTATTGATACCAGTCCATATAATTCCATCGGAACTTGTTGCAATAGTGTTTGTACCTTCTCCAACGGCAACCCAGAGTCCATTATTAAAAGCAACACCGCGTCCGGCAGTAGAAAAAATAGTTTTACCCTTACCAGTCCATATAATTCCATCTGGACTTGTAGCAATGGTATGACTTGTACCTGTACCAACGGCAACCCAGAGCCCATTACCATATGCTACACCTAATCCATTCTGAGAAAAAATGGAATTGCTAAGACCAGTCCATACAATCCCATCAGGACTTGTCGCAATGGTATGGCTGGTACCTATTCCAACGGCAACCCAGAGTCCATTGCCATAAGCGGCTCCACGACCACTAGTAGAAAAAATGGAAGTACCGTTATTGGTCCATATAATCCCATCAATACTTGTCGCAATTATGTTTGTACCTTCACCAACCGCAACCCAGTTAGCACCGCTTACGCTTACCCCCCCCCCCCGTTTTATTCGGCAACCTGGCTACCGAGTTAAATGTGTTGAAAGGCATTATAATTGATAGCTCTATAATGTTTTTCTAAATAGTTGGCAATTTTGTTTTTTAGGGATTATACTATCTCGTTTTTGAAGGCGACGCCGCGTCCTGGACTAGGAAAAATACTATTATCACCACCACTCCATAGAGCCCCATCGGGGCTCTTCGCAATTGTGCTGATGGTACTGCTACCAACGGCGATCCAGACTCCATTTCCATAAGCAACACCATGTCCGTAAGCATTGAGAACGACTCTACCCTTACCGGCCCAACTAATTCCATCTAGACTCGTCGCAATACCGTTGTTTGTACCTGAACCAACCGCAACCCAGAGCCCATTTCCATAAGCAACACCACGTCCGTAAGTATTAAAAATGGTTTTAAGCGTACGACCAGTCCAAGTAATCCCATCTGGACTCGTTGCAATGCTGTTTGTACCTGAACCAACAGCAACCCATAGCCCGTTTCCAAAAGCGACACTGTATCCGGTAGAAAAAATGGAAGTACCCGTTCGCCCGGTCCACGTAATTCCATCCGGACTCGTTGCAATGCTGTGTGTACCTGAACCAACAGCAACCCATAGCCCGTTTCCAAAAGCGACACTGTATCCGGTAGAAAAAATGGTTGTAAGCGTGCGCCCGGTCCACGTAATTCCATCCGGACTCGTTGCAATGCTGTCTGTACCTGAACCAATAGCAATCCAGAGTCCATTTCTATAAGCAACATTGTATCCGGTAGAAAAAATGGTTTTAAGCGTGCTACCGGTCCAAGAAGTTCCATCTGGACTTGTTGCGATGCTGTTTGTACCAAAACCAACTGCAACCCAGAGACCCGTACCTGTTCCATCTTTGCCATAAGCGACACCGTATCCGAGAGAAAAAATGGAATTGCTAAAACCGGTCCATATATTCCCATCAATACTAGACACAATAGTGTTTGTACCATCACCAACGGCAACCCAGTTAGCAGTTATCCCCCCCCCGTTTTATTCGGCAACCTGGCCACCGAGTTAAATGTGTTGAAAGGCATTATAAATGATAGCTCTATAATGTTTTTCTAAATAGTTGGTAATTATGTTTTTCAGAGAATTATACTATCTCGTTTTTGAATGCTACGCCGCGTCCAGCAGTAATAATACCACCAACATTTCCAGCAGCAGTCCAAGTATTTCCGTCTGTACTTTTTGCTATGAGTCCGCCTAGGCCGACGGCGACCCAGAGACCTTGACCTGTACCATCTTTACCATAGGCTACGCCACGCCCACCAGTAATACCACCTTTACCACTTACGCCAGAGACAGTTCCAGCGGGTGACCACAGATTTCCATCTGAACTTTTTGAAATTCCGGAGCCATCGCCGACAGCAACCCAGAGACCTTGACCAGTACCATCTTTTCCATAGGCTACGCCATATCCAGTAGTAATACCACCAACATTACCAGCTTGTGACCAAAGATTACCGTCTGAACTTTTGGCGATGAGTCCGCCGTTTCCGACGGCAACCCAGAGACCTTGACCTGCTCCATCTTTGCCGTAGGCTACACCGCGTCCATAAGTAGTAATACCACCAACGTTGCCAGCGGTTGACCACAGATTTCCATCTGTACTTTTCGCTATGAGACTACCATCTCCGCCGGCAACCCATAAATTACCTCCTAAACCATCTTTACCATAGGCTACACTTAATCCAAAAGTATTAAAACTACCGAATGAACCAGCGGGTGACCAAATATTTCCGTCTGTACTTTTTGCTATTAATGAGCCTAGGCCGACGGCGACCCAGAGACCTTGACCCGCACCATCTTTACCATAGGCTACGCCACGCCCACCAGTAATACCACCAACATTTCCAGCAGGTGACCACAGATTTCCATCTGAACTTTTTGCAATTCCGGAGCCATCGCCGACAGCAACCCAGAGACCTTGACCTAAATCATCTTTACCGTAGGCTACGCCGTATCCGTAACCAGTAATACCACCAACATTACCAGCTTGTGACCACAGATTTCCATCTGAACTTTTTGCTATGAATGAACCTTGTCCGACAGCAACCCAGAGCCCAGTTACCCCCCCCCCGTTTTATTCGGCAACCTGGCCACCGAGTTAAATGTGTTGAAAGGCATTATAAATGATAGCTCTATAATGTTTTTCTAAATAGTTGATAATCATGTTTTTTTCTAAGGGATTATAAAACCTCGTTTTTGAATGCTACGCCGACTCCGCGAGTAGAGAAAACAGTTGTACTAAGACCTACCCAATCAATCCCATTTGTTGAAGTAGCAACGGTGTTTGTACCATCACCAACGGCAACCCATAATCCATTGCCATAAGTTACCCCCAATCCGCGAGCAGAAAAAATGGAAGTACCCGTGCGACCGGTCCATACAATCCCATCGGTACTCGTCGCAATGTTATCGCTGGTACTTTCACCAACAGCAACCCAGAGTCCATTACCATATGCTACACCGAATCCGCGAGTATTAAAAATGGTTAGACCTGTACGACCGGTCCAAGTAATCCCATCGGGACTCGTCGCAATACTGTTTGTACCTTGTCCAACGGCAACCCAGAGTCCATTGCCATAAGCTACACTCCGCCCGTCAGTAGAAAAAATAGAATTACTCTTACCTACCCAATCAATACCATTTGTACTTGTCGCAACGCTATTTGTACCTAGTCCAACCGCAACCCAGAGTCCATTTCCATAAGCAATACCAAATCCAAAAGTAGAAAAAATGGAAGTACCTGTACGACCAATCCAATTAATACCATCGGTTGAAGTAGCAATGAAGTTTGTACCATTACCAACGGCAACCCATAGCCCGTTGCCATACGCAACACCATATCCGCGAGTAGAAAAAATGGTTTTAAGTGTACGGCCGGTCCAAGTAACTCCGTCGGGACTTGTTGCGATGCTGTTTGTACCATCTCCAACGGCAACCCAGAGTCCATTTGCGTATGTTACCCCTCGTGCGTCAGCGGAAAAAATAATTGTACTAAGACTGGCCCATGAAGTACCATTGGTACTCGTCGCAATGCTATACCCCGTACTTGAACCAACCGCAACCCACAGTGCGCCACTTACCCCCCCCCCCCCCCCC